>ERZ773014.60-NODE-60-length-70687-cov-5.508268_pt1 | contig 70687 bp, 71 predicted proteins | sample MGYA00580841_ERZ773014 | MGnify/ENA primary metagenome ERZ773014 (study PRJEB29015, sample SAMEA2737989) | human oral metagenome | biome: human oral; feature: human-associated habitat; material: dental | place: China | collected 2067 ... | reverse complement strand
GCGAGGGTACTGTTTTCTGCACCGACTGCGAATTTTCTGACGTTGATTCTTTTTGCAAATGTAGAAGAAATGGATATAATATAGAAGAGACGGCGTGCTTCGTCGTGGAATTTTTGTCGGAAGGAAAGACTCTTTAAGGGAAGGCGGTCATTCGATTGAAGAAGATTACGGTGCTCTATATGGACGGCTGCCCGTATTGCCGCAACGCGGCGCGGGCGATGGACGAATTGGAAAAGGCGTATTCGGCCTACGAGGCGGTTCCCGTCGAATGGATCGAGGAAACTCGTGAGAAAGAGAGGGCGCTGCCTTTTGCCAAGGATTATTACTATGTACCTTCGATGTTCGTAGATGGTGTGAAGCTTTATGAGGCGAAGCCCGGCGAGAGCTATGAAGAGTGCAAGCGTTGCGTCGAGGCGGTCTTTCAGGCGGCTGTAGATTGATGAGTGGAAATGGGGCAGTGTTTTTTACGCAATGTTTCGGGCATAGAAAAATCCCATCTCCATAAGCAATGCGTTTTCGCGTTGCTTATGGAGATGGGATTCTATCGTGTCGCTGGTGAGTCTACGCCATGGCGTTGACCTTGCGGGCAAGGCGCGACTTCTTGCGGGCAGCGCAGTTCTTGTGGAACACATGGTTCGCTGCAGCCTGATCGATCGTCTTGCAGGCAGCCTTCAGGAAGGACTTCGCTTCATCAGCGTTTCCTGCCTCAACGGCGTCGAGTACGTGGCGGGAAGCCGTACGAACGCGGGACTTCTCCGCAGCGTTCTTGGCGCGGCGCTTCTCATCCTTCTTGACGCTGCGGATGGATGCTTTGATGTTCGGCAAATGTTTCACCTCCCTTGAAGGAAATCATACTGTAGTATATTAGCATGGATGGGGGGAAAATGCAATATTTAATTTCGCGGCAGGGAAATTGGAAATAACTGCGAATGAATAAAAGGGACTCAACAGCCGGATCAAGGGAGGTACTTCGATGAAGAAAACAATCGTCATAGGCGCAGATCATGCGGGCTATCCCATGAAGCAGTTCTTGCTGCAGCAGTTGACGGAAGCGGGCTGCAGCGTCGAGGATGCGGGCACGTATGATGAAGCGTCCTGCAACACGCAGCCCTATGCGCAAAAGGTGGCGGAAGAGGTGGCGAAGGGCGAGGGGAAGCTTGGCATCCTCGTCTGCGGCACGGGTGCGGCGATGTGCATCATGGCGAACAAGGTCAAGGGAGCGCGTGCCGTCGTCGTGCACGACCTGTTTACGGCGCGCATGACCCGCACGCACAATGACGCCAACATCCTCTGCATGGGGCAGCGCGTCATAGCGAACCATATGGCCTGGGAGATAGCAAAGACGTGGCTCTCCTATGAGCCGCTTGGAGGCAAGTATGCTGAGCGGCGCGAAACCATCGCAAGGTATGAGGAAGAGCATATGAAATGACGAGGGTCTGTGCGCACTGCCGGAAAAAGTGGGAAGTTGTAAAAATAATGCTTGCGCCCCCTTTCATAATCGTGTATAATATCCCTTGCTGGTGCATGAGCACCGCATGATTCCTCGATAGCTCAGTAGGTAGAGCGCCTGACTGTTAATCAGGTTGTCGCAGGTTCGATCCCTGCTCGAGGAGCCATTTTACCCCTGGGGTAATTGGGGTATAGCCAAGTCGGTTAAGGCACGGGACTTTGACTCCCGCATCGTTGGTTCGAGTCCAGCTACCCCAGCCAGTATGGTTCACTAGCTCAGTTGGTAGAGCACCTGACTTTTAATCAGGTTGTCCCGGGTTCGACCCCCGGGTGAGCCACCACGGTGGCTTATCTAGTGACTGGCTTGACCATCTCACATCATGACTCACTAGCTCAATTGGTAGAGCATCTGACTCTTAATCAGCAGGTTCGGGGTTCGAGTCCCCGGTGGGTCACCATTTTGTTGATTTCACCTTCGGGTGTTTCATATTTTCCCTTCCTGGGGATAAGGCTTGTAGCGGGCGATTAGCTCAGCTGGGAGAGCGCCTGCCTTACAAGCAGGATGTCAGCAGTTCGAACCTGTTATCGCCCACCATTCGGAGTGGTTGACCGCTTTGCGGTATGAATATGGCCCGGTAGTTCAGTCGGTTTAGAATGCCGCCCTGTCACGGCGGAGATCATGGGTTCAAGTCCCATTCGGGTCGCCATTGGCCGATGGCCCCGCAACAGCGGGTCGCATAGATGCCTCGGTAGCTCAGTCGGTAGAGCAAAGGACTGAAAATCCTTGTGTCAGTGGTTCGATTCCACTCTGAGGCACCATTTTTAGGAAGCGTAGTGAGCCCGCTGGGTCGAGTGTGGACTTTTGGGCCACGCAGCAAGCTGGCGTAGCTCAATCGGCAGAGCAGCTGATTTGTAATCAGCAGGTTGGGAGTTCGATTCTTCTCGCCAGCTCCAGAGGATTTTCTGCGGGTGTAACTCAATGGTAGAGTTCCAGCCTTCCAAGCTGGCTACGTGGGTTCGATTCCCATCACCCGCTCCATTATTTTTGCCGGGGTGGCGAAACTGGCAGACGCACGGGACTTAAAATCCCGGGATTGGCGACAATCGTACCGGTTCGATTCCGGTCCTCGGCACCATGTTTGGCAGAGAGCCGGAATCGCAAAAAGCGTTCCGTGAAAAGTTTATAGGCGGCTGTGGCGAAATGGCAGACGCGCTAGCTTCAGGAGCTAGTGATGGTAACATCATGGTGGTTCGAGTCCACTCAGCCGCACCATTGATAATTTCATATTTTTTATGCGGTCGTGGCGGAACTGGCAGACGCGCTACTTTGAGGGGGTAGTGTTCACAAGACGTATGGGTTCAAGTCCCATCGACCGCACCATAGCATTCAGGCCGGAGCGATTCCGGCTTTTTATTTTCCCTAGGGCGATATCTTTGGATATGCCTTGACAAAAGGGCAGGAACCCGATAACATGAGAGGACAATAGTTTACTTTAGTTACAACAAAAAGGAGAGATAATGATGTCGATGATCGATAAAGAGATTGGCGATTTTTCCGTGCAGGCGTATCAGAATGATGCGTTTCGTACGGTGACGAAAGCGGATGTATTAGGGAAATGGAGCATTTTTTTCTTCTATCCGGCAGATTTCACCTTTGTTTGCCCGACGGAGCTGGAGGATTTGCAAAATACGTATGAGGAGTTCAAAAAGGCGGGCTGTGAAGTGTATTCCGTTTCCTGCGATACGCACTTCGTCCATAAGGCGTGGCACGATCATTCGGAGCGTATCAGCAAGATTACCTATCCCATGCTGGCGGATCCCACGCAGGTTTTGGCGAAGAATTTTGAGGTTCTCATCGAGTCGGCGGGCATCGCGGAGCGCGGGACGTTCATCGTGGATCCCCAAGGCAAGATCAAGGCGTACGAGGTGAATGCGGGCAATGTGGGCCGCAATGCCGAGGAGCTTTTGCGGAAATTACAGGCGTGCAAATTCGTGGCGGAGCACGGCGACGAGGTTTGCCCGGCGAAGTGGCAGCCGGGGGCAGAGACGCTGAAGCCGAGCCTTGATCTTGTCGGGGCGCTCTGAGATGTCGGGGCAAAACAATCAGGACCTTTATGACGCTATCGTTATCGGCGGCGGCCCGGCAGGGCTGGCCGCCGGTATTTATCTGGCCCGTGCCTGCTGTCGCGTCCTGATTTTAGAAAAAGAAACTTTTGGCGGGCAGATTACCATTACGGCCGAAGTGGTGAATTATCCGGGCAGCGAGCCGGTGAGCGGCACGGAACTCACGGCGCGCATGCGCAAGCAAGCGGAGGATTTCGGCGCGGAGTTTAAGATGGCCGAGGTACGAGAGCTGCGCGTGGCGGGAGATATTCGCGAGGTCGTGACGAGTCAGGGCACGTTTCGGACTTTTGGGATCCTTTTGGCGACGGGGGCTAAGCCGCGTACGCTGGGCTTTCAAGGGGAGCAGGAGTTTCGCGGCCACGGGGTCGCATATTGCGCGACCTGCGACGGGGAATTTTTCACCGGTAAGGAGATTTTCGTCATCGGCGGCGGGTTTGCCGCGGCGGAGGAAGGCGTCTTTCTGACGAAATATGCCAAGCGGGTGACGATACTCATGCGAGGAGATGATTTTTCCTGTGCCCCTTCGACGGCGCGGGAAGCCCGGGAACACGAGAAGATCACCGTGCATACTCACGCGGTGGTGGAGGCGGTGGAGGGCGACAGCCTGCCTCGCCGCATCATCTGGCGGGATACCAAGACGGGAGAAAAGACGACCTACGCACCAGCGGATGGTGACACCATCGGGGTCTTTGTATTCGCCGGCTATGAGCCGGAGGCCGGGCTCCTTCGAGGCATTGCCGAGATTGATGACCGGGGCTATGTGGTTACCGATCGAGAGCAGCGCACGAATGTGCCGAGGATTTACGCGGCTGGAGATGTGTGCGTGAAGGAGCTGCGGCAGGTGGTAACGGCCGTCAGCGACGGCGCCGTGGCGGCGACGGGGTTGGAACGCTACGCGGAAAAGATGCGGGTGAAAACAGGGGAACGGCCGGTGTTTCAGGAACGACGGGGGACGCCTCATGTGTCCGAGGGGAAAGGCCAAAGTGTGGCGCAACCGGCTGAGAACGGCCCTTTTGCGGCGGATGTTTTAGCGCAGCTGCAGACCGTATTTTCCCGTATGGAGCAGCCGCTGATGCTGCGGCTCTTTCTGGATGACCGTCCGGTTTCCGCTGAGCTTCGCGATTACATGACCAAGTTGGCTTCCCTGACGGAAAAGCTGACAGTGGAAGAAACCGCGGGAACGGAGGAGACGCCTTGCGTTCGGGTTTATCGTGCGGATGGCAGTCCGGTGGGCCTCGCGTTTCACGGCGTGCCGGGGGGGCATGAGTTTACCAGCTTTGTGTTGGGACTGTACAACGCATCTGGGCCGGGACAGCCTTTAGCGGAAGAAGATCGCGTCCGTATTGAGAAACTGTCGAAGGACATCCATATCACGGTTTTGGTGAGCCTCACTTGTACGATGTGTCCGGAATTGGTCACCAGTGCGCAGCGCGTCGCCAGCCTGAACCCGCGGGTGACGACGGATGTGTACGATCTGAACCATTTCCCCGCCCTGCGGGAGAAGTATAAGGTGATGAGTGTACCATGCTTCATCATTAACGACGGCGCTCTGCATTTTGGCAAAAAGAACGTTTCCCAGCTCCTTGACCTTTTGGAGGCGTAAGATTTTCGGAGCCGAGTCAATACCCGCCAACGGTCTTTATTTTGAAAAGAAGCGGCCGCACTGCGCATGGAGAGGTTTATTTTATAGGAAGGATGAGGTGCGGTTATGATCGTGAGCGCCAGCCGACGAACGGATATTCCGGCGTTTTTTGCCGACTGGTTTTACCGGCGGCTGGAAAAGGGCTTCGTCCTTCTGAAAAATCCTTATAACCCGCTGCAAGTCGGACGTGTCATGCTCACGCCCGACAAGGTAGACGGGTTTGTTTTTTGGACAAAAAACGCCGCGCCGATGCTGCCCCGCCTGCAGGAATTGGATGGGTTCAAGTATTATTTTCAATTCACGATTACGCCTTACGGGCGCGATGTGGAACGTCACCTTCCCGATAAGCAGGAAGTCGTCCTTCCCGCCTTTCGCAGGCTGGGAAAAGGCAAAGCGATCTGGCGGTATGATCCTGTTTTTCTCAGTGAGCGCTATCCCTGGGCATACCATCTTCGGGCGTTTACGGCGATCGCCAGGGAATTGGAGGGATATGCGACGGAGGTGGTCATGAGTTTCGTGGATTTCTACCGGTCAGTGGATTTACGGCCGCTGAAAATTCAGCCGCTCACGTCGGAGCAGCGGTTGGAGATGGCGCAGGAACTACGGGAAATCGCGGCGGGGTATGGGATGGTGCTTTCTTCCTGTGCTGAAGAATTGGGGCTTCCGTCCGCTTGCTGTGTGGATGGGAAAAGGTTCGGGGTGGATAAACCGCGAGATCGCTATCAGCGTAGTTTGTGCTGCTGCACGGAAAGCGTGGATATTGGTGCTTACAGCACTTGCCGTTACGGTTGTGTCTACTGCTATGCCAATCCTTATGGCCGGGCTCAGGCACTGCCGGACGTGGAGTCCGATGTATTGGGGTCGCCGCTTACGGGCCGGGAGACAATAAAACAGCGAAATTGAAAGAAGGCTCCTGTGTTTTACCGGTAGGGGCTTTTCTTCTACCTTTACTTTCCTCGGAGGCTTTGCTATGATGAGAAAAAGAGCCGCCGGGCCTATGAGAAGAGGTGAGTGCGGATGTTGCAGTCGGAGCGGGTGAAACGGGCCATCGACGCGGTGGAAGAGGCTTGCGGACATTGCGAGATGTGTTCGCCGGACTGTCCCATCGCCGTGGCCAAGCGGGCGTTGGACGGACTGTATTATGATCTGCAGCAGGCGGAACAAGAGGATTCCCAAGAAAAAGTCCCCGGAAACGGCGTTTTTTAACACCGTTTCCGGGGACTTTTTGATTTCGGGGTCAAATATCGTCAAATACGCGACGGATCATGGCTAACACGCGTTCTTGATCCACGTTGGTTACAAGGCGCGCCGATTGGCTTCCCTCGGGGCCGTAGCCCACGTAGGCCAGCGTTTGACCGTAAGAGAGGGAGTAGGTGTCATTGACATCAATCGGCAGGGTCCTTTCTTCCGTAATAATGGAAGGGTCAAGCAGGTAGGCGGCGACGAGGACATCCCAGATGAAGCTGCGGTCGCTGCCGGAGGCGAAGAGACCGTTCAGATAATGGTGATTCATCATATCCTGAAACACAGGATTGTCGGTAGCTTCTTTAAATGCATAGAAGTCGTCGGCCGAGAGGGTCATTTTTTCACAAACGTCCAGCGGGAAAAAGATTTGTTCCCGAAAGGGGGCGCGAACGACTTTCTTCAGCGATTCCGGATCGACCCAGACGTTAAATTCGGCGGCGGGGGTGGTGTTCCCCTGCTGAAAGAAGGCGCCGCTCATGTAAACGACGCGGTCGATGAGGGGGACGATGCCGGGATCTTTTTCGATGGCGGTGGCGAGGTTGGTGGCTGGGCCGATGGCGGCAATGGTGATTTCGCCGGGGTTCTCCCGGACGGTACGAATGATAAAGTCAGCAGCGTCCTCTTTGACAGGCGATAAGGTCGGTTCGGCGGAAAAGCGCGCGCGATAGGCCGCCTGCCAACTGGACGGCTCGGGAAAGTCAGCGGCCCCCGCGTAGGCAACATCGTGGCCACGACCGAAACGACGGTATTCGTCTTTGATTTTGGCGAACCGTTCTTTGATGCGCATGGGGGTTGTGCCGACGACGACGGGGATGTCATCGCGTCCTAAGCCTTCAAGCTGTCGAATCGCGTTGGCGGTGCCGGCCTCTGCCCAGGTATTGCCGGTGACGATGGTGACACCCATGAGTTCAATTTGGGGAGACTGCAGTAGCATAAGCATGGCGACACCGTCATCAAACATTTCGACCATGTCGCTGTCGAGGATGACGCGGGTCTTTTCGGCAGCCTCTCCCCCCAAGGGTACGGTGACGATGAGGCAGAAGAAGGCCAGACACAGAGGCAAGATTTTGCGGAATGTTAATGGGGTGCGCATGAGGGTCACTCCTTTTCAGTAGGAAGAAGAAATTTTGGTGTAACTTATTTTATCATTAAAATGTAAGAGATGTAAATTTTTTTATTTGCCCTCAAGACGTTGGCGGCGGTCCAGACGATGGCGGGCGACGAGGTTGGGTATGGCGACGCCGAGGGAGATGCCGATGAGAATAAGAACGGCTTCAATGCCGTCTTGTACTGCGCTCAAAAAGGTGGGGAGCGGCAAACTGCGGACATTGATCAGGGCGAAAAGAAGACGGTAAAGGGGAATACCGGGGATCAGCGGGATGACGCAGGGAATACTGATGACGTGAGTGGGAACGCGGAAATGGCGGCTGGCGGCAAGGGTGTACAGGCTGACGGCCGCCGCGCCGACGGTGGCGGAGGAAGGGAGGGGCAGACCGAGGCCTAAATTAAGAAGATTGCGGAGGCAGACGGCGAGGATGCCGCCGCCGGCGATTATGAGGAGGAGTCGAGGGGGGACGTTGAAGAGGATGGAAAAACCTGTGGCGGCGGATGCGGCGGCCAGGGCATAAATAAAATAGCTGGTGTCGGGAATGATGCTGAGGGTGGCGAAATCGGCGACATGCCCCAGCCGGATGGTGAGGACAATGCCGAAGGTCATGGCGCCGATGATGAGAACGGTATGTACGGCGCGGGTGATACCGGCTACGATATGGCTGTTGACGAGGTCGTCCACCGCGTTGATGAGAGGGATACCCGGAACAAAGCAAAGGCTGGAGGCGATCATGGGGAGGTAAGGTGTGCCGGAAAGAGAGAAGGGGATTAAGAGCCAAGCGGTGAAGGTCGCCGCAAAAGCGGCGGCGGCGATGCCGGCGTAAGGGTTGACCTCCCAGTGATTCAGGCGCCCCCGTACGCCGAAGCCGATGACGGCGGCGAAAGCGGTACACAAGGCGGCTCCCATATCGCCGCCGAAGAGGACGGACAAGGCGGCGCAGGCGACGGCCGTACCAAGGGCGCTGCATATCGGGGGATATCGGCGGGGGAGGCGTTCAATGCGGTCGAGGGCCGCTTCGTAGGCGTCAAGGGAGAGATGGTTTTCCACCGCTTGGCGGGAAAGCCGGCTGACGGCGGTGATGATATCCATATTCGCGTCGTGTTTACGGCATTTAATGAAACTGGTGTAGGCGTGGGTGTTATCGCTGACGGTGACCAGGATGGTGGTGTAGACGACATGAAGCGACAAGGCCGCAGCGGGGAGAGAAAAGAAGTCGCTGAGTTCTTTCATATCGCGGACGGCGCGATTGGTATCGGCCCCGTTCTCCATGAGAAGCTGTCCGGTGTGGAGGATAAGGCGTAATTTCCGATGGATATCGGCATAAGGGTTAGGCTGGGGGATATCGTTCATGCTTCAGGTCTCCTTTCGGCGCGGGTCGAGGCCGTGTCGTTTCCTCTCAGAATTTTCTCTATCATAGCACAGGCACCTGGGCGGGGCAATCGTTCCGCTGCCTTATTTCCACTATATACGGGGCTAAGGATAGGGCGGGGCACAAGATGCCCGGTGGAAAAAATTTTTGATTTATGCTAAAATAAAGGGCGTATGTAGGGGCAGCAGAAGAAAGTAGGGGAAACCATGCCAAGCGATATGCATGTCCACACGACGTTTTCGGACGGCCGGCTTACGCCGGAAGAGATCGTCGCCGCGGCTAAAGCGGCCGGACTTACCTATCTGGCAATTACCGATCACGATACCGTGGATGGCATCCGCCATCTTTACGAAGCGGGGCTTTACCCGCTGAAGACGCTGCGGCTCATCCCAGGCATTGAGTTTAGCTGCGAAGTGGACGGGCACGACGTCCATATTTTGGGGTACGATTTTGATATATACAATCAGGAGCTCATCGATAAGGTGACGGAGCTGTCGGAGTCGCGTTGGACGCGGTTCGCGCAGATGACAGATAAGCTTCAGGCGCTGGGGTACGATATCACGGAGACTGATGTCTTAGCCATCGCCGGAACCAGCCGCTCCATCGGACGGGCGCATGTGGCGCGGGCGTTGGTGAAAAAGGGGATTGTCCCGACGGTTCACGAAGCCTTCACCGAGTTGTTAGAGCATGGGCGTCCGGCGTATATTCCGCATTTTCGTCTGCTGCCGGAAGAGGCGGTGGCGCTCATCCGGCAGGCCGGCGGCGTTCCGGTGCTGGCTCATCCTAAGTTGGTGCGGGATGACGAGCTGGTGGAGCGGCTCCTGGCTCTTGATTTTGGAGGAATAGAGGTTTACTACCCCCAGCATGACGCGGCAGACACGGCGCGGTATAAAGCGTTGGCGGAGCGGCACGGGATGCGGCTGACGGGGGGATCGGATTTCCACGCTCTGCCCCATCGAGAGCCTAAAGAATTGGGGCTGTTCACCATAGATGATACCTTGGCGGCGCCGTTCTTTCATCCGCCGGAAGCGTTGGAATAATGAGGAAAGAGGCCGCCGTCTGATCGAATCATCGACGCGGCGGCTATTTTGCGTAAGAGCAGGTGAAGATAAAGCATGGATGTCATTGCGTTAGTCGGCCCCAGCGGGACGGGCAAGAGCCATCGGGCGCTCATCGTCGCCCACAAGTACGATGCGGATGTCATTATTGACGATGGGATACTGATTAAAGAAGGAAAGATTTTAGCCGGCCGCTCGGCTAAGCACGAAAAGAGCCGCATCATGGCGGTGCGGCGCGCTATTTTCATCTTGCCGGGACATGCCGCCGAGGTGCGCACCGCGCTGGAGCAAGCTGCACCGCGCCGCGTCCTCATCATCGGGACCAGTGAGAATATGGCGCATAAAATCGCGAAGATTTTGAAATTGCCGCCCATTGAGCGGATCATCCGCATCGAGGATATTGCCACGAAAGCGGAGATGGAAAAGGCGGCGTTTTACCGCCTGAAAGAGGGAAAGCATATTATTCCTGTGCCTACCATTGAATTGAAGCCGCATTTTTCCGGCTATCTCATCGATCCCATTCAGTCGTTTTTCCGAAAATCACCGCGGCGGCGCCGCCGTCTGGGGGAAAAATCCATCGTTCGGCCGGTATTCAGCTATTACGGCAAGCTCATTATCGATGATTCGGCGGTGAAAGCCATTGTGGAGAGACTGATGGGGGATCGGGAATTCGTCAGCAAGGTGGGACGTATTCGGATACGTCATCTGACGGATGGCGGGGAAGATCGAGGGATCGAGGTATCCTGCGAGGTAGTGCTGCGCTACGGAAAGCATATTCCCACCCTCATTCAGCAGACGCAGGCAAAGATCAAGGAAGCCATCGAGTATATGACTGGCATGGTGGTGCACGAAGTCAATATCATGGTCAAGACGCTCTATGTGAACGCCTGAGACGAAAAATCATAAAACGGGGGCGCTCGTGGTTCGTGTCCGCCGTGCCCTGAGGGGACGGCGGTAATGGCCGATGGGCCGCCTCCTTTTTTGAAAGGATGAAAAAAAGCGCATGCGCGGGGTTTTTGATATCGTAGGACCGGTGATGATCGGCCCGTCCAGCTCGCATACGGCAGGCGCGGTGCGGCTGGGCCTGATGGCGCGGGCGATCTTAGGGGAAGAGCCGGTGCGGGCGGGGATACAGCTTACGGGCTCTTTTGCCCGGACGTACCGCGGCCACGGAACGGATAAGGCGTTGGCGGCAGGGATTTTAGGCTTTATGCCGGACGATGTCCGCATCCGGGAGGCGCTTTCCTTAGCGGCTTCTATGGGGTTGGAGCTGGCGTTTCAAAAAGTGGATATCCCTGACGCGCCGCCGAATACGGCCATCATTCATCTGACGGGAGCTGAAGGGCGTACCGTCAAGGTACAGGGGGCTTCCGTCGGCGGAGGGAACATCCGGATCACCGGGATTGATCGTTTTGCGGTGGATCTGACCGGCGAGCTCCCAGCGCTCATTACCATTCACCGGGATCAGCCGGGGGTCATGATGCGGGTGACTTCCATTCTGGCGGAAGAAGGACTCAACATTGCGTTTATGCGCCTTTCGCGCCAGCGTCGGGGAGAGATGGCCATGATGATCTTAGAGCTGGATGAGCTGCCTTCCGCGGCGGCAGTTACGGCCTGCCGGGACTTAGACGTGGTGGAACAGGCCTTTGCCGTGCCGTCCATTGAATGAGGTGGAAGAATGATACGCTTTGAGACGGTGGCCGAACTGGTGAAATTGGCGGAGGAGAAGGCTGTACCGCTGTCGGAGATCGTGATCCGGAGCGAGGCGGAAAATACCCAGCAGTCGCGCGTCGCGGTGCTGGCGATCATGGGAGAACAATGGCAGGTCATGAAGGAGGCCATTCAGCGCGGCGTTACAAATCGGGAGCGTTCGGTGAGCGGACTCACCGGCGGCGACGCGGTGAAGCTTTTCATCCGTCAAAAAGAGGGCGGCTATTTGGGCTCCGCGGCGCTGGCGACAGCCGCTTATGCCGTCGGGGTGAGCGAAGTCAATGCCGCCATGGGCCGTATCGTCGCCTGCCCCACCGCCGGTTCCTGCGGTATCGTGCCGGCAGTCCTTTATACGGCCATGAAGCAGGGAGCCGAGGAGAACGCGATCGTCCAGGCACTGTTTACGGCGGCGGGCGTCGGTATGATCATTGAAGCGAATGCTTCCATTTCCGGTGCAGCCGGCGGCTGTCAGGCCGAATGCGGATCGGCGGCGGGGATGGCGGCTGCCGCGCTGGTGGAGTTAGGCGGCGGCAGCCCTGAGGCCGCGGCGCACGGGGCGACGCTGGCGATCAAAAATCTTTTGGGGCTTGTCTGTGATCCGGTGGCCGGCCTCGTGGAAGTTCCCTGCGTCAAGCGCAACGGCTTTGCCGCCGTCCACGCCATGCTGGCGGCGGACATGGCACTGGCAGGGGTACGCTCCATCATTCCAGTGGATGAGGTGATTCAGGCGATGGATCATATCGGCCGCGCCCTGCCGTGCAACCTCAAGGAAACGGCGGAAGGGGGTCTCGCCGTCTCGGAGACGGCGAAAGCGATCGCCCGGAAAATCTATGGGGAGGAGAATCCCGCGTAGATGAAGAACCCAGTGATACAGCGGAAAAATAGGAACGCGGTTGAGTTCCTGTGTCCATAAAAAGAACGCCTTGCTCGAGTTTTTGTAGAGCGGGGCGTTCTTTGGCGAAGATGAGCTATTGAAGTTCTTCCACGATATTTTGCGATTCCAGGCGTATCTCAAAGGTGCGGGGCCATGGATACCATGCTTTGACGGTAAGGCGGCGGACGGCGAGGCGGATTGTCCCTTCGGGGGTGGCAATCGCTATGGGGGCGCGGAAAGAAGGGGTGGAAGAAAAGGCCGCGAGGCGCTGATCCATGGCGTGCTGGAGCATATCATTGGCCCAGCGGGCGTTATGGTCGAGATCGAGGTCGTTGACGTAAATGTAGCCTGCTTTTCGCAGGCTGAGGTTCACGCCGTCGATGATGTCTTTCAGATAGAAATAGTCTTCGGCGAATCGTCCATCGAGAAAACTTAACTGGGCGGCATAGAGGCGGCGGACGTCGTCGGCGGTTCGCGCCTGATGACGGGCGGTGGCTACCAGTGTGGCTTCGGCAGCGGCGGTGCCGATGGCGTTACTGGCGGTATTCCACCCGGCATAGGCGGATAAAGCGTGGAGGGGTGTACCGTTTTTGGCAAGGAAAGAAAGTAGGGTTTCCTCGGCTAAAAAATGTTCCGCGAGATCGACGAGGGCTACGGCGCGGCCTTCGGCAACGAGTGTTTTGATCTCGTCGGCAGCGGTGCGGCGACGCCCTAAGACAGCCGTATCGTGGGCGGAAAGGTAAAGGATGAAGTCTGCTTCTGCTGGATTCGAAACTTCTTGGCCCCCTAAGAGGCGGATTTTTTCTTGGGCGGTGGTCTCCATGTCAGCGGCCATATAGGGAAGCCGCCGCCACGGCGTGGCAGGATCGTTATAGCAAAGGCAGATGTGGGGAGAGAAGTCGGCGCGTTTTGCTTCCGCGTAAGCTAAGAGCGTTTGGGCGATCTCGTCGGCCCCATGGGTAAAGAGAACGCGGTCATCTCCGATCCGTTGCTGACGAAGGGTTTCTAAAAGCTGCCGCCGTTCCCGGTTGGGAATCCCGTAACGCTCGCCGTCGTCCTGCCCAATGACGAGTCGGGCGAGGGTGCCATCGGCGGCGAGATTGATAAGCTGCCGATTGAGGCGGGCGTTATCTTCAAAAAGAGCTTCGTAGCGGCGCAGGCTATCGGTGGGGATCGCGGCCCGCAGCTCTTCTTGTTCGGCGATATCTTCGGTGGCGGGGATCGTTTGCAGGTCGATTTGATCCGTTAAGCGGGAATAGCGCATGAGAGCTTTTCGCTCTTCCCGGCCGTTTATGCTGTCCGGAGGTGTGAGCCGGGGCAAAATGTGGAAGGTGTAGAGAGGAATATCCGGATGGGCGGCATGAAGCGCTCGGAGAAAGGTGATAAGGGCTTCGGTGTCGGCTGGCGTCTTTTGATTCTCCCGAGAAGCCAGGAGACCGCCATGGAGAAGCTGATCCACCGAGAGGATGGCATAGTCGCAGCCGGCGATGTTTTTCTGTGCCCAGCGTTGGAGAGCGGCGGTGTCGCCGGGTTTTGTATAGTAGTCTAAGATATCCTCCGGCGGTGCGATAATTTTGATCCCGGCAATGCGCCCTAAAGCGGCGACGAAGTCAAGACAGGGCGGGCGGCTGTCCAAAGGCAGTAAGAGAACGCGGCGCTCTGTTTTTAGGGGCGCGGTGAGAGGAATGCCCCGGGGACGCACGGCGAAGGACGCGATGAAGAGGCTTATGGCGGCGGCCATGAGCAGCAGGATGAGGCTAAAGCGGGAAAAGGGGCGCACGGGGATCCCTCCTTTCGTTTTCGTCCAGTATATCAATTTTCTTTACAGAGGGGAAATTTTTTACGGCGTGGGAGCTTTTTCGGAATTAACTTTTTTTCGTTTATTACGATATAAAGAGTGAGGATAAGGACATCCTTACCGATTTTTTCGTTTTGGTATTTAAGGAGGAAAATCACATGGATGTAGCATCATTGGCAAGAACAGCGGTCGGGATCAACGACTATACGAAAGCGGCAGCAAAAGAAAAACTGTCCGCTGTGCGTTCGACGGATAAGGGTGAGGCACCGGGACAAGGGGGCAGCGCCTATGATCTTCAGCTGTCTTCGGCGGGCCGGGAGGCGGCGAAAAAGGGGGAGGCCGCCGCGCCGCAGACGGAAAAAACGAAAGGGTTAAGCGCGGATCAGGTCCAGGCCTTGAAGACGCAGCAGGAGCAGAGCTATCAGCTCATGATAGAGACTATGACGGCGCAGAATGCTAAGCTGCAGGCCTGGCAGGATAAAGGTGTCGGTACGCTGCGGTTTACGAACGGCGCCACCGTCGACACGTGGAAATTCGCGCTGCCGCCGGTAGCGACGACACCGGAGGAAGCGGCGAAGGCCGTGGCGGATGGCGGCGACTGGTCGGTTGATGCGGTGGCGGGGCGGATCTTCGATATGGTAACGGCCATCGCCGGGGATAATCCCGATATCTTGCGGCAGATGCAGGCAGCGGTGGAGGCAGGATTCCAACAGGCGGGCATCGCATTCAAAAAGGCGACCGGTGAAAAGGATATGCCGGCCATTACTGGCCGGACGCATGATGAAATCACCCGTCGTTTTGAGGCGCTGTATAAGAAATTAGCAAAGCAGTCGGCGGAGAAAAAGGCCGAGGCCGCAGGGGAAGAACCTACGGCACAGGCATAAGGGAAAGTGCGGGGGCGGCGGATAGGGGTCGCCTCTTCTTTTTGTACAGGAGGCGCGAGATATGCGGGCCGTGGTAACCCGGGTGAAAGAGGCGTCGGTGACCATCGACGGTGTGGTGCGGGGATGTATCGGGAAAGGCTTTTTAGTTCTCTTGGGCGTGGGACCGGGGGATACGGAGGCGGAGGCCCTGTATTTAGCAGATCGGGTGGCTGGAGTGCGGGTTTTTGCCGATGAGGCGGGAAAGATGAACCTCAGTTTAGCGGCGGCGGGCGGCGCCCTTTTAGTCGTATCGCAGTTTACCCTCTATGCGGATTTAAAAAGCCGGCGGCCGGGCTTTACCAAGGCAGCCAAGCCGGAGATTGCCAAGTCTCTTTATGAAGCCTTCATCGCCGAGTGCCGCCGCCGGGGTTTTACTGTCGCCGAGGGCGAGTTTGGGGCGGACATGGCGGTGGCCTCCGTCAACGACGGCCCGGTAACGCTGCTCTTTGACACGGCGGAACGGTGACGCTCCAGTCCCACCCGGCGAGTGGCTGATTGAAGGTGCTGCGTTTTGGGAGATCCCCCTGATGAAAGTGCGTTTCCACAATTAAAGAAAAAGCTGCCGCAGGTTTACTGCGGCAGCTTTTTTGACGCGTTTATTTCGTTTCGTCTTTTTCCCCTTGGTCCTTCCAGCGGCCGCGGTTTTCATCCTGACCATCCACCGCTTCTTCCATGTAGTCGGCAATGGCGTTGTAATTGGCGCGGACGCCGGTGGGGGTGTTGCTGTAGGTCACCGCTTTTTCTTTCGCTACACCTATGGTCTCAGCTTCTTTTTCCGCGTCAATGTTGGCGCCGAGGTAGATGAAGTCCCAGCCGTCCTTTTCCTGCCGGTCGGAGATCATCTTCTTGACCTTGGCTGTAGTAAATTCTTCGCTGGCGTTTTCCAGGCCGTCGGTGATGATATAGATAAAAAAGCTCCGGCTGAGACCGGAGCTTTTTTACTGCGTATGCCGAATTATTCAGCGGCTTGGGCCGCTTCGTTGAGGCCCTTCATCAGTGCGTCAACGTCGATGCCGTGTGCCATCGCGCCCTGCTCGATATTCTCAAAATGCGACGCGGCACAGCCAAGGCAGCCCATGCCGGCGCTCATGAAAACTTCCACGGTGTCTGGGTATTTCTGGACGACCTCCATGATGCTCATGTCTTTGGTAATGGTCATTGGAATTCCTCCCCTCTGAAAATATCTGCTCATCGCAGTTCTATTCACGCTCATTATATCATACTTGTCAACGAGGAAATGATCATTTTCCTTCCGGTTCTTCCTCATTTGCCCCTTCTTTGACGATAGGTTCCGGCGGCGGGAGACCGGCGGCTTTTTCCCATGCGGCTTCCACTACGCTGCCGGGGGGAATGAGTTGGAATTTCGCCGTCGCCACGGGAACGTCTTTTTCGTCTAACAGTTCCATTTTCTCACTGAAGATTTTCGTGTGGACGATGGCGTAAGTGTTGGCGTCCCGGTGGAAGGCCAGGGTTTCCTCCAAATGGAAAGTGGGGGCAGCGTCGGACGAAGGGGCGTATTTCTCCTTGAGTTTTTCCTGAAGCTGTGGGTTTAGCTGGGAGATCCGCAGGTTTACAGAGATGAGATCGCTGCCGGGTGTTTCCTTGACGATGCTGCTCTCTTCATAGTCGTAAGTGCCGATGTCGTTTTTGAGGAGCGGCGTCCAGCGGCGTTCTTCTTGCTCTTCCGGAGATAGGCGTTCTTCGGGAATCATGCGGATGCGCCATTCGCCGGGAGCGTCGATGCCGGTGGTGTCCTCGGGAGCGGCGGCCAGCGCCGGAGATGCCGCGAGCACGGCCAGCGTCAGACTGAGGATGGCGGTGTGTTTCATATTCATGGATCATACCTCCTGTCGTTTGGATCAATAATAACCAATTTTATACATCTTATTTTCGCGGGTGGGGATGAAAATTGGCTGACGGTTTAGTGAAAAATTTATCCCGGGAGCGGCTTTGCTGAAGAGCTGCTAAGGGCGGCGGGGAAAAGAAAAGCCTCCGAATCATAAACGGACGTTGCTCATTTCGCCTTTTTGGGATAGTCTTGCAATCGGTGAATGAGAACTCTATAATGAAAATTAGATTTTTCGAAAAGGGAGTCAAAGAGGGGAGGCGGCCGTCCGGGGATGGCAGAAAAGGCATGGAAACGATCGTGTTGACCGTCGGCGGTCTGCCGGTATATCTCTTCGGCTGTATTGTTACCGGAGGGATTCTGGCGGGACTTTTGGCGGCACGCTGGGGCGCGTGGCTCTATAAGGAGCCGTTTGCAGTGGCGGTGGATATCCTGTTGGCAGCCCTCCCCCTGGGATTGATAGGGGCGCGGGTGGGATATATCCTTCTTCATTGGGGCGATTTTGCCGGAGATGTGGGGCGGATCGCCCGATTCTGGGAGGGGGGATATTCCCTCTACGGCGCAGGGCTGGGGCTTCTTTTAGCAGTCTCTTGGGTAGCGCGGCGGGCGTTGGTTTCACCGTGGCGGTGGCTGGATATTCTAACTCCGGCGCTTACGCTTCTGTTGACGATCTATGCTTTTAGCACTTTTTGTTTGCAGATCGTAGTGGGGGCACCGCTTCCCGTAGACCTTCCCAATGATCGTACGCTGGCAGAATATGTGGAGTTTGGCTACCGCCCTTCGGGATTTGAAGGTTACGGATATTTTAAACCCGTAGCCCTATATCAAACAGGGCTTTACGGGCTGCTTTTTGCAGGAGCGGTGAGGGCGTCGATTTTGGCAGCGCACACGCCTCAGCGTCGGCCGGGCGGGATTTTTCTCCTGACCGTTTTCGGTGCGGCAATCATTCGTTTTGTCAGTGGATTTTTCTATCTGTCCACGGTGCCCGGGCTGCATCGGGGGCAGATTTTAGCGCTTGCCGTGGCCGTGGCTTCTCTCGCTGTTTTTTGGCAGCGGGGACAGCGATTCCCTGTTGGCAGCCGTGAGGAGGGATCGGGAGATGGAAAGTAAGAAACGAAGCGTGTACTGGGGAAAGTGCCTCCTCTTGGTGCTCTTGCTGTCGCTGCTGCCCTTTTTCTTGTCATCGCCTCGTAGTCTGACAGCTCGGCAAGGATTTGACAGCGTGAATGGCCCGAAGATCATCGTGCTGAATTACCATAAGGTAGATAATATGCACATCTCTCTTTCTGTCCGGCCGGAGAATTTCGAACGGCAGATGAAGTATCTGGTGGAGCATAATTTCCACGCGATTACACCGCAGGAGATGTACGCGGCTCTTGTCGAGGGAGCGGAACTACCGGAAAATCCGGTACTCATCACCTTTGACGACGGGTATTTGGATAACTATACCAACGCCTACCCCATCCTGAAAAAATATGGCCTAAAGGCGACGATGTTTGTCATTACCGGCTTTATGGATCGGGGGCAGCCCGGTTACTTTACTTGGGGGCAGGCGGCGGAGATGGAAGCCAGTGGGCTGATCAATATCGAGTCTCACACGGTGACGCATTCTTCCCTGACGGCACTGAGCGAGGAACAGCTGCAGCGGGAGATCAAACTTTCCAAGGCCGATATTGAACGACGGTTGGGAAAACAAGTGGAGTTCCTGGCTTATCCAACCGGGACTTATAACCTGCATATCGCTGCGCTGGTAAAGGAAGCCGGGTATAAAGGCGCTTTCACCGTGAAGTACGGAAATGTGGATCAAGCTAGTAATCTCTTTGCTTTGGAGCGGGTTCCCATCTTTCATACCGAGAACACACACCGTTCTTTTCTGGAAAGGCTGCAATACATTCCTATTTTTGAGCGATTGGGTTGGATCAAGAGCTAAAAAAGCGTAAAAATAGAAAAATGAATCAATAGTCCTTGTGACGCTTCGGGAAAACTCCCGAGGCGTCATTTTATTTTTCTTCTTTGTTCAGTTTATGACAGAATATAAAACAGGATATGGTAGATGAGAAAAAATAAAATGGAATATCTTGTGTTATGGAGGAAATATTTTATTAGAACTTATGTTCTTTTCCGAGAAGCCTTTGTTAAGAAAGATTGCCCATAAAAACCGCTAAAATCTTATTTTAGAATAAACGTTCGCCTAAAAACGGCAATTTATGGCAGGATTTCCGGGGTTGGCGAGGAATAAAATTAACATAAAAGTGGGGATTTGTGGTAGAATGTGGTGGAAAAGATCGCAAAGGTGGTGATGATGAGATGCTGATGGGAGAACACGCGCATACGGTGGACGCCAAAGGGCGCGTTATTCTGCCTTCGGAATTCCGGGAGGAGTTGGGAGAGCGTTTCGTCATCACCCGCGGCTTGGAGACCTGCCTTTGGGTTTTCGGCGAGTCGGAATGGGATACGCTGTCGCGAAAATTGGCGGCGCTTCCCGTGTCAAAAAAAGAAGTGCGCGATGTCACCCGGTTCTTTTTGGCGGGGGCGCGCATGCTGGAATGCGATCGGCAGGGGCGGTTTCTTATCCCCGCCAATTTGCGTGAATACGCTCGACTCAGCAAAGATGCGGTGCTGAACGGCATGATCAATCGGGTTGAGGTCTGGAGCAAGGCGGAATGGGAGACGTACAGCGCTGGGATTCAGCCCAGTGTTACGAACATGGCCGAAGCGTTGTCCGATTTGGGGATTTAAGCATGACCGAGGCATTTTGTCACGTCAGCGTGTTGCCGGAGGAGACGGTGGCCGGGCTTCTCACCGATCCAGACGGCGTCTATGTAGACTGCACTTTGGGCGGCGGGGGGCATGCTTCTCGGTTGGCCGCCCGGCTCTCCGCGGCGGGGCGTATCATCGGTATCGATCAGGATGCGGCGGCCGTTGCCGCGGCGTCAGACCGGCTGGCCGGCACCCTTTGCCGGATAAATATTGTCCGGGATAACTTTCGCCATTTGGCGTCGATCCTCGATGCCTTGGAAATTACAGAAGCGCAGGGGTTCCTGTTCGATTTAGGGGTTTCCTCCCCCCAGCTTGACAACGCGGCGCGGGGGTTTTCCTACATGCAGGACGCGTCGCTGGACATGCGGATGGACGACCGGGCCGTTTTATCCGCTTATGACGTGGTGAACGATTGGCCGGAGGAGGAGCTGGCGCGTATCTTTAAGGAATACGGTGAGGAACGATGGGCCGGCCGCATCGCGCAGTTCATCGCCGCCGCCCGGCAGGAAGAGCCGGTACGGACAACAGGGGAGTTGGTGGACATCATCCGCCGGGCCATTCCAGCGGCGGTGCGAAAAGCGGCTGCCGGGCATCCGGCGAAGCGGGTGTTCCAGGCGATCCGCATTGCCGTGAACGATGAATTGGCCATTTTAAATGATGCTTTTCATACGGCGGTACATTATCTCAGGCCAGGCGGTCGAATCGCCGTCATTACCTTTCATTCGTTAGAGGACAGGATTACCAAGAACGCTTTTCGAGAAATGGCGCGCGGCTGCATCTGTCCGCCGGAACTTCCGGTGTGCGTCTGCCATCACCAGCCGGAAATCCGGCTTTTAAGCAAAGTTATTCGGCCTCGTGCCGAGGAAGTGGCTCATAATCCCCGCGCTAAAAGCGCGAAACTGAGAATTGCCGAAAAATTACCGAGGACGTTGCAAGCGGGCGAAGCCCCAAAAGGAGGAGTTTAACGATGCTGGCCAGAGAGTGGCGGGAAGAAGAATTTTACATTGAAGAGGAAGCCGCGGCCGACGCGGCACGTCCTTCGGAGCGGCGCCCTCATCCGGCGGCCCGTCCGCACATCAATGCCCACCTGCGCAGCCGGGCGGCCATTTTGGCCCTCGTGGTGACAGTGGCGGCGTCGGTGATTACGGTGCGCAGCGGGCTGAGTGCAACGCGAGGCTACGAACTGGTGCAGATGCAGCGGGCGGCGGCCCAACTGGAACGGGAAAATCAGCAGTTGGAACTCGATATCGCCCATCTCAAAGCGCCGCAGCGGATTCGGGATATAGCGACGAATGACCTCGGTATGATCGTGCCCAAGGATGTTTACTTCGCCGCCGGAAAGCAGTAAGCAAAAGGGTGTTGCCGCGGCAACACCCTTTTGCGCTTTTGAACGGGGTTTTTGATCCCGCAAAGAGCCGGCGAATTCTGTGGGAAAGAAAGAAGAAAAGCGGCGTCCAGGAGACGATCCGGGGAAGAACTTTTCCAATTTGCGTAATGCGACCCGTTGCGGTGGGACAGGGGGCTAAGGGATGAGAAAGAGACTGAAGGATTTAGCGGCGCTGGTGGAGGGAGCAGAGATCGCCGGCGATCCCCAGACGGTGATTACTGATATCGTACAGGATTCCCGACAGGTGAGCCGGGGCGCAATGTTTGTGGCGCTGGCTGGGGTTCATGTCGACGGACATACCTTTATCTCCGCGGCAGCGGCGAAGGGGGCGGCAGCTGTTCTGACGGAAAACGAGACGACGGTGCCGCCGGGGATGGCGGTTTTGCGGGTCCCCTGTATGAAGACAGCGCTGTCCATTATCGTTCCGGCTTTTTGGGACTATCCGGGTCATGCCCTGCGCCTGATCGGCATCACCGGGACCAACGGCAAGACAACCACCAGTTATCTCATTCGCGCCATCCTGCGCCAGGCGGGCAAGAAGACGGGGCTTATCGGCACCATTCAGAACCTGATCGAAGAGGAGAAGATTCCCGTGCATAATACCACACCGAACGTGGTGGATCTTCAGCGCCTTTTGGCGCGCATGGTGGCTGAGGGAATGGAATATGCGGTGATGGAAGTATCTTCCCATGCGCTGGATCAGAATCGGGTGGCGGGTTGCGAATTTGATACCGCGGTGTTTACGAACCTGACGCAGGATCATTTGGATTATCACGGAACCATGGAAAATTATCGTGCCGCGAAAGGCAAACTTTTCCAATCCCTGGCGGTAGGAGAAAAGCCGGGAAAGACGGCGGTGGTGAACGTAGACGATCCGGCAGGCGCTTTCATGCTGCAATGCGCCATGGCGGATCACATCACCTACGCCGTACAGGCGGGAGAAGCCGATCTTCGGGCTGTGGAAGTACGGGTACACGCCAGTGGGGCAGATTTTGCGGTACAGGGAGGCTTCGGACGGCTGAAGCTGCGCCTTAAAATCACCGGCCTCTTTAACGTCTATAACGTGCTGGGGGCAGTGGGGGCGGCGCTGGCGGAAAATATGCCTCTGACGGCCATCGAAAAGGCGCTGACGGAATTTCCCGGCGTGCCGGGACGTTTCGAATTGGTGGACTGCGGGCAGCCCTTCGCCGTGGTGGTAGATTACGCGCACACGCCAGATGGATTGGAAAATATCCTCAAAACGGCGCGGCAGATCACACCGCACCATATTATTACTGTCTTCGGCTGCGGCGGCGACCGGGATAAGACGAAACGTCCCATCATGGGGCGCATAGCGGCTGAGATGTCGGATGCGGTCATTGTCACTTCGGATAATCCGCGGAGTGAAGATCCGGTGGCGATCGTAGGCGAGGTGATGACCGGGGTACGGGAAAAAATCGGCGTCAAGGCTGTGGAAGCCATCCCCGACCGGCGGCAGGCCATCTTTGTGGCCATCGCCATGGCCCAGCCGGGGGATACGGTGGTCATTGCCGGGAAGGGCCATGAGGATTATCAGATTTTGCAGGATAAAACCATCCATTTCGATGATCGGGAGGTCGCCCGGGAAGCCTTGGGAGGAATGGCTTAATGGCGGATTTTACGCTGGATGAGGTGATTCGGGCGACGGACGCGGCGGTGGAAAATGCTGCGCCGGTGCGGTTCACTGACGTCGTGACCGATACGCGGCGCATCCTTCCCGGGGCGCTCTTTGTGGCGCTTCGCGGCGAGCGGTTCAACGGCGAAGATTTTGCCGCCGAGGCAGTGGCCAAGGGAGCCGCGGGAATTTTGGTGAGCCAAAGTGCGGCGGCGGAAAAATTTGCCACGCTTTCGGTGCCTATCCTGCGCGTTTGCGATTCACTGACTGCTTATCAGGCGTTAGCCCACGCTTGGCGGATGAAATTTCGCTTGCCGGTGGTGGCCGTTACCGGTTCCAACGGCAAGACCACCACGAAGGATCTGACAGCGTCGGTTTTGGGGACGGCGTGGCCGGTGCTCAAGACAGAGGCCAATTTCAACAACGAGGTGGGGCTGCCCCTGACACTGCTGCAACTGACATCAGAACACCGGGCGGCGGTGGTGGAGATCGGGATGCGCGGGCTGGGGCAGATCGCCGCGCTGGCGCCCTTGGCCGCACCCTCCGTCGGCGTGGTGACGAACGTGGGGGAGACGCACATAGAACTTTTGGGCTCTATGGAGAATATCGCCCGCGCGAAAAGCGAATTGGCGGAAGCGATCTCTCCTGGCGGCACGGTGATTTTGAATGCTGACGATCCCCGGGTGGCGGCGATGGCGGGAAAATGTCGCCCAGGGGTTCGGGTGGTAACCTTCGGCATCGAGGAAGCAGCCACGGTGCGGGGGCTGGAAATCGTCGCGGAGGGGAGTGCTTCTCGCTTTTCGGTCTCTTTTGACGGCCGCGAAACAGAGGCCTTTACGCTTCCCTTGTTGGGACGTCATAACGTTTACAACGCGCTGGCAGCCCTCGCCGTCGGTTGGACTCTGGGACTATCGCCTGCCGCTATGCGGGAGGGCCTTGCCCAGCCGCGTTTAACGGGGCAGAGATTCGAATGTTATGAAAAAAACGGCTATATCATTATCAATGATGCTTATAACGCCAACCCCGTCTCGATGGCGGCGGCGCTGACGACGCTCTCCGAAACCGCGCCCGGCCGTCGGGTGGCGGTGTTGGGGGATATGCTGGAATTAGGGAAAATCGCCCGGCCGGCGCATCAACGAGTAGGGCAAGAGGCGGCGGTGGCAGGGGTAGAGCTCTTGCTCACCCGTGGAACGTTGGGGGAAGAGATCGCGAAGGCAGCGAAAGAGGCCGGGGTGAAAGAAGTCCATATCTGTGCCTCTCACGAAGAGGCTGGAGCGATTCTCCGCCGGCGGTTACGACCGGGAGATACGGTTCTCTTCAAGGGTTCCCATGGAATGCGGATGGATAAAATCATTGATTCCCTCTGACGGAAAGGTATATAATACACATTTGTGATATTCGTATGACGATTTTGTAAACGAGGGGGCAGGGCGATGACTTCGATAGGATTGGCGGCGGGCATAGCGGCGGCGGTTGTGCTGATTTTCGGCCCTTTTCTCATTCCAGTACTCGTCAAGCTCCACTGTGGACAAAGCATTCGCGGAGAAGGTCCAGCCAGCCATCAAAAAAAAAGTGGAACGCCTACCATGGGCGGCCTCATGCTGCTCTTGGCCATCACGTTGGGGACGCTGGCCGCCGCCGGCCCGGAACCCTCAGTTCTTCTGGCACTCTTTGTTACGTTGGGGCACGGGGCCATCGGTTTTTTGGATGATTATATAAAGGTAGTAAAAAAACGCAACTTAGGGTTGCGGGCGCGGGAAAAGTTAGCGGGGCAGATCTTTATGGCGGCGCTGGTGGCCTTCCTCGGCAACCGTTTCCTGGGTTTGACCACGGCGCTCTGGGTTCCCTTCGCGGCGGCACCCGTGGATTTAGGCGTGTTTTATTATATATTGGTCTTTTTTGTTTTCGTCGGCACGACGAACGCGGTGAACTTGACCGACGGTTTGGATGGCCTGGCGACAGGGACTGTGGCCGTCGCAATGGGAACCTATGCGTTGGTGTGCCTCTCTTTGGGGAAGGCGGCTCTGGCCGCTTTCTGCGCGGCCACGGCGGCGGCCGCTGTCGCTTTTTTGCGATTCAATGCGCATCCGGCGCGGATATTCATGGGCGACACCGGCTCGCTGGCCCTGGGCGGCGCTTTGGCCGCGGTGGCCGTTTTAACAAAAACGGAACTACTGTTGATTTTCATCGGCGGTGTTTTCGTGGCCGAGGCGCTGTCTGTCATCATACAGGTCGTCTCTTTTCAGACGACGGGACGGCGGGTGTTTCGTATGAGCCCCCTTCATCATCATTTTGAGATGGGGGGCTGGCCGGAAACAAAAGTTGTCTATGTTTTTTGGCTGGCGGGGGCGATGTGCAGCCTGCTGGCTCTCTGGATCGGGAAAGTAGGATAGAACATGGCGCGTGGAGCGTGGGAAAAAGAAAATGTACTGGTAGTGGGGGCCGGGATCAGCGGGATCGCGGCGTCCCGACTGGTGCGTTCTTTTGGTGCGACGGTGACCTTGAGCGATGCGAAGGAGCGAGGGGATATCCCTTTCGATTTCACTGATGTGGAACAGCAGGGCATTTGCCTGCGCTTCGGGTCTCAGCCCGAGTCGCTCTTAGACGGCGTGACGCGAGTCATCGTATCCCCGGCGGTGCCGGTGCGCGTACCGCTCATCGCCGCGGCTTACCGGCGCGGTATTCGCGTGGAGAGCGAGATCGAGTTTGCCTATCATTTGGCAAAGTCTCCCATCTTCGCCGTGACGGGAACGAACGGCAAGACGACTACCACGACGCTCCTGGGACGGCTGTTAGCAACCCGTTTTCCCGTCGTGGGGGTGGGGGGCAATATCGGTGTCGCCCTTTCGGAGGAGGTGGTGCGGGTAGGTGCAGGGGGCGCCATCGCGGCGGAGATCTCCAGCTATCAATTAGAAGCTACCGGGGATTTTCGTCCAAAAGTCGCCGCCGTTCTTAATTTGACTCCCGACCATGTGGTGCGCCACGGCTCTCTCGAAGTTTACCGGCAGATGAAGGAGAAAATTTTCGCTTGGCAGGGCTCGGAGGATTTCTTAGTGCTGAATCATGACGACCCCATTACGCGCGCCATGGCGGATCGGGCCGCGTCCACAGTATGTTTTTTTAGTCGAAGCAACAGGCTGTCGGCAGGGGCGTTCATCGAGGGCGGGGAAATCGTCCTGCGTTGGCAGGGGAAAATCCATCGGATTCTGCCGGTAGGGGCGCTTCGCATTCGGGGTGCCCACAATGTAGAAAATGCACTGGCCGCCTGTGCCATGGCGTTTTTAGGCGGGGCAGAGCCAACGAAGATGGCGGCGGTGCTGCGGGAGTTCCCGGGCATTGAGCATCGCATCGAGCCGGTGGCGGAGATCGGCGGTGTTCGTTACTATAACGATTCCAAGGCGACGAATACGGATTCTGCCATCAAGGCGTTGGAAAGTTTTCCCGGGGAAGCGGTGATCCTCATCGCCGGCGGCGAGGATAAAATGACCGACTTGACGGCGTTTATGACGTTGGCCAAGGCGCACTGCCCGGCGCTTGTCTTAGTGGGGGACGCGGCGGAACGCTTTCGGGCGGCGGCGCTGGCGGCGGGTTTTTTGCCCGGGGAGATTCACGACGCGGGCCATTCGCTGGCGAAAGCGGTGGACATCGCTCGTCGTTTAGCCCGTCCGTCGGAGGTGGTACTGCTCTCTCCGGCCTGTGCCAGTTTTGACATGTTTCCCGGGTATGAGGCGCGGGGGCGGGCCTTTAAGGCGCTGGTGAAAGCGCTGCCCGGTGCGGGAGAGACGCCCCCCGTTTTCTCGGGCAAAGCGTCCAGCGAAAGATAGGAGAGTTCCCATGCGAATTATCATTTCGGGCGGTGGGACGGGCGGGCACATATATCCCGCCATCACATTGATCCGCGCGATACAGGAAAAAAATTCGGCGGTGGAATTCCTTTACGTGGGCACACGACGCGGGCTGGAAGCGGACATCGTGCCCAAGGAAGGGATCCCCTTTCGCGTGGTGGACATTCGCGGCTTTAAGCGCAGCTTGTCATTAGCAAATTTAGGCCGGGCTGCCGCCGCTTTAGCCGGTGTCGTGAAGGCCATGGAACTGGTACGTTCCTTTCGGCCGGATGCGGCCATCGGCACGGGGGGCTATGTTTGCGGCCCAACGCTGTTAGCGGCGAGCCTCTTGGGGGTGCCAACCCTCATTCAGGAACAAAACGTCGTGCCCGGGATCACCAATCGTCTGCTGGCGAAGTTCGTGACCCGCGTCGCCGTGGGAACTCCTGAAGCCGCGGTTCACTTCCCGCGCGATAAAGTCGTCGTCACCGGCAATCCCATTCGCCGGGAAGTGATGTCGGCTTCGCGGGAGGAGGCCTTAGCCAGCTTCCATTTTGATCCGGCGAAAAAAATGGTGCTGGTATCCGGCGGCAGCCAGGGGGCACGGAGTATCAATCGGGCCATGATCGGCGTGATCGCGCATTACGTTGCTCATCCCGAGGTGCAGATCCTACACGTTACGGGGCGCGGCGATTATGAGAAAACTTTGGGAGAGATACGGGCGGCGGGCATCGACCTGGCGGCGGCGGGCAATATCGTAGTGCGCCCTTACTTATACGATATGCCCCAGGCTTTGGCCGCGGCGGATTTGGCGGTATTTCGTGCCGGAGCCTTAGGGATTGCGGAGCTTACCGCCCGCGGGGTGCCGGCCGTTTTAGTGCCGTACCCTTACGCCGCTGCCAATCATCAGGAACAAAACGCCCGGGCCATGGCCCGGGCGGGGGCGGCGCAGATGATTTTAGACAAAGATTTGACGGCGGAGCGTCTGCTGTCGGTATTGGCAGAGCTTTTACACGAGGAATCCAGGCTAAAGCGCATGGGGGAGAACAGTCGGGCCTTGGGGCGCCCGCAGGCGGCGGAGGAAATCGCCGCTCTCGTTTTGGCCATGACGGAAGGGAGGAAAGCGTAATGCTTTCGGGAATCCACAAAATCCATTTCATCGGAATCGGCGGGGCGGGCATGAGTGCTTTGGCGCGTATCCTTTTAGATAAAGGCTATCAGGTCTCAGGTTCGGACATCGCGTCTTCCCCGCTGACAGAGCAGCTTCGCGCCCATGGTGCGAAGCTCGTGATCGGCCATAGGGCGGAAAATATTACCGGGACGGAAGCCATCGTGGTATCTTCCGCCATTCCGGAAAACAATCCCGAAGTGGTGGCCGCCAAAGCGCTGGGTATTCCGCGCCTTCATCGTTCCGACGTGAACGCGGCCCTGGTAAATGCGACGAAGGGGATCGCGGTAGCCGGGGCCCACGGAAAGACCACGACGACCTCCATGATCGGCCTGGTGCTTGAACACGGAGGCCTTGATCCTACCATCATCATCGGCGGCGAAGTGGATTATTTAAGCGGCAATGCCCGACTGGGCCAAGGTCCTTACCTGGTATCGGAGGCTGACGAGAGCGATGGTTCCTTTTTGAAATTGAAGCCGCATATCGCCGTGGTGACCAACGTGGAGGACGATCACCTTGATCATTACGGATCGCGGGAAAATATCCGGCGGGCTTTTCGGCAGTTTATCGAGAACGTCGATAAGGAAACGGGCCGGGCTGTTCTCTGCTTTGATAATGATACGGTACGGGAGATCGCCAAGGAGGCGGATCGACCTGTTGTGTCCTACGCTGTGGGGCAAAAGGCGGATTACCAAGCGGTACATGTAACGCCGTCAGGGATTGGCACCGCTTTCGATGTGGCCCATGAAGGTACGATCTTAGGCCATGTGACCCTCGGCATCCCGGGCCGCCACAATGTCTCTGACGCACTGGCGGCCATTGTCACCGGACGCCTCTGCGGACTGACGGTGGAAGAGGCGGCGGCAGGCCTGGCGGAGTTTCACGGAGCGAAGCGGCGCTTTGAGACAAAGGCCCGGGTGAAAGACGTTTGGATCATTGATGATTACGCCCACCACCCCACGGAGATCGCTACGACACTGGCCGCGGCTCGCCAAACGCAGCCCCGCCGTCTCGTCTGCGCTTTTCAGCCGCACCGTTACAGTCGGACAAAACTTTTGGCGAAGGAGTTCGGAACGGCGTTTCGGGAGGCGGACGTGCTGGTGCTTACGGGTGTTTATTCGGCGGGAGAGCAGCCGATTCCCGGTATCGATGGGACGACGATCTTAGCGGCGGTGACGGAGGGAACCGGACAGCCGGTTACTTATATAGAAGCGCGGAAGAATGTCGCCGCTTATTTGGAAACGGTGGTGCGCCCCGGGGATCTTGTGATCACCATGGGAGCCGGAGATATCTGGCGTACCGGTGAAGAATTGGCCCGTCGTCTGCAAGAACAGTGAGGGGGATGGACATGGAGGAAAAAAAGATCGTCGTGGTCATGGGAGGCCCTTCATCCGAGGCCGCGATCTCGCGGCAAACCGGTACGGCTGTAGTCAAAGCTTTGAAGTCCAAGGGCTATGCAGTCATGGCCTTGGAATTTGATCCCCGCGGTTTTGCCCGCGAGATGGAAGCGATGCGTCCCGCTATGGTGTTTAACGCCATGCATGGGGCCTTTGGTGAGGATGGCCGGTTGGCGGCGGTGTTGGAACTTTTGGGGATTCCCTACACCGGATCGGGGGTTTTAGCGGCTGCGCTGACCCTCGATAAGGCCGCTGCCAAGCGCGTCCTGATGGGGGCGGGGATTCCTACGCCGCGCGCCTCTATGTACCGTGCCTTCGAGCGGCAGCGGGATTTGGCGGGAGAGATTGCCGCCGCGTTTTCTCTGCCGGTAGTGGTCAAGGCGGCTTCACAGGGTTCTTCTCTGGGCGTCGTCATTGCTTCTCGGGCGGAGGATCTCTCAGGGGCGTTGGAGGAAGCTTTTCGCTACGATGACGAGGCGGTGGTGGAAGAGTTCATCGACGGCCCTGAGATCACCGTAGCTGTCTGGGGCGACGGCGTGAAAAATGAAACGTTTCCCATCATTGAGATCACGACGGCTTCCGGCCGCTACGATTACGAGAGCAAATATACCAAGGGGGCGTCCCAGCACATTATCCCGGCCCGCCTGACCCCGAAAACGACAGAAAAGGCGCGGGCTATCGCTCTTTCCACCTTCGAAATCTGTGGCTGTCGAGGCGTGGCGCGGGTGGATATGATGGTATCGTCCGAAGGGCAACCCTATGTCATCGATATCAATACCATGCCGGGGATGACGGAAACTTCCCTGGTCCCTGACGCGGCCCGGGCGATGGGGATAGATTTTCCTGCTCTGTGCGAGCGCCTTTTGGCACTGGCCGGTTTTTTCAACCTTTGATGCTGTGAGAAAAGCTGCTTTTGGCAGTGCACTGCGACCGTTTTACACCGGGATACCGGTGGTGCGAAGGATGAGGAGGTGATAACGGTGGATGAAAATGAGAGGATTATGGAAGACAAAGCGCCGCCGGCGGCATCACATCATAAATGGCACTGGTTTTTGCAGGCGCTTCTGTTTTTGCTCGCGGTGGCGGCCTTAGCGGCCGCGGTGTTCTATTTACCTTTTTTTAAGGTGCAGTCCATTTCCGTTGTGGGGAACAGCTATGTCCCCACGGCGGATATCTGCCGCATCGCGGGAATCTACCGGGGGCAGCATCTGCTGCAAGTGGAAACAGACACCGCCGCTCGGACTCTGATGAAGGATCTGCGTATTGAGCAGGCCAGCGTGCGGCGGGTATTTCCCAACGGTATCATGATCGAGGTGGAGGAACGGCGCCCGGTGGCCGCCATCGCCTGTGAATACGGATTTCTTGATCTTGACCGGCAGGGGATGGTGCTGAACGCGCATAAACAGCGGGGAAATGCCAGTATTCCGCTGCTCACCGGCGTGACCGCACAGGATCGCTACATCGGCGATCGCGTGGAAGAGGGAACGGTGCCGGCGGCCCTCAGGTATCTTTCCGGTCTTGACGAAGGAGAATTAGGACAGATCGTGGAACTTCGCCTCTCAGACCCTGAGAAGGTAGTGGGCTGTACCGTCAATGCGGTGGAAATTCGCATCGGCCGTTTGGATCGTTTGGATGAGAAGATCAAGACGACGAAGGCTTTTTTGCAGGATCTGAGGACGAACCTGCAGCCTATCGAGTTTATCAATATGGAATACGCACAGCCTTTCGTGCGTTTCCGCTGAGGCAGACGGGAAGGGAAGAGTATGATATCACTGAAACATGGCCATATTTCCGTCGTATTTGTCTGCACGGTCTTGGGCTTTATGCTGGCCACGCAATTTCGCATTGCGATGGATCAGCGCTCGTCGCTGCCTTATCAACGCCAGGAGGAGCTGGCGGCCCGTCTCCTAGCAACGGAAAAGGAACGAGATGCGCTGCAGGAAAAATTAGCCGGCTTGGAAGATTCGGCGACGCGGGCGGCGGCAGACGCGGCGGAAAAGCAGGCAATTTACGAGCTGCGGCTGCGTGCCGGGCAGCTTCCTCTTACGGGGCCGGGAGTCATCGTGACCATTGACGACAGCAAGACAGCTTCCAAGGCGGGGGATAATCAAAACCTTTATATCATTCACGACGACGATCTCTTAAAGGTGGTCAATGAGCTGCGGGCCGCTGGAGCAGAGGCCATATCGATTAACGGGCAGCGGCTTGTGAGCACTTCGGAGATTCGCTGTGCGGGCCCGACGCTTTCGGTGAATAACGTTCGCTCGGCCCCGCCTTATGAGATACGCGCCATTGGCGATATCGAAACGCTGGAGAAGGCACTTCGCATGCGGGGCGGCGTAGCGGATACCTTACAGGTCTGGGGGATCCAGATCGACATCAAGACGGCGGATCACGTGACGATTCCCGCTTATAAGGGCATGGGGTCGATGCAGTACGCCCGCCCGCAAGAGGAGGCGTCATCATGATTTTAGCGATCGTCGGCCTCTGCTTGGGCATTCTTTTGGGATCGATCTGCCCTCTTTCCATTCCCGTGGCCTACGCGAAACTTTTTTCGGTGGCGCTGCTGGCTTCCATAGACTCCGTGTTTGGCGGATATCGGGCGGTATTGGAAGAGAAGTTTGATAATACCATTTTCATCTCCGGATTTTTTATCAATGCGCTTTTAGCAGCTTTTTTGGTCTATGTGGGAGATCATCTGGGCATCGATCTCTACTATGTGGCACTCTTGGCGTTTGGGCTGAGGATCTTCCAGAACCTGGCCATCATTCGGCGCTATTTCTTCAAAAAGTATTGAGGGACAGCGTTTTCTCATGGGGCTCTCATGGGTTTCCCCGAGGATTTTCATATTTTTGTGGCTAAAATAAACGAGAAATGGTAAAATAATAGAGATCATGCAGAAATTGCATGGGAATATGACGCGAAGCCTATATTGACGCTGAAATACGCTTAGGGTGGAGGGGTAATCGTGATTGAATTGGACGATACGGCAATGGAAGATTTTGCCCGCATAAAGGTGGTGGGCGTCGGCGGAGGCGGCAGCAATGCCATCAATCGGATGATCTCGTCCGGCCTGAAAGGGGTCGAGTTCATCGCGGTGAATACGGACGCTCAGGCGCTGCTCCATTCCATGGCTCCCAAACGCATCCAGATCGGTCAGAAGCTGACCCGAGGCCTTGGCGCGGGGGCACGCCCCGAAGTTGGCGGCAAGGCCGCAGAGGAAAGCCGGGACGAATTGGCCGATGCGCTCGCCGGAGCGGATATGGTGTTCATCACCGCCGGTATGGGCGGCGGAACCGGTACCGGAGCCGCGCCGGTAGTGGCGGCCTGCGCGCAGGAATCGGGGGCTCTGACCGTGGCCGTGGTGACGAAGCCTTTTAAGTTTGAGGGGCGTAAACGCATGGTCAACGCCGAGGGCGGCATTTTGACGTTGCGTCCTCACGTGGATACCATCATCACGATTCCCAACGATCGTTTGCTGGGACTGGTAGATAAGAAGACGCCGATGATGGAAGCCTTTCGCATTGCGGATAACGTACTTTATCAGGGCGTACAGGGCATCGCTGAACTGATTTCTTCTCCGGGCATCGTCAATCTTGATTTCGCCGACGTGAAGACCATCATGTCCGACGGCGGCTCGGCCCTCATGGGGATCGGGGAAGCGGCCGGGGAGAATGCGGCGATGGTAGCGGCCAAGATGGCCGTGGCGTCGCCGCTTTTGGAGAATTCCATCCAGGGCGCTCGGGGTGTTCTTCTGAATTTTACCGGCTCCGAGGAGATTTTGAGTATTTACGATGTCAATGAGGCGGCTACCATGATTCAGGAGATGGTGCACGCCGACGCCGAGCTTATTTTCGGTACAGTACTGGATGAAGCCCTCGGCGATACGGTGCGAGTGACGGTAGTGGCCACTCGCTTTGCCGATGAGGATGGCGTGGTAGGGGTTGCTCCGCCGCCGGGCGCTGCCGCTGTGCCGCCTCCCCCAAAGGGGGCGGCCCCCACGTTCACGGCGAGTGGGCAGCGACCGGGGGCAGCGCCGGGGTCAGGTGCTTCGCTGTCTCCGATTGATATTCCCACGTGGTTGCGCCATAGCGAATAAAGGCTTCGGGGATCCGGGGCAAGGAGAGACGGGCCGTGCTGGCCCGTTTCCTGTTTGATAGGAGCATGAGATCATGAAACGGTATACGTGGCTGTTCTTGACAGCGTTTTTATGTGTCTTGACAGCCTTGGTGGGGTCGGTGTGGCTGGAAGGCCATGCAGATCACCCTGAGAAAGCGGTAGAGGCAGTAACAGTCTATACCACCCTGCCCGCGGAGCAGGCAAGCCTCTTGGCGTCTTCTTATGAGATATCGACTCAGGCACGGGTGGATTTCATTCCTTTGCCGCCGAAAGAGCTGATTGAGCGCCTCCACACGGAGAAAGAAAAACCTCACGCCGATATGGTACTGGCCGACAGCCGGGTCTTGCGGCAAGCCGCTCAAGAGGGGGCGTTTGTTCCTTATTTCTCGGAGCAAACAGATTCTGTTCCCGATGAATTTAAGGACGAGGAGGGAGCGTGGACCGGCGTATGGTACGATCCGATGATCTTCTGTGCCAACAGTGATTATCTGCGGACGCTGCCTCGCATCCCCCAGACCTGGGAAGAATTGGCACATTATCCCGACGTTCGCATCGGGATGACGGATCTCTTGGCGGCGGATGCGGCCGCGAATCTTTATTTTTCCCTGCTGGCAGCTTACGGTGAGCAGGCGGGCTTTCGCCTGATGGCTGACCTGCACCCCAAGGTAGTACAGTATGTGAAGTTTCTCTCCACCCCCGTCCGCATGGCCGGAATGGGCGAGGTGGATGTGGCCTTGGCCGTGCAGAGCGAAACGCTTCGCTACATGAATAACGGTTATCCGCTGCGGATCATTTATCCGACGGACGGTACGGCCTATATGCTTACCGGCGTGGCGATGCTCCGGGACAATTGTGAGCCGGCCTGGACTTTCGCTGATTGGCTTCTGGGAGATGAAGCCCAGATCACCTTGCAGGGGGCCGGCGTCTTTTTCGTTCCTGCGAATCCGGGGACATTGACGTATAAGATGTTGGCGGGAAAAAATATTGTGCTCTTTGATGCGCCGCCCCTTTATACGGCCGCGGAACGTCGGGCGCTTTTAGATCACTGGCTGCGGGATATACGGTTCAAATGAGCGGAGGCTTTTCTGTTATAGGGTCTAAAGGGGGGACATAGATGAAAGCCGGTATTATCAGTTTGGGATGCGCGAAAAATTTAGTGGATACGGAAGTCATGCTGGGAATTTTGCAGGAGGGCGGGATTGAACTCACGACCGATCCGGGGGAAGCGGATATCTTAGTGGTAAACACCTGTGCTTTCATCGAGTCGGCAAAAGAGGAATCCATTACCACCGTGCTCAATATGGCGGAGTATAAAAAGTCCGGCCGATGTCGATCGCTGATCATCGCCGGCTGCCTGGGGCAGCGGTACGCGGCGCAGCTTTTGGACGAGCTGCCAGAAGCGGATGCCATCGTCGGCACAGGGGCGTGGCATAGGATTCTCGAGGCCGTGAGGGAGACGGGGCAGGGGCATCGGGTGATTTTGGCGGGGGCGTCCGAGATCATCTATGATGCGCGGACGCCTCGGATCATGACTACCCCCGCCTATACGGCCTATGTGAAGATCGCCGAAGGTTGCGACCATCGCTGCGCTTTTTGTGCCATTCCCCTTATTCGCGGGCGTTACCGCAGCCGCACCTTGGAAGATATTCGGGCGGAAGTGGAGCGGCTGGCAGCGGCGGGCGTGAAGGAGATCAACCTCATCGCACAGGACAGTACGAATTACGGGCGCGATCTCTACGGGGCCCCCACGCTCTCCCGGCTGCTTCGGATGCTCTGCCAGGTGGAAGGGGTGCGTTGGCTGCGGATTCTCTATGCGTATCCCCGCTTTTTTACCGATGAGCTCATCGAAACCATCGCGGCGGAGCCGAAGATCTGCAAATACATTGATCTTCCCCTGCAACACGCCCATGACGCGGTGTTGCGCAGTATGCGCCGGGCAGACGACCGGGCTATGATTGAGGCGCTTTTGGACAAAATTCGCGCTCGTATTCCCGAGGCGGTCATTCGTTCCACTTTTATTGTAGGTTTCCCTGGAGAGACAGACGCCCAGTATCAGACCCTGCGGCGCTTTTTGGAAAAGCAGCGCTTCGATCAGGTGGGGGTATTCACCTATTCCCAAGAAGAAGGAACGCCTGCCGCCGCTATGGGCGGACAAGTGGCCGAGGACGTCATGCAGGAGCGTTATCATGATCTCATGAGCCTGCAGAGCAAGATTTCCGAAGAAACCAATCATTCCTTGGAGGGGCGCGTGTTAGAGGTATTAGTAGAGGGCCGGGACGAGGAGCAGGAAAATATCGCTTACGGCCGATCATACCGGGAAGCGCCGGAAGTGGACGGGCAGATCTATATCGAAGGAGACACGGGGAGCCGCCCGGGGGATATGGTCAAAGTGCGGATATTGCAGGGTTTTGCCTATGATATCGTAGGCGAGCGGGTGGAAGGCTGACGGAGAAGGCGGACGATGAATACGGGAACCATGAGCGCAAAGCCGGAGGTGCGGGTGGGCCGCCTGCTCACGGCGGCACATCTTACCATCGCTGCGGCGGAATCCTGTACGGGTGGTCTTTTGACCAGCCGCTTGACAGATGTGGCGGGAAGTTCCGCCTACGTCAAGGGATCGGTGGTCTCCTATACCAACGAGGTCAAAGCTGCGCTGCTGGGTGTCGAAGAAGAACTGCTGAAAACGCTGGGGGCGGTATCGGAGCCGGTGGCCCGAGCGATGGCGGAGGGGGTTCGGCGGCGTATGAGAACGGATATTGGCGTCGGCATTACCGGGCTGGCCGGGCCGGGCGGCGGTACGCCGGAGAAGCCGGTGGGCCTTGTTTTTATTTCCGTGGCTGGGGCCCAGGGCACTGATGTCCGGCGTTTCCTTTTTTCCGGTGATCGCCGTGCCGTCAAAGGGCAGGCGGCCGAGGCAGCCCTTACCATGATGGAGGAGTATCTGACGAAAGGGCCTTCTCACGGGACTGTTTCCCGGTGATTTTCCCAAGCGGTCAGACTTCACCCGCTTTTCAGGAAACCTTGTTAGCATACGTCGTATTCTACGATCAACATACGAGATTATAAAAACACCGCAGGGAGGTTTTTTCATGGATTGGAAAAAGACGTTGACGATGACCATCGCCGCAGGAACGGCAGCTTTTTCACTGGGCGTTTCGTCCGCTGCGGCGGCGCCGGAAGAGGCCGCTGCCGAAACGACCGCGGAGGAAGCGTCGATGACCACCGGCGAAGAGACGACGCCAGAAGCCGCGCCTGCCGCCGTATCGGAACCGTCGTCGGTGGAAGAGCCTGTAACAGCAGAGTCGTCGCCTGCCACGGCGCAGGGAGAGACCCGGCAGCTTTCTCCGGAAGAGGCGTTGGAACTCTATCGGGACCATGGCGTTAAATATACCAGTCAGCGCTACGGCTACAGCATCATTTGCCCGAAAAAGCCCAATGTCATCCCCGCCAGTCTATTGGTGGAGGGGGCAAAGGGGGATGTGCTGATCTTTGAAAACGACGGCTACGATATTAAGAATGCTTGGGTCGTTTTAACGGATGCTTTTGACGACGCGGAGCTGCCCTCGGATATAGGGCAGAAATCGGAAGCCGAGCAAAAGGCGTACATCGACCATCTGATGAACACAGCGGGTTATGAATTTGTGCGTCTGACCCAGGTGGCCGGTTCTACCGGCGTTTACGCTGTCACCGCTAAAGAGATCGACGTGGACACCAATGGGGACGGGCAGACGGATGACACAATGGTCGCGGAAAATCAGGGGATAAAAACCTTCTTCCGCGGTCAGTTCGGCGGTCGGTTCTCTGTTCAGCTCATCGACAATCCGGAACTCTCGCAGGCCGGGATCAGCCTGTATCAGCTGGGGCTTTTAACTTTTCAAGAGTGGCCCAGCGCCGTGCAGGACGGACAAAACGTTGCCAAGGATAAGGATGGAAAGACGGCAGGGGATAAGAAAGAGAAGAAGGACAAAACAAAGCAGAAATGAGATGACGAAAAAAACGGCCGCGGTCAACAGGACAAAAGCATAGCTTATTTGAGCAAGAAAACGGCAAAGAAAAATCCTCGAAATCCCTTGATATAAGGCCTCGAGGATTTTCTGTATATTGTGTCTGCGGCCGGTTTGTATTTACGCTGTGGCCGGTGCTTAGAAGCGCACCCGGTAGCCTAAGGTGAAATTGGTGGCTAAGGCGACATATCGGGATAAGACGTGGGAGGTGATGTCGGATCGGTTGAAGAGGTTGTCCACGTTCAGGTAGATCTCGTGATCGGTGCGAGGGCGGTAGGAGAGGTTAAGTCCGGTGATAAAAAGCGGCCGCACGCCTGTCTGATAGCTTTCTAACACGCGGTCATAGAGGTAGCTCCCGCTGAGCGCGCAGCTCCATTTATCTTTCTGGTACTGTACGCCGCCCGTCAGCTGAAGGCGACCGTAGCTTCGCTGCCAGCCCTTCGCAGCTTCGCCGGCATAATAAAATTGCGGATTGCTGTAGGATATGCCCCAATTTGCACTCCAGCCGTTTTTACCGGCGATATCGCAGGTAAGCTCCACCCCTAAGTTGCGGGTGTCTTCGTTCATGGCAATATCTTCGTCGACGCCGCCGATTTTGACCGTCTGCAGGCGGATGAAATCCTTCACGTCGCTTTTGAACAGCGCCAATTTCCATTGGTGGCCGCCGGAAATATGCTTGACCCCTGTCTCGTAATGCCAGCCGATTTCCGGACGTATGCCGGGATTGGCAATGGTGGATCCCTTGCCGTACATGTCGCCCATGGTGGGCAGGGTGAAGGATTTGCTCACGCTGGCGTACAGGCTGGTGGTGCCATTCATTTTATAGAGATACTGGATCTGGGGCGTGAACTCGCTGTACTCCGTCCCGTCCGGCGTGCCGCTGGTCCAAGTTTCCCGGGCGCTCAGGATCGTCGAATGATGGTCGTCAAAGGGATGGGTCCAAGAAGCGAAAAACGATGACACGTTGCGGGCGTAATCGACATGTGTCGGCGGGTAATATCTCTCAAATTGGCCGTTTCGCTTCCATTTTGGCTTATTTGTTTCGGAATGGTCATAGGACTCGCGATACATATTCAATCCTAACAGCCACGTATCGCTTCCAGCGCGCAGCTCTTTTTGGACATCAAAGCCGAAAACTTTATCGGTGGATTCATACACATAGGTTCTGTCTAATTTTCCCAGCAACACGGAAGAGGCTAAGGCGGCATAATTATAATAAGTATAGTCGGTAGACCCGTTGGCTTTATGATAAAAGAGGTTCGCCTGCCAGCCGTCCTTCGCGTAATGGAGCCGGAATTTGTATTCGTCGTCGCTGTTCTCACGATAGTCGTAGATGGCGGGCGTGGGCTTGTAGGCATAGTGATAGCTCCGCTTATAGTCATGCCGGGCGTAATCCGCTTGAAATCTTAACGCTTCGTCGAATTTGTAAGTGAGGGAAAAAATTTCCTTATGGCCGCCCTCAAAGTTGAAGTATTTCGAGTTGTATCGATTGCTGGTCACGCTCGGGAGGCTGACGTGCGATCGCGCGCCCATTTTTTCGTACGCGGCGCCAAAGCCGAATTTGCCTTCCTGCAGGGATAAAGAATGTTTCTGTTGGCCAAAATTGCCGAACGCCGCCGTCACCATGTTGGATTTTCGCTCGCGGGTGATAATGTTGATGACGCCGCCGGTGGTGTCGCTGCCGTATAAAACAGCGCCGCCTCCCCGGATGACTTCGATCCGATCGACATCGTTCAGTGAGATGTTGTCTAAATCATAATAGCCGGTGCGGACATTCAGCGGGACGCCGTCCACCATGACCAAGGTGCCGCGGCGCTTGCCGCGGATCAAAAACTCTCCGCCGCCGGAACCGACGGTTTCTGCTTTATAGATGATGCCCGTGGCGTAGCGCAGCGCACCTTCCACGGTGGTGGCGCCCGTGGCCTCTAACTGCTTGTGGCTGTAAACGCTGGTGGTGGCCGGAACGTCTAAATCTTTTTTCTCATAGCGCGCCGCCGTGACGACGATGGGATCCAGCGTATAAAGCAGATCGGGTTCCTCTGCCGTGGATGCGTCAGCGGCACCGGCCATCGGCAGGAAAGAGGAAAGACTTACCAATATGCCGGACAGAATCGCCTTTCGGTTTATCGCTTTCATGTGGATATCGACCGCCTTTTTAAAATGAATTTTATGTTGACGTAATCCTATGTTATGTACAAACTTTTGTCAACCTCCCCGGGGGCTTTTTCGCGCTGGTCTAAAATACCTATTTTTTACCGTTGTTCTGCTGCGCCGCTCTTTCTGTGAGAAATAGATTGAAATTCGTCGGGGGCTATGGTATAATTTCCCTCGATGCAAAAAACACACGCGGGTTGCTGTCTGCCCTGTGCTCTTCGGAGTGGTGCGGACGATGAGGCCGGCGGAGGAAAAAACAGGAGGTGCATCCTCATGGGAGTAATTTCCATGAAACAATTATTGGAAGCTGGCGTTCACTTTGGACACCAGACTCGGCGCTGGAATCCGAAAATGGCGAAGTACATTTTTACGGAGCGCAACGGGATTTACATCATCGATTTGCAGAAGACGGTCCGCAAGGTGGATGAAGCGTACAATTTCCTGCGCAGTGTGGGCGAGAGCGGCAAGTCGGTGCTGTTTGTCGGCACGAAGAAGCAGGCGCAGGAAGCCGTCAAGGAAGAGGCGGCAAAGGCCGGTCAGTTCTATGTCAACGAGCGTTGGCTCGGCGGGATGCTGACAAACTTTCAGACCATCCAGAAGCGTATCAAACGCCTAAAAGAGCTGGAGCAGATGGAAGCGGACGGCACTTTTGACGTCCTGACGAAGAAGGAAGTGCAGTCGCTGCGTCATGAGATGGGGAAGCTCACGAAATATCTGGGCGGCATCAAGGAGATGAACCGCCTGCCGGGGGCGCTCTTCGTGGTCGATCCACGCAAGGAACGCATTGCTGTGGCCGAGGCCAGAAAGCTGCGCATTCCCATCGTGGCCATCGTGGATACGAACTGTGATCCTGACGAGATCGATTACGTTATTCCGGGCAACGACGACGCCATCCGTGCCGTCCGGCTCTTGACGGGCCGCATGGCGGACGCCGTCATGGAAGGCCGTCAGGGACAGGATGATCAGGGCGACGAAAGCGAAACGGAAAAGACGAAAGAAGCGTAAGATAGAAGAATGGAGCGAAAGGGGTAAGGGAGTTTATCCCTTACCCCTTTCTATACGGAAAGAAGGAAACGATATGGCACAGATTACAGCGGCAATGGTAAAAGAGTTGCGGGAGACCACTGGCGCAGGGATGATGGACTGCAAAAAAGCGCTGATGGAAACGGACGGCGATAAACAGAAAGCTATCGATTATTTGCGGGAGAAAGGGATCGCCAAAGCAGCCAAAAAGGCTGACCGCGTGGCAGCCGAGGGCGCCGTCGGCGCCTTCGTGGACGACGCGGCGAAGGTAGGAGCGCTGGTGGAGGTCAACTGTGAAACGGATTTTGTAGCCAATACGGATAAGTTTCACGCGCTGGTGGATAAAGTGGCAAAGCATATCGCGGCGGAGAATCCGGAGGATATGGAGGCACTGAACGCCAGTATCATAGAGGGAAAACCGGTGGCGGAATTTATTAAGGAGTCTATCGCTGCCATTGGCGAGAAGATCGATATCCGTCGCTTCACGCGCTACGAGACAGCAGGACGCCTTACCAGCTACATCCACATGGGCGGGAAGATCGGCGTTTTAGTGGATCTTTCCGGCGGCACGGCGGAGCTGGGCAAGGATATTGCTATGCAGGTGGCGGCAGCCAATCCTTCCTGCATCGAACGTTCGCAGGTGGATCCTGCGGCGCTGGAGCACGAGCGGGAGGTCCTCAAAAAACAGGCTCTTGAGGAAGGGAAACCGGCGAACATCGTAGAAAAAATGGTAGAGGGCCGTATTGGCGCCTATTACAAGGAGGTCTGCCTCCTGGAGCAGCCTTTCGTCAAGGAGCCGAAGCAGTCTGTGGCGAAAGTGCTGGGAGACGTACAGGCGCTGCGGTTCGCCCGCTATCAGCTGGGCGAAGGCATTGAAAAGAAACAGGAAGATTTCGCGGCGGAGGTCATGGCGCAGGTGAAGTGAGCCGGACGCGGCGTGAAGGAAAAAACAGGCGGCCGCCGCAGGAATATTTCCGCGGCGGCCGCCTGTTTTGCTTTGGGTGCCCCAGGGCAGTATAATAGGAAGCAAGGATGTAGTTTCATTTTTATCGCTGCTTTGTTTTTTATGAAAGGAAACGATAGAGCGAGGAAAGGAGGAGGCGCAGGATGAGAGGGGTTCGCATGTTATGGCTCACGGCGGCGCTGCTTTTGGCTTGCACCGCCGTGGCTGCGGCGGCGACCGTGACCGCCACCGGGCAGGGGGCTACGGAGCGGGCCGCCCTTCGTGAGGCGATGCGGTCAGCGATTGAGCAAGAAGTGGGCGTACTGGTGGACAGCCACACCTACGTGAAGAATTATCAGCTCATCCACGATGATATTTATACCCATTCCGAGGGCTATGTGAGCCGGTATGAAGTTTTGGAAAAGAGCTTTGCGAGCGGCATCCATCGGGTGACGATTCGGGCGGAGGTCAGCGAATCACTGCAAAGTGATCTCATGACCAAGCTGCAAAAGCAGGTGCTCATCCGGGAAAATCTTTTAGATCCTCGCATCGGGGTGGTGATTTCGGACAGCCAGGATCGGCCGGCGTATCATGGCGTGGCTGCAGCGGTGGGAAATGAGATCGTGACGGCTTTGCGAGAGAATGGTTTTTCCCGCCTCGTGGATTTGGGCCAGGTGGAGGCGTCGGTGAAAAAGCGTATCGCAACAGCTGTGTTTGAGGGCGATACTGAAGGGGCGGCGATGTTGAAAAATTCGTTTCCTGTGGATTATTTGGTGACGGGTTTGGTGGATGTGACGGATACGCCGGGGGCTTTCGGCTGGGGGGAAAGTGCTTCAGCAGGGACGGAGGCAATCCTCACGATTCGCTTCGTGAACGTTAACAGCGGAGAGATTGCCTATGCGGGGACATTCCGGGGGCGTTCTCAGCGCACAGGCAGCCGGGCGGTGACGGTGGCAGTTCAGAAGGCTTCCCGGGCTATGGTGCGGGCACTGGCTGACGGAGCGTTGCAAAAGGCCGCAGATCCTGGCCAGCATGTGATGCTGCAGGTCACGGCGGGGGTCTTAGGGAACCTCGGGGAAGCCTATGAGTTTCTTTCCCGCCTGCCGGGGGTGCGCCAAGTATATCCAAGACAGCAGCAAGGGGAGAGCCAAGCCTTCGATGTGGATTACGACGGGACAGCGTTTGATTTAGCGCGAGCTTTGGAAGACGCGGGGATCGCGGTGCGGGAGATGAGCGCCGAATATCTCCGCATTTGAGAAGAAATGGGAATGGACAAACGGCGGGGCTGCGTCGCCGTGACGGGAGGACGAGATCATGAAAAAATACGTGGGGCTGTTCATCGCGTGGGGGCTATTTTTTATTAGCGCCGTCGCTTTTGCCGCCGCGAATTACGAGGAGAATGTGGTGGAAGCGGAGGGCTACGGTCTCTCTGCCGCCGGATCGGCCACCGAAGTGCAGGCACGTCTGACGGCGCGGCGGGCCGCTATCGCTGACGCCCAGCGGGTTTTGGCGGAAGAGATGGCCGCTGTGCAGGTGGATGCAGAGACGCGGGTGGAGGATGCGGCGCTCAAAAGCGATGTGGTGCAGACGAAGGTGACAGCTCTTCTGAAAGGGTGCCGGGTGGTACGGGAAAGCTACGAGGACGGCGCTTATCGGGTGACGGTGGCGGTGCCGCTCTTTGGCGAGCGCTCTTTGGCTGCGGCGGCGCTGCCGAGGAAGAGCGGGCGTCAGCCCTTTCCGTTGGCGGCAAGCCTATCCCGGGACGAGGCGGCGGAGGAATACGGCCCCCGCGAACCGGTAGAGGGCGGCCCTTACACCGGCCTCATCCTTGACTGTCGAGGTCTTGATCTCCGCCCGGCTATGTCGCCGGTGATTAAGACGACGGCGGGGGAGCCGATTTACGGGTACAAGAATCTTGATTCGGCGGAGGTCATTCGTCGAGGCATGGCCGGATACGCTCATACCTTTGAGGACAATACAGCACGGGCAGGGGAGAATCCCCTCATTCTTCGCGCCGCAGGGGTGGATCGTTATTTTAATCCTGTGGTCACGGCGGAGGACGGTGGGTGGATCTTACGGGAGAACGAAAAGACGCATTTTCTGGATAAGGCAGCAGTGGTATTTGTGCGGTGACGGAGGATAAAACAAGGACGCCGTATGGGCCAAATTCGGCTCATACGGCGTCCTTGTTTTATCTTGCCTTTAAGAGGCAGCAGCCACCGAAGCGGGCGCAGGGGGCGTGGGCTTTAACATCATCCTCGGCGGTGGAGCGGTGGCGGCAGTTCACGATGGAATTGCAGGCCAGGCGATTTTTTAAAAAGTTTCGTACTAAGTTCTCGGGCTGCCCCGACAGACCTAAAAAAACCAGAAGGCCCGCTTCCTTGAGGGCGTTGCGGTACCCTGCTCCCATGCGGAAGGAAAAAACGACGTTGATCTTTTCCCGCAAAAGAGTAAGGAGGAGGGACGCGATGTTTTTGGCGTTTAAAGGCAGACGGCGCATCGCGATGATCTTTTCCTGCCGAGTCTCGTAGCAGAGGAAGGCCGCTGCGTCTGAAAAATCTTGGCCAGAGACTTCCGCCGGATATTCGGGAATGAGGATGCGGGCCTCTTCCCCTATGGCAGCAGGGCTGCCGGGGGTATCGCCGAGAGTATCCATCTCACAGTGAATGAGGCCGCGACACAGATCATAATCGCCGCCGGCGATGCGAAGGGGCAGGCCGTCGATGAGAAACTGGGCCAGCTTGCGGCGGGCGTCGAAATAAAGCTGCTGGACGCTGCCCCGGGAGATGTTCATTTTGGCGGCACACATTTCCTGCGTGAAGCCAAGGTAGTCGATGAGACGAATGGCCTCGTACTCCTCGACGGCCATGGTGATGCTCACCGCGTCGCTGCCTTTTTCGGCGTGAAATTCGGTATATTGGGGTAGGAAGCACACCCGGCGCTGTTTTTTCGGGCGGGACATCGGAACGTCTCCCTTCTCCTTTTCCCGTACTTATCGTGCTTACTCATAGTTTAGCACATTTTTCGTTCTGATGGGAGATTTTCGCCGCAGTGGGATCGCAGGGAGGCACGGGCGGCGACGATGGGAATGTCCGATTCGTCCCGCAGAACTTCCGCGTCCACGCCGTACACTTCCCGCAGCATGGCGGGGTGGATGACAGCGGTGGGCTTTCCGTGGGCGTAGAGACCGCCCCCCGGGGCGAAGATGAAGATCTCGTCGGCGAAGCGGGCGGCCAGCCCTAAATCGTGCAGCACCATAATGAAGGTGATGCCGTGGGCTTGGCTGATGGTCCGCACCGTTTCGCAAAGTTCGAATTGTTTTTGGAGGTCGAGGCTGTTCGTTGGTTCGTCCATGAGGACGAGATGCGGCTCTCTGACCAATGTCTGGGCGATGGAGACCAGTTTTTGCTGTCCGCCGGAGAGGCGGGCAAAGGGAACGAAGGCCAATGCCTCCAAATGGAGGAGTGAGAGGACGCGCATGACGGCTGCCGTGTCCTCGTCGTTCACCTTCCAGCGCAGCCGGGGCAAGCGCCCCAACAGCACCGCCTCAAAGACCGTAAATCCAGCGGCTTTTGTCTCTTCCTGAGGCAGGTACGCGATACGGGCCATTTTTTCTTCGTGGCTCATGGTTTTTACGTCCTGTCCGTCGTCGAAGATCTTCCCCGCGGCGGGCAAAAGGCCGAACAGACACTTTAAGAAGGTGGATTTTCCCGAGGCGTTGGGGCCGATGATGGCGTTGAATTTTTCCCGGAAGGTGAGGGACAGCCTGGAGAAGATTGGCCGTTCTTTCCCGTAGCCGAAGGTCATATTTTCTACTTGGATCATGAATATCGCCTCCCGGCGGTGAAGATGAGGAGCAGGAAGAAGGGAATGCCTAAAAAGGAGGTGATGAGGCCGATGGGCAGCAACGTGCCGGGGATCAGCATCTTGGACAGGAGGGAGGCCGCCGAGAGGAGAACAGCACCGAAGAGGGCGGAGGCGGGGAGGAGGTAGCGATGATCCTCCCCCACTAATCCTCGAGCCAAATGGGGGGCCGCCAAACCCAAAAAGCCGATGGTGCCCACAAAGGCAACAGTGGTAGCGGTCAAAAGAGAAATAAGGATGACGACCTGCCGCCGGAGCCGAGGAACGTTTACTCCGAGGCTTAAGGCCCGGGCGTCCTGAAGGACGAGGGCGGTGAGCTGCCAGGCGCGGCGGTAGAGAAAGGCGAGCGTTAACAGGGTGATGACAGAAAGAAAAAGCGCTTTGTCCCAAGAGGCTTTCGCTAAACTGCCGAATGTCCAGAAGACGAGGCTCTGGAGCTTGTTTTCGTCAGCGATGTACTGGAGGAACATGGTCAGGGAGTTGAAGATAAAATTGAGCGCGATGCCAAAGAGAATGATGGTGTTTCGGCTGCTCTGCTGCCACGCCGCGAAGCGGTAGATGAGGAACGCGGCCAAGAGGGCGAAGCCGAAAGCGTTCACCGTGACGATGAGGTTGGGAGGCAGAAATTCCGTATTGACCTGTAAGACGATACCGGCCGCCGCGCCAAACGCCGCCGCCGCCGAGATACCCAAGGTGTAAGGGCTGGCCATGGGATTTCCCAAGATCGTCTGCATTTCACAGCCACCGACAGCAAAAGCGGCGCCTGCTAAGACGGCCATTGCCGCCATGGGGAGGCGGATGCTGCGGATCACGGTATCGGTAGTGGGATCGACGCTGCCGCCGGTGAGAACGACGACGGCTTCCCAAAGTCCGACGTCTGAGGAACCGGCGATGAGATTCAGGAGAAAACCTACGGCCGTACCCATGAGAAGCAGGACGACCACTAAGGATTTCTTTCTTGTAATGGCCTGATAGATCCGCTGACCGTCAACAGCGGGGTCCGGCGGTGCTGATGATGGCACGGGCGAAAGCACCGGCATCTTCACCGGCTCTACGATGTGATGGCTTCGCGCGTTTTCGTCCCTCATGGCAGCCTCATCTTCCAAAGTCCATCGCTGCTTTTGACGATCATGAAACGATCGTAAAATTCCGATAGACGTGCCTCAGGATTGACGTCGGCAAACGCCTCTGGATAAAAGAGTTTGGCGAAGCTGAGGGCGGGATAAAAGACGCAGCAGGTGCGGGAAAGTTCGTGCTGATATTCGTAAACATTTTTGTTTTTGACGGCTTTCAGATGCTCCCAGCCGGGGCGCTTTACAATGCTGAACCGATCCGTGATGGTTTCCTCTGGCGGAGCGCCCAAACCCATGGGGGATGTCCCGCTGAGGAGGATGAAATCGGGATCGGAAGTCAGTACGTATTCGGGATCCAAGCTCACCGATCCGGGGGGACCGTCCGTCGGCTTGCCCGCACCGGTGCGGTCGGCTAAGTTTTCTCCTCCGGCGTAAGCAATCAATGTCCCCCAGCCGGACACATTGCTGCGGCTGGACGGACCGAAGATTTCCGCCGAGCCGGATTTCTCGTAATATACTAAGGGTTTCGGGGTGTTGACCTTTTTCAGGCCCGTTTCTAAATCGGTGAATTGTCTATCTAAAAAGGCCGCGACTTCTTCCGCCCTTTCCGGTTCGTCGAAGACTTTTCCCAATAAACGGTAGAGATCCTGCGCCGACTGAGTCGTCTTGCCCGGCACATCGATGAGGAGCAGCGCGATACCGGCTTCCGTTAACCGCGGCTCAATGTCCATGGCGTACATATGCCCCTGCATGACGGAATTGACGATCAATACGTCCGGCTTGGCGGCTAAAATCGCTTCCACGTCGAAGGGGGCGCCGTGGGGAGAGATGATCTTCCACTGCTCTTTATACTGAGGGAAGCGCGGCTCATACACTTTATCGTAATTCTTTTTGCCGCCGGAGTCCCCCACGCCTTTCAGCATGGCGAAGGCTTCTTCCCCTTTCAGAGGAATGATGAAGTCGATCAAATCAAAGGTGCTGATGGCGTAGCGCTGTACGGGGTGTTTCAGGGTTACGCGTCGTCCAGCGGCGTCGGTTACCGTTATGGTTTTTTGTTCTCTTTTTTCCTGCGGAACCGTTTCGCTGCCGCAGCCGGTCAGGGCAAAGAGAAGGAGCAGCGTGAGGCCGAGGAGGGAGCCTTTCTTTATCATAGGGATCACCTTTCTTGATAGAGGGGGCGCCCCGGAATTCGAGGAGCCCGTCAGATCAGAATGTATATGAGATTAGAATGTATACTGATAGGAGAGGTTGTAGTTGATGCCGGGCTGCCGGAAATTGCGGCTTTGTTCATAGTAGCGGTCGAAGAGGTTGTTGACGGCTAAATTGATGACGTGGGGGCCGAAGGCGTAGGACACGGTGAGATCAGCTACCATATACGGGGAAACATAGTTAGTATCCGAAGAATTGGGGACGGAGCCAAAGTAGCGCAGATCCAGTGCCGCCTGCAGCCCATGAAGGTTGTCCCAGCGCAGCCCGGCGTTGAAGGTGGATTCCGGCATGCCTTTTAACGCGGAGTTGAATCGATCGCCGCTCTTTCGGACGCTCTGCTGGGTATAGCCGGCGCTCAGGGCCCAATGGCGGTTAAACCGATGTTCACCGATGAGTTCCACTCCCTTGACCTTGACGTTGTCTACATTATAGACCAGCGGCGGGCGCAGATTTCCGCTGGGACCGAAGCTGATGTTCAGGAAGTCGTCGATGTCGTAGTAGAAGCCGGTGATGCCCACTGTCGTTTTGTCCCCGAGCTTGGCCCGCCAGCCCAGTTCGTAGTTCATGCCCTTTTCCGGTGAGGGAACCCCCAGAAGCGCCTGCCATTGGGATAGAGAGAGGCCGGGGGCAAATTCGGCCGTATAGGCGCCGCCGCGGTTGCTGTAGCCGGTGCTCCAGCGGCTGTAATCAGCCACAGTAGGGGAGCGGAAGAGGCGGTGGGCACCGAGGTAAATGGTCTGTCGGTCGGTTAATTGATGGGTGAGTTTCACGCCAGGAGAGAACTGTGTGTAGGTCTTTTCCCGCAGGGCACCGCGATCTGCCTCAAATTTATTATGGTCGTAGCGCAGGGAGAGTCCCAGTGTCGTCCGCGGCGTCAGCGCCCAATCGTCCTCGACAAAGACGCCGGTGGAGGGCAGATTATAATGACTGTTCTCATGATTGATATCGTACTTCGTTTTCCCGTATTGGATGCCGTAACGTAAGGTGTGCACGCCGGCGCGGGAGGTCTGACGCCAGTCGATGCCGTAGTTTTGGATATCTGAATTCCAATACTCTTTCATACCCAGCGGCCGTGGTTTACCCATTGCCATGACCACGCGGTTCACGTACTCGCGCCGCCCCTGCCGGTAATTGAAAATGCCGACGGAGGCGGTGGGGGTCGTGTAATTGAGGGCGATGTTGTCCGTCTTCCATTGGCGATAGCCGTCAACCCAGTTCTGCGGGGCGTTCGGCGTTACGGGGTAGGAACTGTCATATCCTAAATAGCGGGAGGCCGGACTGCCGTTTTTGTTGTTGCCGACGATGATGCCTTCTTTCTTATAAATGTGAGAATAAGACAGATTCAGGCGATCCTGTTCGTTCAATTTGTAGGTGGTATCAAAATGGAAATCATGGCCGTTGGACTCATTGTTACGGTAATAACCGCCGCTCTTGGCCCAAGAGGCATTGATGTTCCAAGAGAAGCGCTGATCGTCGGTAGCACCTTGGTGAATCACGGTAGTCTTGTAGGTGTGCCAACTGCCGACACTCTGACGCAGGGTGGTTTTTGTGCCCGGCCCGCTGGCATCGTCGGTAACAATATTGATGACACCGCCCACCGCACCACCGTAACGGGCTGACGTGCCGCGGATCAGCTCAATTTTTTTGATCCCGGTGACCGGCAGCGCATCCCATTCCATGGCCCGGCCGCCCATGCCGATCTCGCCTACATCCTGCACCACGTTGCCGTTGATGGCGATGACGGTACGCTCGTGGTTCAGCCCCCGCAGGCCTACTTGGATGCCATTGTTTTGCCCTTTTGTCACTACGACACCGGGGACATTAGCCAAGATATCCGCTGCCGTTTTAATTTGTCCGGCGTCGATGAGTTCCTTCACATTGACGGAGGTCTCTGCTGTGTCGGTGTTATCTCGGTGGGCCACCACGACGATTTCGTCCAATTCGAAGGTCTGCAGGGATTCCGCGGCCTGGGCGCTGGGAGCTGGGGTCAACAGGGACAGCGCGCCGGCGAGTCCCATCATCATTTTCTTCATGGTGTCAATCTCTCCTTTATTCTCTTATTCCGGTTTTTCCACTTGGTCGTCGACGGTGTCGATATCCTTGGCGTAGGGTTTCATATCAATGAGATGGCTGCCGTCCACCGCGTCAAGGCCGGTGACGTGCAGGGTATTTCCCTCCCGCCGCCGGAGCTGTGCGACGCAGATGTTGATGGGATTGGGCCGGTGGGGGGAGCGGCTGGCGAAGACACCCCACAGTTCCTTTCGGGCGGGGGGAATCGTTTGCAGACGGCTGCGATCCGCCAAATGCGCCTCGTAGAGAACGAGATAGCTGCGTCCCTCTTCGACGCCTAAAAGGGCGTCGCCGTATGCGGGATTGACTTCAATGACCGAAACCGCATCGGAAAATCGCCCTTGGCGAGGGCATTCTCCCGGCTTGGCAAAAGGGCTGTGAATGACGCCCAGCGGTATGATTTCCAAATCGACCACCTTCTCATTATCATAGAATGATTATCATATGCAAATTATAATAATCGACAAAGGCTTTGTCAATTATTCTGAATAAAAATTGAGATTCTTACGAAAATAACCTGAAAAAGCTATATTTTAAAGAAAAGAATGGTTTGACAAGGGGGCGTGCGTGTGATATCATACGGGAAGTTAAGCGCTTTATGCGCTTTCCCCAACCGCTCGACGAGGTTCCTGAAATCGGCGTGAGCCGTGCCGTAGTCGGCGAGTAAACGTATGGGAGGTGTAATATCTATGTATGCAATCATCAAGACCGGCGGCAAGCAGTACAAGGTGGCCGAGGGAGACACGATCTACGTGGAGAAGCTGGACGTGGCTGAGGGAGATTCGGTGACCTTCGCGGCGGTTCTCACCCTGGTCAATGGCGATGAAGTTACGGTGGGCAAGCCCTTTGTCGAAGGGGCAAAGGTCACGGGCAAGGTGGACGCGCAGGGTAAGGCAAAGAAGATTCTCGTCTTTAAGTACAAAGCGAAGTCCAACTATCGCCGCCGTCAGGGCCATCGTCAACCTTATACGAAAGTCGTGATTGATAAGATCGAGGCGTAAACGCCGATGATCCACATAGACGTTTTTCGTTTAGCAGAGGGGAAAATATCCGGTCTGCGCGTCCACGGTCATAGTGACACGGCGGAACGCGGGCAGGATATCGTTTGCGCGGGCATATCGGCCTTGGCGCAGACCGCTCTTTTGGGGATAGGCGAGCATTTGCATCGGCCGCTTGACTATGATGTCAGGCCGAGCGGTGACTTGCGGATGAAGCTCAAGAGCGCGCCCGATGACCTCACACAGGCAATATTGGAGACGGCATGCTTAGGGTTCGCCGCCATTCAAAGGGCGAACCCCAATGCCGTCCGGATGAAAGATTTACGGGGGTGAAACAGCATGATGTTCAATTTCGATTTACAGCTCTTCGCGCATAAAAAAGGCGTCAGCAGCACGCGCAATGGCCGTGACAGCGCCGCACAGCGTCTCGGCGTAAAGGCGCAGGCCAATACGGTGGTGACAGCGGGGAGTATTTTAGTTCGTCAGCGCGGGACGCATTTCCATCCGGGACACAATGTGGGCATCGGTAAGGATGATACGCTGTTTGCGAAAGTGGCGGGCAAGGTCGCGTTCGAACGTCGGGGCCGTTATCGGCGTCAAGTCAGCGTGTACGCGGTGGAAGAAGCACAAGCATAAGCTATGGTAAGGCATGTACCTGCGTCTTCGGGCGCAGGTATTCTTTATTTTGGGGTATTTGGGGGTTTTTATGCAGTTTATTGATCGAACGACCATCACGGTGAAGGCAGGGGCCGGAGGCAACGGCAAATCGGCTTTTCGCCGAGAAAAATTTGTTCCCAAGGGCGGCCCATCCGGCGGCGACGGAGGCCGGGGGGCGGATATCGTTTTCGTGGTGGATCCCAATATGAATACGCTGCTCTCTTTTCGTTATCATCGTCAGTTTTACGGAGAAAACGGAGAAAACGGCGATATCAAGAACCAGTACGGCCACAATGCGCCTCCTTGCCTCGTTAAGGTACCGCCGGGTACCATCGTAAAGGATGAGGAGACCGGTGAGATGTTGGCCGACCTCACCGAAGCAGAGCAGCGGGTCGTCATTGCCAAGGGCGGACGGGGCGGACGGGGAAATGCGAAGTTCTCCTCCAGCAAGAACCGCGCTCCCACGTTTGCCGAACTGGGGGAACCGGGGGAAAGCCGCCGCCTTTTATTGGAACTGAAGCTTTTGGCAGATGTGGGGTTGGTAGGCTATCCCAGTGTGGGAAAATCCAGTCTCATCGCCTGCGTCTCGGCGGCGCGTCCTGAGATCGCCGAGTATCACTTCACGACACTGACGCCGGTTTTGGGAGTCGTGCGGGTAGATGACGAGAGGAGCTTCGTCATGGCCGATATCCCCGGTCTCATCGAAGGGGCGGCGGACGGCGCGGGACTGGGACATGATTTCCTGCGCCATGTGGAGCGGACGAAGGTGATCCTTCATGTGGTGGATGCTTCCGGTGTAGAAGGGCGGGATCCGGTGGAGGATTACCGTCGGATCAACGCGGAACTTACGAAGTACAGCGCGAAAATCGCTCGCCGCCCGCAGCTTTTGGTGGCGAATAAAATGGATCTGCCGGGAGCGGCGGGAAATTATTCTCGATTGGAGAAATTGGCGGCGGCAGAAAACATCCCCATTTTGCCGATATCGGCGGCGACGCGGAAGGGTCTCGATGACCTCGTTGCCAAAGTGGCAGAGATGCTGGAGGCTTATGTCGAGGAGCCGGAAGAGACGGGCGGCGTCAAGGTTTATGACGCTGATAAGGAAGAGGATCCAGAGCGGGTGACCATCAGCCGGAATGATCGGGGGGATTTCGTGATCAGCGGCAAGGCGTTGGAAAAGTTAGTCGCTATGACGAATTTCGGCAACGATGAGGCGCTGCGTCGCTTCCAGTATATCTGGCGCATGAAGGGGATCGACAGCCGGCTCAAAAAGCGCGGGATCAAAGAGGGCGATACGGTGCATATCGGGGCCATGGAGTTTGAGTTCCGGGAATGATCCGGAAGAGAAGGAGAAAATTTTGATACGCCACACATTGACGGATAAACAAAAGCAATTCCTCCGCTCGGAAGGCGCTAAGCGAGAGCCGGTGGTCAACATCGGCAAGGAAGGGGTGACGGCAGCGCTGGTGCAGTCGGCGCAGGCCGTGATCAAAAAGCAGGAACTCATCAAGGTGCGGGTGCAGCACAATGCGCCGGAAGAACCGTACCCTCTCATTGAAATGTTGACGGAGCGGGTAGACGCGGATTTGGTTCAGACCATCGGCCGCAACGCTCTTCTTTGGAAGCGGAATTTCGAAAAACCGAAAATTGAGCTGCCGTAAGGGACGAAGGAAAGAAGAGGAAGCGTTATGAATAGAGCGGAGCTGAAAGAGGCTAAACGCATCGTGGTGAAGGTGGGGACGAGCACCATCACTTATCCTACGGGAAAGATGAACCTCTCGCGCATGGAGAAATTGGTGCGGGAGCTGACGGATTTGACGAATCAAGGCCGTGAGATCCTTCTAGTGACCTCGGGGGCCATTGCCGTGGGAATGGATCGCATGGGGAAGAAGAAGCGTCCCCGGGCCATTCCCGAGCGACAGGCTTTGGCCGCCGTGGGGCAGGGGGCGTTGATGCACGCTTACGGATCGCTTTTTGCCGCTTACGGGAAGATGGCGGGGCAGGTCCTTTTGACGCGGGAAAATTCTCTGCGCCACCATCAATATACCAATTCCCGCAACGCTCTGAAGGCGATGCTGGACATGGGCGTTCTGCCGGTGGTCAACGAGAACGACGCCGTGGCCGTGGATGAGGTAAAGATTGGGGATAACGATACCTTGTCGGCCACCGTGGCGACGCTGGTGGACGCGGATGTCCTCATTCTCCTGTCGGACGTGGATGGGCTTTATACGGCGAACCCTCAGCGGGATAAAACGGCGCGTCTGATTTCCGAGGTGCGGGAGATCACGCCGGAAATTGAGGCCTTGGCCGGCGACGCAGGATCGGCGGCGGGAACCGGGGGCATGAAGACGAAGATCGAGGCGGCGAAGATGGCCATGAGCGCCGGGGTGACTATGGTCATCGCCCGGGGGGACGAGGACGGTGTAATCCGGGCTATCCTGCATGGAGAAGCGGTGGGGACGCTGTTTCCTGCTAAGGAAGCGCATCTTAAAGCGCGCAAAAGCTGGCTGGCTTTCGGCCGCCATATTGCGGGAGATTTGGTGGTGGACGATGGCTGCGCGGCGGCCATGCTCACCGGAGGCAAAAGCCTTTTGGCGGCGGGCCTCGTATCGGTGGAAGGGGATTTTGGGGCCCGCAGCACGGTGCGCGTACTGAACCTGGCGGGGCGTGAGATTGCCCGAGGCATCGTGAATTACGATGCTGTTTCACTGCGCAAGATCGCGGGGCACCGGACGAAAGAGATTGCTGAGGTCCTGCCGGCGCCCGTGTTTGACGAGGTGATTCACCGGGATAATATGGTGCTGATGGTTTAAAGGGCAGGGATTGACGATGCCGGGCCGATGTGCCATAATGAGGGAAAACGGCCCCCGGCCGTTTTCCTTTTCTTATGCGGCTGACAGTGGAGAGGGGAAATTTGGCCAAGGAGCGAAGGAGGCAGGGCGATGGAGATTAAAGCGCGGCTTTGGCAGCAGGCCAAAGATGCCCAGGCGGCGGCTCGGCGTCTGGCGGCGACGCGAACAGCGGTGAAAAATGAAGCGCTTTTGGCCATGGCCGAAGCGCTGACGGACGAGATGCCAGAAATTTTGGCGGCGAACGACGAGGACTGGGAAGCGGCGCGGCGGCGGGGCATGAAAAATTCGTTTCTCGATCGCCTGCACCTCGATGAGGGGCGCATTAAGGCCATGGCGGATGGCCTGCGGCAAACGGCAGTCCTTCCCGATCCCGTGGGAGAGGGAATTGCTTCCACGGTGCGTCCTAACGGGCTGGAAATTCGCCAGGTGCGCGTGCCGCTGGGGGTGGTGGGAATCATCTACGAGGCACGTCCTAATGTCACCGCGGATGCGGCGGGATTGTGCCTGAAATCGGGCAACGCGGTGCTGCTGCGGGGCGGATCGGAAGCACTGCGTTCCAATCGCACCATCGCCCGCCTGTTGGCGCGGGCGGCCGATGAAGCGGGGATTCCCCACGGCGCTGTCGCCTTTGTAGACAGCTCCGACCGGCAGGTGGTGAACGTCATGTTGGGGCTTACGGGCCTCTTAGACGTGATCATCCCCCGGGGCGGCGCGGGGCTCATTCAGAGAGTGGTACAGGAGAGCACGGTGCCGGTCATTGAGACGGGAGCGGGGATTTGTCACACCTACGTGGACGCGGGGGCCGATCTGGATATGGCCGAGGCTATTGCCGTCAATGCCAAAACCTCTCGGCCGGCGGTCTGCAACGCCATGGAAACGCTGCTCGTTCACGAAGGGGAAGCAGCGGCCTTCCTGCCGCGTATAGCGGCCGTGATGGAAAAGCGGGGCGTGGAGCTTCGCGGCTGCGAAAAGAGCCGGGCTGTGGTATCGACGATGGCGGCAGCTACGGAAGAGGATTGGGCGACGGAGTACGATGACCTCATTTTGGCCGTTCGAGTAGTCAGGGATATTGAGGAGGCCATTTCCCATATCAATCGGTATAACACGGGCCATTCGGAGACGATTGTGACCCGTGATTTGGCGCGGGCCCGACGCTTTCAGCAGGAGGTGGACGCGGCGGCGGTCTATGTCAACGCGTCTACGCGTTTTACCGATGGCTTGGAATTTGGTTTTGGGGCGGAGATCGGCATCAGTACGCAAAAGCTGCACGCACGGGGCCCGATGGGACTTCGGGCGCTGACCAGCACCAAATACCTCATCTCGGGCGACGGGCAGATTCGCCTGTGAACCGATTGATCGGATATTGGCGCACCCTGCGTCAATATTGGCATACACCGAAGGGCCGCCGGGATCTTGCGGATTATGTTTGGGCCGCCGCCCTCATTGTTCTTACTGTATTGGCTGTTACGGCAGGATTGACGGTCCTTTTGGCTCGCGGCTGACGGTGAGTTCTATGAGAAAAAGTTTTCAGACGGCTTTCGAGAGGAGGGGGAAGCGATGGCGGAACGCAAACAGGATCTCCATGACGTGGGACGGAAACGGGTGGGAATCTTAGGCGGGACTTTTGATCCCATTCATGTGGGCCATTTGATGATGGCGGAAGCTGTACGAGGGGAGTATCATTTAGACGAGATCCTCTTCATTCCGGCAGCTTCTCCCCCCCATAAGCAGGGACAGCGGATCACTTCGGCGGCCCACCGTTATCTTATGACGGTGCTGGCAACTTCTTCTAACCCTCATTTTCTCGTATCCGATATTGAAATGAAGCGCCCCGGCCCTTCGTATACCATCGATACGGTTTATGAGCTGCGGGAGCGGTTTCCCAAAACAGAGTTTTATTTTATCATCGGTACCGATGTTATCGCTGAGATCGCCACTTGGGATCGGGTGGAGGAACTTTTGACCCTATGCCAGTTTATTGCCGCTTCGCGCCCCGGACAGGAGCCGGATTTAGCACGGCTGCGGCGGGAATTGGGCGCGCTGGGGGAGGCGCGCATTCACCCGGTGACGACACCGGAGCTGGAAATTTCTTCCACCGACATTCGGCAGCGCGTACAGCGGGGCGCATCCATCCGCTATATTGTGCCGGATGCGGTGGAGCAGTATATTTATAAGGAAGGATTGTATCGGGATGGAGTATGAGGCATGCCGGGCACTCTTGGCACGGCGTTTGAACCGTACCCGCTATGAACATTCTTTAGGGGTGGCAGATACAGCGGAGAAATTGGCACGGCGTTTCGACGTGGATGTAAAGAAGGCGCGATTAGCCGGGCTGCTCCACGATAATGCCCGCGAGTTTCCCGTGGCGGATATGATTCGCGAGGCGAAGGCGCGCGGAATCCCCATAACGCCCATCGATCGGGCCATGCCGCTCCTCCTGCACGCGCCCTTGGGAGCGTATCGCCTGCGGGAGGTCTATGGGGTGACAGATGAGGCAATTGCCCGGGCGGTTGCTCTTCACACCGTGGGGGGGGCGGCCATGACGCCCCTTGATAAAATCGTCTATTTTGCCGATATGATTGAGCCGGGACGCCAATATCCAGGGGTTGGAGATCTGCGGGCCTTGGGGACGACGGGGACGCTCAATGAAATGCTGTTGGCGGCTTTCAGTCAATCAATCCTTTATATCGTAGGACAGGGCCATCTCGTGCATCCAGATACCGTGACGGCGCGCAATGAGATATTGCTGTCCGGGCGCTTCGGGGGATGAATGAGAGCGCGGCGGTTTCGACGGAGGCGTGCTTTCGTCGTGCGCCTGGGGAAGAAGAAAGAAGATGGGGAAGGATGCGCCGATGACCGGTCAGACGGAAGCGAATATTCAAGCGAAGCGGCGTATTCGGCGGCGCTATCGTCGTTTGCAATTTTTTCGACTGCTTATTTTTCTGCTCTTTCTTGGGGGAATTGGTTGGGGCGGCTACCGGGTTTTTCTCTGGGGCAGCGAAGTCTATAATCATTACTATGGCATGTATCAGGCTTACATGGCGCGCAAGGCCAGCCACCATACGGAGATGGACGAGCAATTTGAAAATTACATGAATGTCCTCCTCCTGGGGGTGGACGAAGGCGGCGAAGAAGGCGTCCCCAACGCGGACAGCGTACTCTTGATCAGCCTCGATAAAGGGGCGGGACGGGTACGGGTGCTGTCTATCCCACGGGGAACGCTGATGACAGCGGCGGATGGGACGCCGGAGAAGATCAGCCGGATATATCGGGTGGGCGGGCCTAAGGAAGCGGTGCGCGCCGTACGATCTCTTTTAGGGGTTACCATTCATTACTACGTTGTCATCAATCCTAAGATTCTGGCAGAAATCGTGGACGCCGTAGGGGGGATTGACCTCTATGCAGAAATGCCGATGGAGTATAACGATCCCGCAGCGCAGTTGGACATCTATATCCGGCAAGGATATCAGCACATGGATGGGGATACCGTTCAGAAATATCTGCGCTATCGGAGCGATGAATTGGGAGATATCGGCCGCGTGCAGCGTCAGCGTCGTTTTGTGAAGGCAATGTATGCCAAACTTCTCCAACTTGATACCGTGCCGAAACTGCCGCAATTGGCAAAAATTTTGCAGGCGCGAGTAACCACCAGCGTTGAGGTTTGGGATTCGGGACAACTGGCGGCAGTGGTGCAGTCGCTCTCGCCCGAATCACCGGAGACGATCATGCTGCCCGGTGCACCGCAGATGGGGGACGACAGTATTTTTCTTCCCGATCTTCCTAAAGTTCGGGATAAAATAGCGGAACTTTTCCCTGCGCCGGCACAAGGCACGGGAACGATGGACGGCGCGAAGCCGTGAAAGGAGAATGTGGTGTGTTCGAAACATCGGAGGCTTTGGCGCAGGCTATGGCCGCAGCAGCCAGTAATAAAAAAGGACGGGATATCGTCCTCATGGATATGCGGCAGGTGACCTTGTCCACGGATTATTTCATCGTTTGCTCGGGCAACACGGTGACCCAAACCCGGGCCATTGCGGATGAAATTGAGGACAGGCTGAAAGAAGCCGGCGTGGAGATCGGGCATAAGGAAGGCTACCGGGAGGGAGAATGGATACTCCTTGACTACGGCGATTGCGTCGCCCACGTGTTTACCCGGGACAGTCGGGAATATTACGCTTTGGAGCAGCTTTGGGGCGATGCGATACTGACCCCTTATGAGGATGATTGAGAACGAGGAGAAGCGCGTGACGGGAAAAGAAAAACTGCCGGGTTCCTTGGCGACATTGCGCGTCGTTCGTTTGGCGGAGATGGGGGCGTTTCTGGACGCTGAAACCGGCCGCAGCAGCGATGATATTCTTTTGCATAAGGATCAACAGACTGCGCCGGTGGCGATCGGGGATGAGGTGCGGGTATTCCTTTACCGGGATCCTAAGCGGCGGCTTACGGCCAGCATGCGGCTTCCCAAGATGAAAGAAGGGCAGATCGCCCGTTTGAAGGTTATTAACGTCAGTAAAGACGGCGCTTTTCTCGATGTGGGAACGGAGCGGGGCATCTTTCTTCCCTACGCCGGCATGCGGGGGCGGCCGCAAATCGGCGAAACGGTCTGGGCAAAGCTTTATACCGATAAGTCTGGTCGTCTGGCTGTTACCATGGAAGTGGAAGACGAGATGCGCCGCGCCGCGAAATCCGCGACAGGTGTGCCCGTTGGCAGCTTTGTTACCGGGCAGATATATAATTATACGGATCAAGGGGCGTTCCTTTTTTCCGAGGAGCGGTACATCGTTTTTATTGACCGGAAAGAAATGATAGATCGACCCCGCGTAGGCGAGACGGTGACCGCACGTGTGACTTTCGTCCGTGACGACGGCCGCCTCAACGCTTCCCTGCGGGAAGTTAAAGAGAAAGCGATGGTGACGGACGGAGAGGCCATATTGTCGCTGCTTCGGGAACATCACGGACGCATGCCTTATAGCGACGCTTCTTCTCCCGAAATCATTCGGGAGCGTTTTCGGATCAGTAAAGCGGCCTTCAAACGGGCCATGGGCGGGCTTCTGAAGCAGGGGTTGATAGAAGAACGGGACGGTTGGACTTATTTGAAAGAAACAACGCCGGAATAGGTCATTTTTTCCTTAAACTTTTTTAATAAAAATGTTAGGAGAAGAAGGAAATTCCACGCCGGTCACGAATATATAAGAAAAATGGACTTTGTTGGGGGCGACATACATGGCAGAGACAATGGGAGATAAAAAGGGCATTCTGCTGGAAACCGGCACGAATGAATTCGAAATCGTCGAGTTCAATATTGGCACTGTAAATTATGGGATTAACGTAGCGAAGGTACGCGAAGTCATCACCAGTGCCGATTTTCCAGTAACGGCGATGCCGCAGGCGCATCCGTATATCGACGGCCTGTTCACGCTGCGGGGGCGTTCCATGCCGCTGGTGAACCTGCCGCGCTGCCTTAATGTGGCGGGGACGGATAAACCGAAGAACATCATCGTCACGGAGATCAACAATTATAATATCGGCTTTCTGGTGGACAATGTGTCCCGCATTCACCGTATCTCATGGAAAGAGATGGAACCGGCGCCGGAGGTGGGGGATCAGTCCCGGGTCGTCGGGATCATCAAGATGGAAGGGCGGATCGTGCTGCTCCTGGATTTCGAAACGATCATCGCCGAGATCAATCCGGAGGTCAATGCCAAACTGACTACGATTGAAGAGGCCAAAGACGATATCAAGGAACTTCGTTCCCAAGAGCATATCGTGGTGGCCGAAGATTCTCCCATGCTGCGGGAGCTAATCGTGGAAACGCTTCATGAGTCAGGCTATCGTTTTGTTAAGGCGAGCAGCAATGGCAAGGAAGCGTGGGACTATCTCATGAGCTTGACGCAGATCGATAAACCCATTACCGATCTCGTTCGGCTGGTCATCACTGATATTGAAATGCCCCAGATGGACGGGCACCGTCTTCTGAAACTCATTCGGGAGAATGACCGTCTGAAGGAAGTTCCGGTTGTCCTCTTTTCCTCGCTCATCAATGAAGAAATGCGTCTCAAGGGCGAAGCTTTAGGCGCCAGCGGTCAAATTTCAAAACCTGAGATCAATCAGCTCATTCAATTAGTGGATACACTTATCTTCGGTAAGTCCGCCAAAGACGTCGCCAAGGAAGGCTGAGCGCCCCGCCAAATTGAATATAAAAAGCCTGCCCTCTCATGAAGGGGGCAGGCTTTTTGGCGCTTGTCAAAGCGAAACGCCCGGGGCATTTTGGGGGATGTGCCTAATCTGGTGGCGTTTTTCGATGGGGCGGTGAGAGATAGAGAAAAAATCGATCAGTTTTTTACCGTCGTTTTTCATCGACCGGCGCTGTTCTCCGGGTGGCCTCATAGATATCTTTGATGACCAGACGAATGATTACCATGAAGGGCACGGCTAAAAACATGCCCGGCGCATCCAGGAGATTGCCCCCTAAGAGGATTCCCAGCAGGATAGCGATGGGGTGTAGGTTCAGGGAACGGCCGATGAGTGTGGGATAGATGAAATTATGGTTGATCTGAGTGATGAGAAGGTAGAAACACATGGTTTGCAGGCCCACCCAAGGAGATATGGTGGCTGTCATGGCGGTGCCGAAGGCGGAAGCGATGGTAGGACCGATGACGGGGATGAATTCGCTGACGCCGGAAACCACGGCGAATACTGCTGCATAAGGGAGATCCCGGCACGAGAAGTAGAGGAAAACCACCGTACCCATCAGGAAGCAGATGGTCAGTTGGCTGTAAATGTAGATGTTCAGCGCGCGCAAGATACGGTCAAAGAGGCGGAAAACCCGCAGATGATCCTTCGCCGGGAAGAGACGGGTGAGCCATTCTTGGATCGCCCGGCCATCCTTCAGGAGATAGAAGGAGGCAAACAGGATGATAATGATGTCAAATACTTTATTAAACAGGGAAATCAACATGGTCAGCGAAGAGCGGACAGCCGTGATGGAAAGAGAGGCCAGTTCCGTCCACAGTTTATCAATCTCTTGAGACAAAAAGACGGAGGAGGAAAAAAGGTCCCGGATATTTTCCGTCAGCGTCGGCAGGTCATGGGTGAATTTCTGCACGGAAGCGGCCAGCGGAGCCGAGAGCAAGGTGAAGAGTCCTAAGGTGAGCGTTACGAAGCAAATAAGACTCAGGGCCGCACCGACTGGACGTGGAATATAGCGGATTCGGTGCAGATGATCCACCAAGGGATGAAGCAAAAGGTCGATGAGAAGGGCGATGAAGACGACGAAAGCAAGCTGCGGGAGAAGCCAGAAGGCGGATAACACGATGAGAAAGCTGATGGCCAGCAAAATGGATGTTTTATTTTTCGTCCACATCTATATCCCTCCTTCCTTTGCCGGGTACGGACATTTTGGAATTAGCGATTCGCTATCAGTGAATCAGTAAAAATAATTTAAGATGCTGCTAAGCGTTCTCTACTTTTGATAAATTATAGTATGAATGGCATGCTTTGTAAATGTTTCGCGGGTATACTTTCGTCGCAGAAAATTTTATGGTTTTGGCGCGTATGCGAGACTTATGGGAAAAAGAGGGATTGACGAATGCGCCGAGAAGTTTCTATAATAGGGATAGGAAAGGAGCGATAGTTATGCACATGTTCAAACGAAAAATAGAAAATTTTCGGCAGAAAGCTGCGGTGATCGTGGCTGCGGCTGTGTTTTCTCTTTCCTTGGGAGGCGCGTCAACAGCGGAGGCCGGTTGGGGCAGCATCATCGGGGCGGGTATTCAGATGGGCGTGCAGTACGCCGCCGTGGATAATGCGATGAAGTATTATGACGGCGAGGGCCGCTACGAATTCTTTGAGATGATGAAAGAAAAGTACGGCGTCAATGAGGATGAGGAACTGAACGAGCGCCTTGATATCATTATGGCGAATCTTTCCGCGGCTATCGCTCAAGTGGATCCTTCCATCCAGCAAAAGCCGTATAACTATTTTATCAATACGGATGAGAGCTTCAACGCGTTCTGCTCTCTGGGGCATAATATCAGTGTCAATACCGGCATGTTCAATTTGGTAGCCAACGACGCTGAAATCGCGGTGGTTTTAGGACACGAGATGGGGCATGGGCAGAAGGAACATGTCCGCAAGAGCCTTAAAGGGACGCTGAATGCCTCTATTTTGGGGTCCATCGTTGCCGAGGCGACGGGGGTACAGGCGCTGGGGAATATTTTAATCAATAACATCAGCGCCGTTCACGTCACGAAGCCCCACGAATGGGAAGCGGATAATCTGGCTTTTGAATATATCATTCAGTCGGATTATAACCCGGGTGCCTGTGCCGCCATTTGGCAGCGGGTTATGGATCAATACGGCAGTCGATCGCAGAGCTTCGCGGGGGATATCTTCAACCCTTCGGATCATCCTTCCCATAAGGAACGGCGGGACAATTATGCGAAGAAGCTATCGGAATATTCCGGGGGTAAAGTGAAGATTGAGGTCAAAGACGATGTGGCGACGGTTCGCGTCAATGGTCATGATTTTCTGACGCCGGCGGCTTCGGATACCATGAGCGGTAATGAGCGGGCCTATTTTGTCGCCGGGGCGATTGCCAAAGCCTATCATGACGGGACGGCGGGGGAAGCGTTCGCTTCCGACGATACGCTCTATTTTGGCGGGCAAGCGGTCATTACCCCGGTGGGACTTGATCCGTCGGCGGAAGAACTGGCCGAGATTTTGAATCGGATACAATAAGAAACGGGAATAAGCGTCCATGACAGTCGGTGACAGCGGTTAAAGACGTGCGGAGAAAAGCCTCAGGAAGAACGCGGCAAGGCGTTTTCCCGAGGCTTTTTGACTGTTAGGGAACGTGGGGCGCACATAGGAGAAGGGCGATTTATTATGGAAGAATGGGTGGAGCACAGCCGGGGGAGCCGGGATGTTGACGAAACTGCTGGGGGAATAAGGCGGCTTTTTTGTCCGCGGAAAAGGTGATATAATATTCTTCGGGTAAATCATGGTTTGCCGTAGGAAAGATTGTTTGGGATTTGGGGAAAGGAGACGTTTTCTTGAGGAATGTTATACGACGGGGGCTGATGGCCGTCTGCGTCTGTCTGGCGTTCACGGCGAGCGCTGAGGCAGCGTCCTTTCAAGTGGGCGACGCGGGCCCGGAGGTCGCGGAGGTGCAGCAGGCTTTGCTTGATTTGGGCTATGATGTGGCGGCCGACGGCGATTTCGGGCCGGGGACGGCCGCTGCGGTACGAGAATTTGAACGATCTCGAGGGCTTACAGCTGACGGAATCGTCGGGCCCGAGGTCTATCAGGCGCTCATGGGACGTAATTTCCCAATCGTCAGCCGCGGGACGGGGGCGAATTCCTATCGCCGCCTGATCAGCTTGGCCAAGCAATATCTCGGGGTCCCTTACGTTTACGGCGGGGCGACGCCGGGGGGCGGTTTTGACTGCTCGGGTTTTGTCTATTATGTTTTCGGTCAGATGGGGGTGAAATTGCCCCGCTGCGCCGATGACCAATATCTGGTGGGGCGTCCGGTATCCAAGGAGAACCTTCAAGCCGGAGATTTAGTCTTCTTTTCCGCTGACGGCATCGAGGTTTCTCATGTAGGGATATATCTGAAGGATGGAGAATTTATTCACGCCTCGTCCAATTCCTGTATTACGTATGATACTTTGGAGCGTGATTACCGCCGGGAACATTACGTTGGCGCGCGGCGCATTCGCCTGCCGGAATAAACAGCCATAAAAAACCTGCCGGACGATTTTGCCCGGCAGGTTTTTTATGGCTGTGAACGTGTGACGTTACTCTTTTTCTGCCACGCGGCCTTCCTGCGGCGCAGGGCTGGGATACACGACGAGGGTCAGTACTCCGCCGAGAGCTGCGCCGATGAGGGCGGGCAGCAGCCAGCCGAGACTGGCGCCGTACAGGGGAAGGTAGCGGGTAAGGAGGGTGTCCAGAGCAGACCATGACAAGCCGGCTTCTTTCAGGCCGCCGTAAATGCTAAAAAGGGCGGTAAAAATGAGGCTGCACCGATAGACGTATGGGCCGGCGCTTCCCAGCCGGTCGGCCAGCGTCAGGAGGACTAAGACAATGACGATAGGATAGAGGGCGACGAGGAAAGGAATGGAAATGCGGATGAGACCGGTGAGTCCGATATTGGCAGCAGCGAACCCGAAGATAGCCCCGCCTAAAGTAAGTTGTCCGTAGGTGAGCCGTTCTCCGGATACCTCCGTAAAATAGGAAGCGAAAGCCGTCAGCATGCCGCAGCTGGTAGTCAGGCAAGCCAGTATGATGATGAGGGCCAAAACACTTTGCCCCGCCGCGCCGAAGAGAAGGGCTGATGCTTTCGTGAGGATGATGCCGCCATTCTCTACGATGCCCAGTGTCTGCGCACTGGTGGCACCAAGGTAGGCAAGGGAAAGATAGACAAGCGCCATCAGCACTACGGCGATGACACCACTCAAGAAGCAGGCACGTCCGATGATCTGTGGCTCCGTGATGCCGGAGCGCTGGATGGCGGTGACGACGATGGCGCCGACGGCCACTGACGCCAAGAGATCCATCGTTAAATAACCGTTCTGGAATCCTTCGGCGAAGGGAAATGTGAGGTAGGCGCCCTGCGGTTCCTGCATGGGGCCTAAGGGGGAGGTAAAGGTGCGGATAAACAGTACCACCAAAAAGAGCAAGAGCGCCGGGGTAAGAATTTTCCCCACGCGGTCGATGAGTTTTCCCGGATTATGGGCCAGCCAGTAGGTGAGGATGAAGAAGAGCCCCGTGTAGATGGTCTGTCCGATTATAACCGCGTCATCAGCGAGGAACGGGCGAATGCCGATCTCAAAGGACACCGCGCCGGTGCGCGGAATGGCGAAGAGCGGCCCGATGGAAAGGTACAGCAGCCCCAAGAGCAGCGCAGCAAACCAAGGCGCCACCCGCTGCCCAATGTAAGTGGGATAATCTCCCCCTACCAACGCGATGGCGATGATGCCTAAGAGGGGCAATCCCACCCCCGTCGTCAAAAATCCCGCCATGGCCGGCCACAAGTTCGTTCCCGCCACCTGCCCCAAGGAAGGCGGGAAGATCAAATTTCCCGCGCCAAAGAAAATGGAAAACATCATAAATCCGATGGATATGATATCTGTTTTTGATAGATGTCGCATAAATCCTCCTGCATGGTTGGCGCCTTCTGCACCGGTGTCTTTTCTGCTCCCGAATACTGCCGGTGTTCCCTGTACACGCCTGCGTTCGCCCTCCTGCGTCCGTCGGGCTTTAATTATGATGTTTTTCATTATAAAACAATGAGCCTGCCGTAAGCAACCCTTACAGAGAAAATTTTGTTTTTGTGCGAAGATGAAGCGCAGGAAAGTTTACCGATTTCTTGGTGAAGAGATTCGTTTTTACCTAGGAAACAAAGGAAATGGTCAAGCGGACGACGAACATAAACACGCCGAAGGAAAAGAGGTGTTACGGTGGCGGAAAAATCCTGGGGGAAAAAGCCGATTTTTGTTCGTATGGCAGCGGCACTGCGTGGCCTTCGAAGAAAACCATGGCGCAAATGGCTGGGATTATTTGTGTTGGCGGCCTTCGTCAGCACTTTTTTAGTATTGGAATTTTTCAGCCGCGGGGCGGCGCGGATATTTAATTATGCCATCGAGCGACAGGATATGCTGCGGGGCGCCATCACGGTAGAGAAGCTCCTCGCTGATTTTACCGGGCATGTACAGTTCGAAAATCTGGTATGGAAGGATCCGGAAGGCCATACGATTCTTCAAGTGCCGCAAGGGTCCTTTATCGTTGTTCCGTGGGACGTCATCACAGGACGGCTTTCTTCTACGACCATCCGGGCGCTGACGCTTCATGATGCAGCAATCTCCGTTCATTTAGATAAGGATATGAACGTGGATTTTGTCCGCCCATCCCCTGCAGTGATTCGCGCCGGGGAGTATCCGGCTGAAGATTGGGAACGGGAGATCAGTCTGGCGGGGAAAAGCGAAGAAGAGCTCAAGGCGATCGGCGAAGCACGACGGCAGCGGCAACGAATTCGCTTGGAGCGCCAGCTGTCAAATTTCAACCGGGCAGGGCGCCGGATCCACTTGGAGCTGACCCTGGATAAATGCCGGGTGGAAATTTTTCATAAGGAACGGCATTATCTTTTTAATCCCGTGCGCGTCAACGCCGTCGTTGACACGGATGGTCTGACGCAGATACAGGCAACCACCGGTGGTTTCGGGGGGACGATGGTGGGGAGCGGACTGAGTATGCACGGCAATATCGATTTTCGGGTCCGTCCTGTGCCGATCTGCGATTTGACTATGATGCTTTATGAAGTGGATCCTTCTTCTTTGGGATTTGGCATGAATCTTAAAGACAGAATGACACTGCTGTCGCACTTCGAGGGACCGGTTTCGCGCCCCGTGGGGCGGGGCGTAATCAAGATGAAAGAGCTTCACATCCCGGCTCTCCACTTCACGGATGTGGTTGGATCTATTCGCTATGAGGATGGTGATTTGCGATTTGATGATGTTTCCGCTGCCGTTTACGGAGGACACCTTTTAGCTAACGGGACATATAATCTGGATACGCGTTATTACCGCATTGATGGACAGGGAGCGGGTTTGCGCTCGGATCAGGCTCTGCCGGGAAGCGGCCTGGCCTGTGCCGTCGATCTCGATATCCATGTGGAATCGAAAGGCGGTCCTCGGCAAACCACTTTTTATGGCAGTTTTCGTTCTGGGGAAGGACATTATCGCCGGTTTCCCTTTACTTATCTCTCGGGTAATTTTTATGAAGCTTATCATGACCTGCGCTTTTCTGACCTCAATATCCAAATGGCGGCGTTTCGTATTTCTACGGATGCGTTGACCTTTAAGGATGGGAAGCTGACCCTGCGGGAAATTCGGCTGACCGATGAAGGCGGACAGCTTCTCCACGTTTTAGAGCCGCCGGAAGGTCGGGCGGAGGGAACGGCTGCCCCTTAGGTTTTCTTCATAGAATAATACCCCGCTGCCGAAAGAAGACGGCGGGGTATTATTCTGTGAGCGCACTTTGTTAAAAGAATACGAATTGTACCAACGCCATATAACAAATAGTACCTGCGGCGATGGAGAGCAGCATTTGCCGCAGCCAAAGATGCACGGCGGCGGTTGCTAAGGTGGCGATCAGTTCGGGCAGCCCGTGGCTTCCCGCGAGAAAATCAACGCCTCTCAGACAATAGACCACTAACAGGCCGAATACCGCCGCGGGGAGAGCGTTTCCTAAATAACGCACAAAAGGCGGTGTGGGACGATTCGGAGAAAAACAAAGAAAGGGAAGAAAACGCGTCAGCATCGTTCCCAAAGCGCACAGGCCGATGGTGATCAGCTGCTCTTCTACGCTCATGACCAATCCCCCGCTTTCGTGATAGGATGACGCAGCAGTGTCAAAAGGGCGAGAATCACCAACATGGCCGGGACGATGAAGGTCGATTCACCAAAGCACAGGCGGCACGCCGCGGTGGCGGTTATACCGATGATCGCCGTGATATGCTGTTTTTCATGGAGGCACTGTTCTAAAAAGATGACTACGAACATCGCGGTCATAACGAACTCCAACCCCCGCATATTAAAGGAAAGCAGCGCCCCGAGAAGCGTTCCCAGCACGGCGCCGGATACCCAATAGAACTGATTCAGCAGGGTGACAAAAAAATAATACCAGCCGCGATCGACTTGGGGGGGAACTTTGACTGAGCAGTTAATGGAAAAAGTTTCATCGCAGAGACCATAGATGAGATACCAGCGCTTAGCGCCCAGTCCCTTGTATTTTTCCAGCATGGATAATCCGTAAAACAGGTGACGGGCCTGGATCATCAGTGCCATCAAAAAGGCCGACCATGGGGCGAAGGGAGAGAGCAGCATGGACACGGCGACAAATTCCAACGAACCGCCGAAGATGAGGATCGTCATCAGCAGGGTGTACCAGACAGAAAAGCCGGACACATTCATATAAATTCCGTAGGCCATACCTAAGAACCAGAATCCCGCGAGAATCGGTACTGTGTGAGGGAACGCTGCGCGCAGCGCGTTGCGAAGAACATTCGCTCTTTCCGTAGCAATCACCTCAATTCTTGTTTTCCCAGTATAACACTCTGTTACGCGTCCGTAAATCGGGCGCAGGGACAGAAAAGAAATTTTCCTTTGCTATATGTTGAAAATGAATCTCACTTTCGCTATAATAAAATCGTACCCGACCGAAGCTACGGGAGATGATGAAGTGGGCGGCCAAGATATTGAAGCCCTTTTAGCGCGTCACTGCGCACCGACTTTTCGCGGACTGAAAGCTGCCAGCCTCGTGGCGTTTCCTTTGGCGCAACGAACTGCATTGTATAGGTTTTTAGCCTCTTCCGGGAAAGAACTGGCGGAAAATGGGATTGCGATCCGACGGCTTTTACAAGCGCCCGATAGAATCTTGGTACTGTTTTATCGCCCGGCGGCACTGGCGCGGCGGCTAAACGCCCCACAGGCAATTCATATCCTGGCCCGGTACGGTTATCCCCAGACGCCGGCGTTGGGGCCGCAGCTCTCCCATTTATCGAAGCGCTTGCGAAGGGAAGCAAATTTTCCCCACGAAATCGGTCTTTTCCTTGGCTATCCGCCGTGGGACGTCGCCGGTTTTATTGCGCATCGGGGGCGTGATTTTCTCTGCTGCGGCTGTTGGAAAGTCTACGCTAAAGAACGTGCGGCACGGGCCTCTTTCGCCCGTTATCAAGCCTGCACCGCCGCTTTTTGCCGAGAATTGCGGCAAGGCGTTCCCCTGACGGATCTTTTGCGGGCCGTCTGAATTCAGAATTATATTTTAAGGAGGAACAGATGATGAAAAAAATTGCAGTGGTCTTTTGGAGTGGCACGGGAAATACCGAAGCGATGGCTCAAGCCGTCGGCGAAGGGGTTAAAAAAGGCGGGGCGGAAGCCTCTGTCATGAGCGTTGATCAGGCGTCAAAGGATATCTTGGATGCGTATGATGGTTTTCTCTTCGGTTGCTCGGCCATGGGCGCGGAAGTTTTGGAAGAGGAAGAATTCGAACCCTTCTTCGCCTCTATTGAAGCAGGACTTAGCGGCCGTAAAGTTGGCCTTTTCGGCTCCTATGGCTGGGGCGGCGGCGCGTGGATGCGGGATTGGGAGGAACGGGTTAAAGGCGACGGCGCGGACTTGATTGCTGACGGGGTTATCGCTGAAAATGCTCCGGATGACGCCGCCCTTGCGGCCAGTACCGCCTTGGGGGAAGCGATGGCCAAAGCGGTCGGTTGATCAACGTATTCCACCATATATATAAAGAAAGACGCGGTCACGAATTGGTGACCGCGTCTTTCTCTTGTGAGTGATGAGCAAAATATTTAGTGACAAAGTGTTGACAAATAAGGGGGAGCGGGCTACAATATACTCTGTCAGTTCCAAGGCGGTGTCAGGCGAGTTAGGGGCCGCATTTGTCTGATGTATGCGGAAGTAGCTCAGTGGTAGAGCACCACCTTGCCAAGGTGGGGGTCGCGGGTTCGAGCCCCGTTTTCCGCTCCATGATGACTGCATTCCTCGCATGCGTTTTCGTGTGCGGGGGTTTTCTGTAATGGGCCTATAGCTCAGTTGGTTAGAGCAACCGGCTCATAACCGGTCGGTCTTTGGTTCAAGTCCAAATGGGCCCACCATTTATTTTTAGAAACCTGTAGCGGATCTGTGCAGCCCATGGAAAACGTGAGGGGTAGGTGCCCGAGTGGTTAAAGGGAACGGACTGTAAATCCGTCGCCTTACGGCTACGATGGTTCGAATCCATCCCTGCCCACCATTTTGTAAAGTACTACCGAAAAATCCCTTGACAGGGATTTTTCGGTGCAGTATAATATAAAAGCTGACTTGCGGAGATTGGCTTCGCGATCAGTAGGTGTTCCTTGAAAACTAAACAATGCAGAAATGAATCATCGAAATATGATTCAAGCCAGATGTGCGGTTTGAAATAAAGGCGGAAGTAGCTCAGTTGGTAGAGCACCACCTTGCCAAGGTGGGGGTCGCGGGTCCGAGTCCCGTTTTCCGCTCCATGTATTTTGAACCCAGACAATTTCTAACACAAAAAGCGAAAGCTTTATGTGCAATGAATGTAACGAGCCAAAAGGCTCTCTAAGTAATCCCCGTGTTTCGCGTCACCCTTAACGCCCAACAACGTGCACAGCACGTTAAGGGCGTCACCAAGGACGACGTAAAAACGCAGGGGGAAAACGCAGAGATTTTTCCGATAGGCAAGGCACGCCAAGAACCCGCCCGGAGACGTACACGCGTACGTCGAGGAACGGGGTCGCAGGCGTAACGCAGCCTATCGGGAAAAGACCAAGTTTTCATGGAGAGTTTGATCCTGGCTCAGGACGAACGCTGGCGGCGTGCTTAACACAT
>ERZ773014.53-NODE-53-length-76045-cov-17.490236_pt1 | contig 76045 bp, 71 predicted proteins | sample MGYA00580841_ERZ773014 | MGnify/ENA primary metagenome ERZ773014 (study PRJEB29015, sample SAMEA2737989) | human oral metagenome | biome: human oral; feature: human-associated habitat; material: dental | place: China | collected 2067 ... | reverse complement strand
TACTTCTTGAAGGAGCATAGTGCACTATGCTTTCTGAAAGAGAAAGCGAAAGATGCCGGATAAAAGCAAAAAGACAGTGAAGAGCAATACGAGGAGCAACAATTGAACCTTTGCGGGGAATTTATAGAACATGCCTTAATAATGGTTTCAAACACGCCTTTATGCAAGGTGTTATTAACCAATATCACCCCACTTACGGCCTGTTTTTATATTATTTACCACTATTTGTTTTGCAAAATAGCCTATTTGCCTTATTTTTGCACTAACTAAAAGAGGAATAAAGATGAAGAAAACAGTAATTTGTGCGCTCGTGGCAATGTTCTTTTCAGCATCGCCAACGTGGGCGCAAAGCAACAACGGCCATCAAGACGAGAGCCTAGCCGATAAGGTTTCTACTATTGTAAAGAAGGCCAAATCGTCCATGCAACGCGCAGGAAAGCGGGTGGAGAAGGCTATTGGCATTAACGACAAGAACAGAGACGGCGACGAAGTGAAGATAGACGGCACCTACTACATGCCCATATACTCGCTAAACATCTACAACGGAAAAGATGCTGATAAGTTTAAGAACACTTGCGAAAAGGCGTTTACCAAGAAGTATCCGCGCACAAACGTTCTCAGCGTTACCATTCCCCAAGAGGGATGGGTGAGCAAAGCCGTGAAAGACGGCGGAAAGGTTATTGGCTACCTGCAATACATGTATTGCTACGTTCTGGCACAAGACGGCGACGACGGCTATATAAACGCCCGATTTAGCTTTCAACGCTACAAGGATGTGGGCAAAGAGTATGGTTCGGTTAACGGACGGTGGCCACAATGGGACCGCACCGACGTGCTTACACCGTCTGTTTACGATGAATTGAAAAACTATTAAGCGAAGGTGGGTGGGCGAATGCCATGGTATTTGCCCCACCTACCCCACCTAAAACATCATATAACAACACTAAATACTAAACGCAAACAAAGCCATGAACATTCTAAAAGCCTTGTTCGGTGGAAAAACCGAAGACCCTGAAGAAAGAAAGAAAGACGAAGAAACCAAGAATTTCGACATCCTTAAATTTGATGGAGTAAAGGCATTGCACCTTGGACAAGCCGATCACGCCATTAATTGCTTTTCCAAAGCGCTAAGTTACAAAGACGATTTGGAAACGCGCGACTATCTTTCGCAAGCTTTCTTGATGACCAACGAACCGCTGAAAGCCTACGAACAACTGCAAAAGTTGGCCGAGGCTCAGCCCGATAACCCAAAGATTTACGTGCGTATGGCAGATGTTGCCTATCGTATGGACGACTATGGCGCGATGGCAGATGCCTGCGAAAGGGCCTTACTTATAGATAAAGCCAGTCCTACGGTGCATTATCTCTATGCGCGAGCCTGCATCGGACAAGGCGACAACGTGAATGCCGTGGCCATGTTAACCAAAGCAATACTTACCACCCCCGACTATCTAGATGCTTATCTGCTGCGCGGCGAAACGCTATTGGCCATGGAAAACTTGGAGGAGGCCGAAGAAGATGCCAACTTCTTGGTTGAACATGTGGCCGGTAACGAAGACGCTTTACTGCTGAAAGCGCGTGTGGAGAAGGCCAAAGGCTACAATGCAGCCGCACAAGAATACTATGATAAGGTGATTGAGGCCAATCCTTTCCACGCCGATGCTTTTAAAGAAAGGGCCGAAGTGCGCGAGGCTCTGGGAGATTTGCAGGGAGCGGAAGAAGACCGTAACGTGAATTTTTAACCCACAACGCCTCCATTATTAGTGCCTTCAAGGCGCATAACATACAATCGGGAAACTTCTTAACGCGAAGTTTCCCGATTGCTTTTGGTATGTTTCCTAACAACTTGTGGACGCTTAAAGCCTAATCGAGCATCAAAAGACCGACGTTCCGCCCTTTTTCTACCCGCTTAGTTTAGTTAAATTACGTATGCAAACTTTACAAAACACACTTCATCCACCCAACCATTCTAGCGAAAAAAAGTACGTCAAAACACGTTTTTAGCCATTATTTCCTACTTTACACGCCCACGCTCTTGTCCATTTTTAAGAACACCACGTGCATTTAGCACCACTTAGCCTTTCTAGTTTGATTGCCAACTCGTATTTTTTCAACTCCAAATACCCACTTTTAGCCCCTAAAATCCCACTTTTTAACGGCTATTTCGCCCCTTTTAGCCTTGATTTTAATGGTTCGGAAAGGTTTTGTTTATACCATTGCAGTGTATTTTTATGCTTTTCGTCTCGCATTTTGCAGCATTTTGCACTGCATTTAGCACCAAAACACCTTGCGTTTTGCAGCAAAACACACTCCATTTAGCATCAAAACGCACTCCATTTAGCACCAAAACGCACTCTGCTTTGCACCAAAACGCACTCCATTTAGCGGCAAATAGCCCAAAAACGAGTGCGCATGGCGGTGTTTTTAAATAAAAATTCATCTTGCCGCATGCACCTGCTAACCCTATTTCGTACCAAAACTAACCTTCGCGAGAATGGATTATTTGCAGTCGGGTGAACGATTGACGAGCAAAAACGCCCTCATAATGTTAAATATTATACTGAAAAGCGGACAAAACAAGACAGGCAAATGTGACGTATTTGGGGACTTACCAAAATGAAAAGAGCTTGGAAACAGATAGCCAGAAAACAAAATAAGGTGTGCCACGCGGCACACCTTATTATATATAGGCTTGATAAGCCACCCATGTTGGGGCGAAAATTACTTGGCAAAGGCCACAGAACGCGTTTCGCGTATAACGGTAATCTTCACTTGTCCGGGGTAAGTCATCTCGTTTTGTATCTTTGTTGCAATCTCGCCGCTTAGTTTCTCGCTCTCAGCATCGTCCATCTTGTCGGCACCAACGATAACACGCAGTTCTCTACCCGCCTGTATGGCGTAGGTTTTGGTAACACCAGGATAGCTCATGGCAATAGCCTCCAAGTCGTTGAGACGCTTGATGTAGGCCTCAACAATCTCGCGACGTGCACCTGGACGAGCACCCGAAATGGCATCGCACACTTGCACAATGGGTGCTAACAAGGTGTTCATTTCTATTTCATCGTGGTGCGCACCAATAGCGTTGCAGATGTCGGGTTTCTCCTTATACTTCTCGGCAATCTTGGCGCCATATAGAGCATGGGGCAATTCGCTTTCCTCATCAGGCACTTTTCCAATATCGTGCAACAGACCTGCGCGCTTTGCCTTCTTGGGGTTTAGTCCCAACTCTGAGGCCATAACGGCACAAAGGTTGGCCGTTTCGCGTGCATGTTGCAAGAGGTTCTGTCCGTAAGACGAACGGTACTTCATCTTTCCGACAATGCGAATAAGTTCTGGATGCAAGCCATGAATACCCAGGTCGATGGCTGTACGCTTACCCGTCTCGATAATTTCGTTTTCCAATTGCTTCTTCACTTTGGCCACAACCTCCTCTATTCGGGCAGGGTGAATACGGCCATCGGCAACAAGTTGGTGAAGGGCAAGACGACAAATCTCGCGGCGAACGGGGTCGAAAGCCGAGATAACGATGGCCTCGGGCGTGTCGTCTACAACTATTTCAACACCTGTGGCAGCCTCCAAGGCACGTATGTTACGGCCCTCGCGACCGATGATGCGACCTTTCACCTCGTCGTTGTCGATGTGAAATACGCTCACCGAGTTCTCAATTGCCGTTTCGGTAGCCACACGTTGAATGGTTTGTATAACAATCTTCTTGGCCTGTTGATTGGCATTGAGTTTGGCTTCGTCGATAATCTCGTTGATATAGCTGGCAGCATCGGTCCTCGCTTCGTCTTTTAAACTCTCGATAAGTCGTTCCTTGGCCTCGTCTGCGCTGAGTCCCGACAGCTCTTCGAGTTTCAAACGTTCCTGACTTTGCATCTTTTCGAGTTCCTCTTGCTTGATATTCAGCAGTTTTTTCTCGTTATCCACGCGCTGTTGGTTTTGTTCCACCTCTTGTTTGCGGCGTGCCAACTCGTCTTGGCGTTGGTTAAGCGAGATCTCGCGCTGTTTAAGTTTGTTCTCGTTTTGCTGAATACGTTGGTTGCGGATTTGCACTTCCTTTTCCAACTCGCTTTTCTTATTGAGGAATTTCTCTTTAACTTCGAGCAATTTTTTCTCTTTCAGCACTTCCGCCTCTTTGTTAGCGTTTTCTATCATCTCGTTATACTGTCCCTTAATGACGTATCTAAAAAGGAGATAGCCAACAAAGCACCCTAAAACAAGTGCAACGGCGGCAGCGATTATCGTTTCTATCATACAGATTTATATTGATTATGTAATGTTTTTGTTCTGTTCTCTTTTGGTGTTAATGGGGGCGAACACCTTGGCGAAAGTTGCCATAAGGCAATAAAAACTCGAAAAAGAAAACAGCTTAAACAGACGTTGGCTCGATGCCCAAAGCCTTTTCTATCTCTGCGGCAAGCCCTTTAAGGCTATCCATCAACGGCTCAACGTCGTTGTGTTCGTCCGCATTGTGGTAACGCATAGCAATGTCTATGAGTACCATGTAGAGAATGTCAATATCGCTTTTCTTGCCTGCATACCTAGCCGAGTAGAAGTTCACAAGGTCGGTAATGAGCTTTGCACTCTTGCGATACTTCTCTTCGTCTTCTCGTGAGCAGTTAACAGGTATCGACCTGTCGTATACACTGAGCGTTATCTTGAAGAAGTCTTTTTTGTTATCAGCCATTGTCAATGCTATTTTCGCTTAGAAGTGTGATACATCTGTTCACATCTCTAATGAGTTTGGAGAGCCTTTTCTGGGCCGACTCCATGTCGCCGTCGGTGATTTCAACCATCTTAGCCATTTTCAGGCTGTCGTAGCTCTTGTAAACAGATTGCAAACTGTCGTCCAGTTCCTTTATTCGGGCATCGCGCTCATCAATCATCGTCTGTAGCTCAGCATTCTTTTTCTCCAATTCTTTATATTGGAGAAGTAGCTGGCGCAGCCGTGTGGTAAACAGCGACAATGTGAATTCGTTTGCATCCATAATTAAACACCAATTTGACTACAAATTTAACTTATTTATTTGGATGGCGCAAATTTTCAACCCGTTACATCTTGTAAAAATGTAATTAAGCTACATCAATGGGCTTATATGCCACGTAAACACCCCGCTATGCGAGCGTGGAAAGCCAAAAGACGACAGCGAGGAATGGCCTTTTCTTGCCCCGAAAGTACGGCTTACTTGGCTTTTTCGTCGGGGCGCGGCTCTTTCTTGGCCAGCATCACCACTTGGAAAACGAAGTCTGTTACCCACTTTTGGCTAAATCCAAGCCTTTTATTATATTGCCTGATGGAGGCAACGGTCTTCAACACACCTGCATCCGAAAAGTCGTTCTTGTTGAAAATGTCGTTGATGGTGCGTTGCGTCATGGTGTAAATGGCCTTCTTGAAGAACGAGGGCAGACGCAACTTAAACTTCATGAGATTGCCCATGAGCATCATGAGGTCTTGTGTGAAGTTCTGGAATTGTATCAAGTACACCTGCACATCTTGCAGCTTGTGGCAGTTTTTCCTGATGCTAGCATCTATTTCCTTAAAGAACCCCTCGTCGGTTTTATACAGTTCTTTCAACATCTTACGGCAATGCGCCTTTTCACCAAGGCCCAACTTATTGTTCTGCGTTGGTATGCGCAAGGTTGTTTTGTACGTTCTCAAATCGGGAAGCATAGCCAAATTGGTTATACCCAAGTTGGCTGCGATGGTTGCTTGGAAGTAAACTCGCACCAAAGTCATGTAGTCCTCCATGCCACCCGCCTTCGATTTGTCGGCTTGTCTTTTGAATATTGAGGAAAATAATCCCATAATTGTTTTGTTTCGAATAATGTAAATAGACGTGTGTGCCCCCTCTATATCCCATGCCTTAGACACGAGATGAATGCCACGAGTGGAGCGAATACTAGCTGCAAAAGTACGAAAAAAAAAGGGGAAACAGCAATTTATGGCCTTAATTTCAGGAGATTAGAGGGTAGTTTTTGAACTTTGGAAAGAAGACAATGGGTGCAAAACACGATAAGTTGTGGCAGAAGACCTATGGCTGGGGCATAAACAAAGGTTGCGAATTGAGCAGAAAATACGGCGTATCGAGAGAGGTTTATGTGGTTCGCTGCGCACAATTGTCATCGTTCGTGCAACGAAACACATAGCTAATACATACACGAAAAACGCCGCTTTCGCCCTTCCGCAACGCGTACCTAAAACAGGCTGCATGCCATGAAGAGTGAAAGCGGCGTTTATATAACTTATTTTCCTAACCGCAAACGGGCTATTAGATGTGCGCAACCCGTTGCGATGCGTAAGTTCTCAAAACCTTGTTTGGGTTATTTACTCATGTCGTAAACCACCTGCATCAGCTTTTTACCGATTGCATCGGCATCTTCCATCGTTGCAGCCTCGCTGTAAACGCGGATGATAGGCTCTGTATTGCTCTTGCGCAAGTGCACCCATTTGTCGGCAAAGTCTATCTTTACGCCATCAATATCGTTCACTTGCTCGTCTTTATACAGTTCTTTTACTCGCTCCAAAATGGCGTCTACATCGGTAGACGGCGTAAGGTCGATGCGGTTTTTGGCGATGAAATAGTTGGGATAAGTGGCACGCAGCTCGCTCACCTTGCAGCCCTTGTGGGCCAAATTGCTAAGGAAGAGGGCGATACCAACCAAAGCGTCGCGCCCATAGTGGCTCTCTGGATAGATTACTCCACCATTACCTTCGCCGCCGATAACGGCATTAACGGCCTTCATCTGCGTGGTTACGTTCACCTCGCCAACAGCCGCAGCCGTGTACTGCCCGCCATGTTTGAGGGTAACATCGCGCAGGGCACGAGTTGAACTGAGGTTAGACACGGTGTTACCTGGCACTTTCGACAGCACATAGTCGGCCACACTAACCAGCGTATACTCTTCGCCGAACATCTTTCCGTCTTCACAAATAAACACCAAACGGTCTACATCGGGGTCAACAACGATACCCATGTCGTAGTTTCCATTCTTTACCTCGGTCATAATCTCTGTGAGATTTTTCTCCAAAGGCTCAGGGTTATGGGCGAAATCTCCCGTTGGTTGGTCGTTGAGCATGGTGTATTTCACGCCCAATTGGTCGAGCAGCTTGGGCAGGATAACGCCCCCCACGCTGTTCACCGTATCGACAACGACCTTAAATCCAGCCTTACGAATGGCATCAGCATCAACTAATTTCAATGCCAACACGCTGTCAATGTGGCGTTGGTCGAAACTATCGTCCTCGCGATAATGACCCAAGTGGTCTACGTCTGCATAGGTAAAGTCGCCCTTATCGGCTATTTTCAAAAGTTCTGCGCCATCTTCGGCCGTAAGAAACTCACCTTTATTGTTGAGCAGTTTCAAAGCGTTCCATTGGCGCGGATTATGACTTGCGGTGATAATTATACCCCCATCGGCTCCTGCCATAGTAACGGCCAACTCGGTAGTAGGCGTTGTGGCCAGCCCGATGTTCAGCACATCAAAGCCCATCCCCATGAGCGTACCACAAACAACGTTCTTAACCATCTCGCCAGAAATACGTGCATCGCGGCCAACAACGATGGTGTTGCTGCCCTTTGGCATGCTTTGACGAATGAAAGTGGCATACGCCGAAGTAAACTTAACGATGTCTAACGGGTTGAGCGTGTCTCCAACCCCTCCGCCAATTGTACCGCGGATGCCAGAAATAGATTTAATTAGTGTCATTACCAATATTTGTTTTTTATCGAGCCTTGCTCAGTTCTAACTCATAAAAATAAGGTATCACGCCATTCACTGCGGCACCATGACCTCGGTCGTGAGGCACGATTAAGCGAACACGAGCACCTGCATCTTCGGAAGAAGAAAGCCTATCGAGCAAGATATAGGTAAAAGGCGTGAGCCAACCCGAAGGAACTGCCGTGCCATTGGTGCGCTGGCGTGCCACGTACATCAGCCCACTCTTGCTATTAAAGCTTGCAGTGAAGGTGCCAGAAGTGTTTGTTACGTCCATTCTATCAAGCCAAGCGCTAAATCGCGGAATGAAACTAGACAGTTCAAGACTATCGGTAAGCAAGTTTCTTTCGCTGAACCTGCACGTCACATTCATGCGTTGGCCCTTCTCAATCTTCTTACCTGCACCCTTATGTACGATTTGCATATACACGCCCGAACTCTCAAAGAGCACATACTCGTTCTTAGCCGTGTCGGTAGTCTCACCGTTTGCCACAAATTCGTTTTCGCTAATAACTTTGATGTTCTTCTTCGTGATGTAATTGTTGATGGCGTTTCGTTCCGATTCCACTTGGTCGGCATAGGTTTCGTACTTGCTGCACGATTGCCACGAGAGTGCACCTGCCAAGAGGAAAAGGGAAAAGAGCAATTTCTTCATTCGTCGTTTAAATTTTATATGATGAGGTTGCGAACTGCCATTACAGCTTTCTGCCCCAGCAAGAACATGGGCTGAACTTCGTCCACAATGCTGCAAAGATAATAAAAATATTACGTTTTGCAGGTGTACAGCCTTGTATTTTTGGTTTTTTACATTTCTGTTGGCCGACACACCAGGCTTTCTGCCGATATGTTTCGCGTGTTTATGAAGCAATTTTAGGCTGCATCAAAGCTCCGAAAACAATGTTGGTTAAGCCCGTAAGCGGTCCGAATAGGTCAGGATGGCATCGCGGACAACGCGCTCGGCCTCGCTCATCGAGCAGAAAAGCTTACCTCCACTAGCATTGAGGTGGCCGCCTCCGTTGAAGAAACGTTCAGCCATCTCGTTGCAAGGAAAGTCGTCTACCGAACGCAAGCTTACCAAGATAAGGTTGTCTTTGTCGGTATCTTCGCGCAACGATATAACCAATTTCTGCCCTTTTATGCGCAAAGGCTCGTTAACAAGCCCTTCGGCATCGCCCTTAACGAAATGAAAATTCTTCATGTCTTGGCGCGTAATGCAAAAGTACGAGGCGTTAAGTTCGTTCAGCACATTGAGTTTTTGGCTCATCAGATAGCCGCGAAAACGAATGGCCCACGAGCTATAATTGTTGTAAACATTGCGGTAAACCTTATCTTTATCAAATCCTTTGGTCAGCAAATGCCCGATAATGACATATATTTCGGGGCGAGTGGAGTTATAAGTAAAGCCTCCCGTGTCGGTCATCATACCACAATACACGGCAATGGCGGCCTGCCTACTGAACATCTCAAAACCTCCAAGCTGCCAAACGATGCGGAACACGATTTCGCAGGTGCTGCTCATCTGTGGCAACGACACCATTAAACGGGCATCCATCTGTGGGTTTAGGTGATGATCGAACACAACTCGCTGCGCCGTTGTCGTCTCCAAGGCGTGCTGCATGTCGTCAACGCGGTTCGTTGCGTTAAAGTCTAGGCAGAAAACAAGGTCGGCCTCGGCAATACGCTCTTTGCAAACGGCGGTGTGCTTGTCGTAACGCATCACCTTATCTGCACCTGGCAGCCATTTAAGGAAATCGGGAAAGGCATCGGGAACGATGATGAGGGGTTCCTTACCCACTTGTCGCAGGTATTCGGCCCACGCCAACGAAGAGCCGATAGCATCTCCATCGGGCGACTTATGGCAGCAAACCACGATGTTGCGTGCTGCTTGTATCAATCCGTTCAAGGTATTAGAATCGGACTGTGAGAGTATTTCGAGTTGCATAATGCTGCAAAGTTACAAAAAAGGTGCTTAAAGCCGCGCTTTAAACACCTTATAATTTAGGGCTAATCTCATAAAATTCGCTTACAGAACAATCTTTGTCTTTGCAGCGTTTTATGGCCAGCCAATTTCGTTCTTTTCTAGTTCCTCGAAAAGTGCGTTTTGCCTTTCCACTTCGCCCAAAGCTCCGTGTCGGCGATTTCCAATTCTCGCCATGACAATGTCCGAGCAAGCTCGACATCGTTCATTTGACTTAACGAAAACGTTCGTCTGACGTTCAGTTACTTTGCCTCTTCCATAACACCCTCTACATAGATGCGTGTCATTTCTGTAACGCCGTTGGTACGGATAGTGATGGTTTTCTTAAAGTGGCCAGGAAACATGTTCTTGCCATTATAAACAACTTTCACTTCGCCCTTCTCACCGGGTTTAATGGGAGTCTTGGGGTACGAGGGGACGGTGCAACCACAGCTAGCCGTGGCCTCGTTGATGACAAGGGGGGTCTTTCCTACATTGGTAAAGGTGAAGGTGCATTCCTGAACAGGGTTCTTTTCACTGAAAGTACCAAAGTTATGGGTAATCTTATCAAATTTAATTTCTGCCTGTTGCTGTGCCACAGCAAATCCAACAAATGCAAAAAGCATCATTGAAAGCAATACCAATTTTTTCATATCCTTATCTTTTAATAATAATGAGCGTCGCGCGAAAGTGCCACCCCACCCTGCCCTAGCCGTGCGCAAGGCACAACTAAACAGGCAAAAATCGCTGGGGTTTTCTTCCTAACGACTTTGCAAAGTTAACGCTATATACGGAGAAAAACAAATTTTACGCTAAGAATAATGACCTACCACACTATTTGTAAACGCCAAATTCTTAAAATAGTGCCTACCTCTTTGCACGCGTTCCAGCGGTTATTCAAGGGGTATGCCACGTTTAAAATGGAGTTTTCTTCACCAACAAGCATACTTTCTTATTAATATAATGGCGTGCAAGACGACCATGAATGATGAAAGCACATTCGCTACATGCCCATTCCACGAACAACAACCCACTATCCGTTTGTACAATAGTTTCTTAAAAGATAGTTAGTTACATACCGTGGGAAAAAGCCTTCAAGCTATTGCATCGTAAGCGAAATAGGCGTAACTTTGCCAATAAGATAAAGGACTTAAAGCATATCATAGACGTGAAACCTAAAAGAAAGGGAAACAAGATGAAACGATACACGGAAGAGCAAATAACAACACTCGCCCCAAACGAGATATTTGTATTTGGCAGCAACATCCAAGGGTATCATGGCGGAGGTGCCGCACGCATGGCACTCAATAAGTTTGGTGCGGTATGGGGACAAGGAGACGGACTGCAAGGTCAAAGCTACGCCATCCCAACAATGGAAGGCGGAGTAGAAACAATACGCCCATTTGTAGACAAGTTCATTGGCTTTGCAAGCAAGCATCCCGAGTACACATTCTTAGTTACAAGGATTGGTTGTGGCATTGCAGGTTTTACAGATGGGGATATTGCCCCATTGTTTCAAAACGCAATCGCACTAACAAACATCGTTCTACCCAAGACATTTGCTGACGTGCTTGAACAAACAGAGTGAAATAACCTACGGCTAAGGAGTCATTAACATTGTATAACAACAATACAAAGCCTTTTGTACTGCCACTACAAGCGGCTTGTAGTGGGGCTACAAGCCGCTTGTAGCGCCCGTACAAAACACTTGTAGTGGCAGTACAAAAGGCTTTGTAGTATATGGTTGGCCAACAATGCTGTGACAAGATGCTGTTCTACGCGCTTACCTTTATTTCTTCTTTGCAGCCGTAGAACTGTTTTTCTTAATGATGTTGTATGCCGAATAAAGGCCTAGTTCGCCTGCCTTGCTAAGGTCTTTAACGCCCTGCGAACGTTCGCCACGGGCAACATAGGCCAGACCGCGATTGAAATAGGCCTCGGCAAAACGACTATCTAGTTTAATGGCCGCCGTATAATCGGCAATGGCTTTATCGTTGTTGCCTTGTTTGTAGTACACGTTCGCCCTACAATAATAGAGGTAAGCACTTTGAGGTTGTAGGGTTATAGCTCGATTTAAGTCGGACAATGCCCCTGCTTCCAGCAGTTTCGCATCTGCGCCATTGGATGCTTTGAAACCACTCATGGCCATTTGGCACACTGCCCGATGCCAATAGGCCAAGGTCGAGGTGCTGTCGAGCGAGAGTAACGTTGTGAGGTCGGCTATCGCAGCATCGAAATTTTGCAGTGTGCCGTAGGTCACAGCACGCTGCAAGAGCAAGGCGCGCAACTCTGCATTGCTGGTATTGGCACCTATTCTCTGCGTCAACGACTCGGCAAGAACAAAGAAATCTTTCGAGTGGCGTTCGTCTAACTGTTCGTTTCCACAGGCAACGTATAAGGGGCGGCCAAGTTTTGCCACGCGGTTAAACTGCTCTACGTCGCGGTCGAAAGCCTGATAAGAACGTATCCCGTTGGCGTATGGCACGAGCGAAAGATGGAACATGGGCATGAGCGACGTGTTGGTGGCGTTGTCTTGCACGCGTCCGCGGTAACGACTTTCGTATTCGTGGGCCACTTCATTCTCGTCGCTCACCACCATTTGGTTGTACTTGTCCATGTTTATCTCGCTACGCTTGCGCACTTCTTTCAGTTTGGCACGCGTCCAACGCGCCTGAACGCCCAAGCGTTTGTCCATCTGCGCTTTGAAAATCTTAAACTCGTCAAGTTCGGCTTTGGCCACCATGCCCAGTCGGCGATAGCAACGGGCACGATAAGAAAGCCCTATCCAGAAGTTGGGAAACTGCTTGATGACCCTGGAATAGTCGTCGATGGCGGCGCGTATGTTACCCGTTTTCTCGTGAAGTATACCGCGATTGAATACGGCCATGAAGTTGTCTGGCTCCATCTTGATGATGAAGTCGAAGTCGGCAATGGCTCTATTATCGTCGCCCAGCTGCAAACGAAGTAGTCCGCGGTTGTAATGTCCTAGAAAATTGTTGGGGTCTAGTTCCAGTGCAAAGTCGTAATCGGCCATTGCTCCACGCAAGTTATTGAGGTTTACGCGAGCGATGGCACGGTTAAGATAGTTGTCCACGTTCTTGGATTTCAGGTGAATGGCCTTTCCCAAGAACTCATCAGCCTCGCGCCATTGCTTACGCGACAGGCTAATATACGCCCTCATGGTCCACAGATTGGCATCGTATGGGTCTAGTTTCAGGCCTTTGTCCAGCCATTCGGCGGCTTTCAGCGTGTCTTTCTCGTGCAAATACACCTCAGCATTAAGGGTATAGGCATTGGCATAGTCGGCCCAACGCTTCACAATCGTATCAATATCGTGGTGTGCACCAGCATAATCCTTTCCGTTCATGCGGCAGGCTGCGCGGTTGTACCAATAGTTTCGATTGTTCGGATTGAGCTTGATGGCGCGGTTGTAATCGGTTATTGCCTCTTGATACTTGTTTTGCCTGATGCGCGAGATGGCTCGAAGGTCGTAAATGTCCTCGATGTAGGGGTTCAGACTGATGGCCTCGCCTGCATCTTCTTCGGCTCCCACATAGTCGTCTAGGTAATATTTGGCTATGGCGCGGTATTGCCAGGGCTGATAAAGATAGGGCTTAAGCGAGATTATCTGGTTGAAATATTGCATGGAAAGCACGTAGTCCTCGTAATGGAGGGCTATCTGTCCACTAGTCATCAGCCTGTCTACGTTGAACTGCGCACGGGCAATGAGCGCGACTAGTGCGAAAAAAACAAGTGCAATCTTTCTTCTCATGCAACAATGGCGATAAATTCTGATGTAATACTGTTGGCGCTTTTAGGGTGCAAAGGCCGTTTCGCCTTCTCTCGTTGCCCTGCAAGCGCAACTTTTCAGTGTAGCAATGGCCAAGCCAAATTGTTTTTGCACGCTTGACTTAACTAGCGAATGTTCAGCGCGCTGCTTGTTTCGTGCGGTAGCCACAACGAAACTTGCCTTGCAACAGAGCTTTCAACTTACTTTTGATAAGTTGCTTGCGGAAAGGCGAAAGATGGTCGGTGAAGAGGATTCCGTCAAGGTGGTCTACCTCGTGTTGCAGCACGCGGGTGAGGTAACCATCAAGCCATTCGTCGTGTGGTTTTAGGTCTTCGTCAACATATTGCATGCGGATGCGCGTGTGCCTCGTTACCTTCTCGTGTATGCCAGGCAGCGAAAGGCAGCCTTCTTCTAAGCTTTCGGTTGCCGATTGCTCGTCAATCTCAACGATATGGGGATTGATAAAGGCCTTTCTATAACCCTTATATTCTGGATAAGTCTCGGCAAGCACATCGAGGTCTACCACCAACAGCCGAATGTCAAGACCAATTTGCGGTGCGGCTAGGCCAATTCCGTCGCTCGCCTCCATCGTTTCAAACATGTTTTGGATTAGTTCTTTCAAGTTGGGATAGTCCAACGGAATGTCTTGTGCCACTTTTCGCAGCACCTGTTGTCCATATGTATATACTGGTAATATCATTTTCTTTTTGATTCTAAATAACTTTGCAGAATGATTGTTGCGCTAATCTCGTCGACCAACGCCTTGTCTTGCCTGGCTTTTTTCTTTAAGCCTCCGTCGAGCATGGCTCGATGAGCCAACACCGACGTAAATCTTTCGTCGTAATACACGACGGGTATTGTGGGGCATGCTTTCTTCCATCGCGCCACGAACTGCCTCACGCGTTCGAGGTTTTCGCTAGGTTGCCCATTAGTTTGTTTTGGTTCGCCCACAACGATAAGTTCCACCTCCTCACGTTTCGTGTAGTCGAGCAGGAAGTCGACCAATGTAGACGAAGAAACTGTTACCAACCCGTTGCAGATAATTTGCAGCGGGTCGGTAACAGCGATACCTGTTCTTTTCTTCCCGTAATCTACGGATAATATCCTGGCCACGTTGGTTTACTTTCTATATAGCAACCAAGCGTCGGGATAAGTAGCACGGAATTCATTTCTTGAGCTCACAGCATCGGCTTTCGATGTGAACGAGGCAGCCACAACGCGATACATGTTTCGGTCGGCATTGTATGCCAAACGTGCATCGTGGCCTTCGCTCTTCAACTTATTATAAAGCCCTTCGGCATTTGTTTTTAACGAGAACGAGCCAACGACAACGCTGTAATCGTTCAGTCCTGAGCCACTCACTACGGTGACATTCTCTTGCCTTACGCTGGCGTTTTCAACACTCTCTTCCACTGTAACTTGTGTTGCGGGTGACTCCTCTACGGGTGTCACGATGGGCGCAGCGCTATCATCAGCGGTCTGTTCTTGCGACTTTGCCTTTTCGTAAGCCCTCTTGTAGGCACTTTCCTTGCTCGATCCACAGCTCGACAACATAAATGCAGCACACAAGCTGGCGCATAAAATCATACTTTTCTTCATCTTCTATCCTATTTAGAATTAAACTTACAATCACTTTATGATGGGCGAAATTACAAAATATATAACTAAAACACGAGATATGCTCGCATAAAGTTTGTTAATTGAGCACTCTACACGCTTTTTAACATAAATAATGACATAAAGATTTTGAGCTTTGTTATACTTTTACTACATTTGCTTTTACATTGAATGCCATGAGGCTTATTTGCCTTTACAAGAGCGATCAATACTTATTTTAATACAACAATCATAAACAACTAAAAGATTAAGAAGTATGAAAGCATTAGGTTACATTGGCGCATTTCTAGGTGGCGCCATCGCTGGTGCGGCCCTAGGGCTGCTTGTTGCTCCTGAAAAGGGCGAAGATACACGCTGTAAAATATCAGATGCCGTTGACGATTTCTGCAAGAAACACAACCTCAAGCTGAGCCGCAAGCAGGTTGACGACCTTGTTGACGACATCAAGGACGCCGTTCCCGAGTCGATTGTAGAATAACATGGCCATGTTCTCTACAGACAACAACGTGGAAACCATTGGGCAACTCGTGGAGGTGCTCAAAGATTACATCGGGCTTCAGAAGGAATTTGTGAAGCTCGATGTAATCGAAAAGGTGGTGCGCCTCATCACCGTTGCCACCTTGTTGGGCATCCTCACGGCCTCGATACTGATGATTGCCATCTTCGGTTCGTTCGCCGCGGCCTACGCAATGGCTCCTAAATTGGGCTTGGCAGCCAGTTTCTGCATCGTGGCCGCCTTCTACTTGGCTCTCTTTCTGCTCATCTTCGCTTTCCGCAAACAATGGATAGAGAAACCCGTGGTTAGAATTCTTGCAAGCATCTTAATGGATTAGCATATGGAAAACGAAACGATACAAACACCGTCGTATAAGTCGCTAACGCAGATAAGAGCGCGAAAAGAGGCTTTGAGAAAGCAAATAGAGGAAGAGGACGCTAAAATCAAGGTGCTGTGGGACAAATTGTTCCGCCCCAACGAACAAGCAGATGCCTCGCCTGCTAAACGCTTTACCGACATGGTAAATACGGGAGCAGGCGTATTAGACGCCCTTATTCTAGGGTGGAAACTATATCGAAAGTTCAGCGGAAAGCCGCTTTTCAGACTAAGATGGTAAATGTGGGGTCGGGCTTTTAAAGCTCGACCTGCATTCCATCATACCCAAATTCCACGCCGCGAGGCAGCTTTTTGTTGGCCGTTTCGTGCAAACCTATCTGATGAGTAAGGTGCGTTAGTATTGTTCGCCTTACGCCTAACTGCCGTGAAAAGTCGACAGCCTCGCTCACCAATTGGTGAGAATGGTGCTCTTTTTCAAATCGCAAGGCATTTATTATCAGCACTTCTACATCTTTAAGGTACTGCAACTCGTCGTTGCCAATGGTCTTCATGTCCGTGATATAGGCCAATTTGCCAAATCGGTAGGCCATGATGGGCATCTGTCCGTGCAGCACTTCAAAGGGCATCACGCTAATATCGCCGAACATTAAGGGGTGATGGGGTTCGATAGCGTGCAGTTTCAGCAGCGGCACGCCTGGATAAAGATCGTCTGAAAAGCAATAAGGCATGTTGTGTTTCAATCCCTTTACGGTGTCGATGTTGCCATAAAGGTGGATGTCGCCAAAGCTACAATAGGGTCGAAGGTCGTCAACACCACCCACATGGTCGTAATGTATGTGGGTAAGTAGCACGGCATCGATGGGCCGAAAGACTTGCGGCATCAGCTGCATGCGAATGTCGGGACCGCAATCTACTAGTACGCGATGCTCATTACTTTCAACAAGCAATGCACAACGCATGCGTTTGTCTTTGGGATTGTCGCTTCGGCAAACCTCACAACCACAACCTAACACAGGTACACCATTAGAAGTGCCCGTTCCTAATAACGTGATTTTCATTGTACGTTAACTTCTGGAAAGATATCTATGCCAAACTTTGCTTTCACATCACCTTGTATTCGATGACAGAGAGCAAGCACGTCGCGCCCCTCGGCACCGCCCTTATTCACTAAAACCAATGCCTGCTTGTGATGAACGCCTGCCCTACCCAACGCTTTTCCTTTCCATCCGCATTGCTCTATCATCCAACCTGCGGGTATTTTCACCCTTTCGGCGTCTATTATATAATGTGGCATGTCGGGATAAAGGCTCTGTAAAGCCTCGAATTTACTTCGTTGCACGATGGGATTCATAAAAAAGCTGCCTGCGTTACCCTCCACTTTGGGGTCGGGCAATTTCGCATTTCGAATGTCAATGATAGCTTGTCGCAACTCAATGGGCGTGGGCACGGTGATACCTTTCTCGGCCAATGCGGCCTTAATATTGCCATAATCAAGATGTGGAACAAAGGTTCGACAGAGCCGATAGGTAACATGGGTGATGAAAAAGCGATTTTTCCAATCGCGTTTAAAACGACTTTGGCGATAAGCATACTCGCATTGGGCATTGGTAAAGTGCACAATGCGCCCTGTTCCCACCTCTACGGCCTCCACAGTGGTTATCAAATCTTTCACCTCCGCGCCGTATGCACCGATGTTTTGTACAGCACTAGCCCCCACTTCGCCAGGAATAAGCGACAAGTTTTCGGCACCATACAAGCCTTCGGCCACACATTGAGCCACCACTTCATCCCAAACCAGCCCCGAACCACACCGCAACAGTACGTGTTCTTCGCCATCTTCGTGCCGTTCCATGCCCATAATGTGCGAATGTACTACCGTTCCGTCGAAGTCGCCCGTCAGCAACAGGTTGCTACCACCGCCCAAAATCAGCAGTCGTTCGTTGTCACTCGCCAGCTTTGGCAAAGCTTTTTGCGCCTCAGCCACGGTGTCGAAGGCCATGTATCGCTTACATCTCACCTTTATTCCAAAGGTGTTATGCTGCGTAAGATCGTAATCGTAATGCTCTGTCATGCACAAAATAAAAGCCTAGCTGTTAAACTTAACGAGTTTCCATTTGCCTTTCACCTTCTTGAAGTTCATTTCCGTCTCCATACCATTGGCCACGCCACGGATAACAAACAGCTTGCGGTTGCTCTCCGTGTACTTCTGTCCATAGATGATGTTGTAAATCTCGCCCTTCGGAATAAGTCCCGGTTTGAACGACGGCCATTGTTCGGGCGAAATAGAACCAGTGATAGAACCGAAATCGTCGTCGGGGTCGGGAGCAGTGAACTCAACTAGGTCGTTCAGGCTTTGAACCTGAAACGCACTGTCTGATGCAAAGCGTTGATAGAACTGCAAGAACGAGGCATTAGTGTTTTCGTACATGGCTTTTAGGTTCATCGACGTAAGCATCCACTGTCCGTTAACGCGGTTGAATAGGAATTGCTTCACCGATTTGTTGTTAAACGCTATCTTCTCGATAACCACATGTCCTATCGTTGTGTCTTTCACCAAGTTCATTTGCTTGGCATTATCGAAGATTAGCGTATAATAACCCTGCTTCATAAAGAAGTGTTCCATGCGCCAATCTTTCTTTTCGATGCGTTTCACCACCTTATCGTTTTGGTAAACGTCCAGTGGGAACTTTATTCGCGCAAACTGCAACTTGCGGTTTGCTGCGAAGTTGAACACAAAGTCGTCGAACAACTCGTCTGCCGCTTTGGGCATGGGTTGTTCTTCGATAATGCTTTCAAGCGTGTCGCGCGTTGCAGTGTCGCCCACTATTGTATCAGTGCGCAAAGTGTCGTTGGTTGTCGGTTTCTTGTCCGTACAACCAGTGGTTGTGCGCCCCATCACTATCAGTAGCACAACCATTATAGCAAAGAAAATAAGTTTCTTCATCCTCTTTCTTTTCGTTTCCTATACTCTTTTGTTAGTCTCTCAAATTATTCTTACGTAAAGTGGACAATTCGGCATGCGTTTTTCTGCACGGCCAAAATGTGTCCTAGTTGATGCAAAAGTACAACTTTATTTCCACACCATGTTTATTTCAATATAAAAATATTAACTTTGCATCCAAATTGTAATAACACAATAAAAAGATGATACTCGATAAAATAGACCAACTGTTGAACGAAGTGAACAATCTCTCGGCACAAAACGCCGAAGAAATTGAACAACTGCGCCTGAAATATCTCAGCAAAAAGGGTGAGATTACCGCCCTTATGGCCGACTTCCGCAATGTGTCTGCCGACCAAAAGAAAGCGGTGGGCATGAAAATCAACGAGTTGAAACAGCTTGCACAAGACAAGCTGAACGAACTGAAAGCGTGTGTGGGTACGCAAAAGGCGGCCGAAGACGCGCCCGACCTTACCCGTACGCCCTACCCCATCAAGCTGGGAACACGACATCCGCTAACTATCGTGCGCAACCAAATCATCGATATCTTCCAACGAATGGGTTTCACACTAGCCGAAGGACCGGAAATCGACGACGATCTGCACGTGTTTACCAAACTGAACTTCGCGCCCGACCATCCCGCACGCGACATGCAGGACACCTTTTTTATCGAGACAAACCCCAACGAGGTAACGAAAAACGTTATCTTGCGTTCGCATACGTCTAACGATCAAAGTCGAGTGATGGAACGCCAACAGCCACCCATCCGTGTGATTTGCCCCGGACGCGTGTTCCGCAACGAGGCTATCTCGGCACGCGCGCACTGTTTCTTCCACCAACTAGAAGGCCTGTACATCGACAAGAACGTGTCGTTTACCGACCTAAAACAGGTGTTGCTCACCTTTGCACGCGAACTTTTCGGTCCCGACACCGACATCCGCCTGCGCCCAAGCTATTTCCCCTTCACCGAACCAAGCGCAGAAATGGACATCTCTTGCCACATCTGTGGCGGCGAGGGCTGTGGATTCTGCAAGCATACTGGTTGGGTTGAAATCCTTGGTTGTGGCATGGTAGACCCCAATGTGCTTGAAGCCTGCGGCATAGACAGCACCGTTTATTCGGGTTACGCCTTTGGTTTGGGTATCGAACGCATCACCAACTTGAAATACCACGTGGCCGACTTGCGTATGTTCTCCGAGAACGACGTGCGTTTCTTGCAAGAGTTCCAATCGGCTAATTAAACCGCATGCAATGTGCTAGCCTTACTAAGGCACAAGCAAATAATAACAGCTATAAACCGTCGGCAATGTTGTCGGCGGTTTTTTGTTCAATCTTGTATTTGGAGTGTTGGGTTTATCTAGTCTCTCTATGCTCTCAGTTAAGAATATGCACTATAAAAAATAAGTTCAAAATATTTAGGAGTATGATGAAACTCACCTGCTTACTTGCTTAATAACGCAACAACTTTATAACCTACAAACATCATAACTCACACGCTCAACAACTTACAAAATCATCAACTAACAAAATCATCAACTCAAAAACTCACGAACTCATCAACTTACAAGATCACAAACTTACCAACTCACCAACTTACAAACTCAAAAGCTCAAACAAACATCAACTTACAAACTTACAAACTCACACATTTAAATTCCTATTTATTATTTTACAAAACCCCTCAAATTTTCGATTCGTTCTAGCGAAAATATTGGCTAAAAAGGAGGTAGAATTACACTATTTCTAACCTTTCACGCCTTTTGCATTGTCTGTTTTTAAGAATACAACCTGCATTTTGCACCATTTTGCCTTTCTAGTTGCTTGCCAACTCGTATTTTTTTTCACCCCAATTACCAGTATTTAGCCCCTAAAACCCCACTTTTTAATGGTTATTTTGCCCTTTTCAGCCATGCTTTTCATGGTTCTAAAAGGTTTTGTTTATACCATTGCGGCGTATTTTTATTCTTTTCGCCTTGCGTTTTGCAGCATTTTGACTTGCGTTTAGAACCAAAATGCCTTGCGTTTAGTACCAAAATGCCTTGCATTTAGCAGCAAAACGCACTGCATTTAGCACCAAAACGCACTGCATTTAGCAGCATATTGCACCCTTTTAGCAGTAATTAGCCCCCAGAACGGTGCAAATGATGGTTCTTAGACATAAATATTCATTTTGCCTGCATGTACAACTAGCCCTTTTTTGCATCAAAACCAACCTCCGCGAGAATCGATTATTTGCGGCAAGATGGGAGCTTGATGCCGAAAAGGGCAGTCAGAATGTTAAAATCTATACCGAAAAGCGGACAAAATAAATTGACGAGTTAACAAGTTGACAAGAAGACAAGAAAACGAGTTGGCAAGAGAACGAGTTAACAAGTGGATGAGAAGACAAGTCAATAAGTTGATAAATTAGCAAGAAAACAAGTTGACAAGAGAACAAATTGGCAAGTGGATGAGAAGTCAAGTTAATAAGAAGACAAGAAATTTCTATCTTGGCTTTCTCCTCATAACAAGTCTACATCAAAATAATGTACGCTACTTGTATTAGCCCCTATCAGCGAGGCTATATGCAATTCGTTTGTTCTAAACAGCCCGCATCAATAAACACCAAGTTGTCTTAGCTTGAAACATTTAGCCCTTTGCAGACTTAATTCAATGTCTGCAAAGGGCCATTATCTGTTTATTTAGCAAAAGGGAAACTGTTCCAAGGACTCTTCGGGTTCTCTATCAGTTTCTTCACAACATCTGCCTGCATCTTCAATTGATTAGCCGCTATCAGCGAGGTTATATGCAATCCGTTTGTTCTAAACAGCTTGCATCAATAAACACCAAGTCGTCTTTGCTTGATACATTTAGCCCTTTGCAGGCTTAATTCAATGTCTGCAAAGGGCCATTATCTGTTTATTTAGCAAAGGGGAAACTGTTCCAAGGACTCTTTGGGTTCTCAATCAGTTTCTTCACAACACCTGCCTGCATCTTCAATTGGATACCACTACCAAGCCAAAGGGCATAGCCAATGAGATAACTCTTTCCATAATCTTCCCAAGAAGTGAGCGACTGATGGGCAAACTCGTCAGCAGCATCTACATATTGCCACATTTCTTCCTCGCTGATATACTTCGATTCGGCACACAAACGAGCGATATAAGCCAATCGGGTTGCTCCCCAACCGTCTGCTCCGATACGTACAAGGTCTGTTTCGTCCTTAACTATTCCTAGTTTCACGAGTTTAGGCATCATCTTGAAAGCATTCTCTATCTGTTTGGCACAAGCCCGTGCGTCTTTATCCAACACAAAGGTGTCGTTGAGATACTTATCGATAGGTTGCTGCTCTTTAAGTTTGAAAGCTTCGCCGATATGTGGTATAAAGTTTTTTGTACAAGCTGCCTTCAACTCGTTTAATACGTTGATAGCCGAGTCGTGTCCGTCAACGTCCCAATGTTCCTTTAAGTAATCCTCACGCTCTGTTCGGGCCATACCACTCTTAAGGCTGTTCAATATCACTTTATCGTATGCTGCACTTACACTGCTCAAAAGCATCTTACGCTGTTGGTCTTTGGTTAATGTGGTTTTATCATCCATACGTAGGCCACCAAATATTTTAAGCACAAGGCTCTTTAATTCGGTCATGTAAATATACAATCCGCCCAGAATGGCAATGGCAGCAACGCCATAAAGAATCCAAACTAACGGGCCGCTTTCGCCATCATCCGAGCCTCCACGTACCCTTATGCGAAATCTAGCAGCAGCGGCAACTTGTTGTGCCACGAGACACAGCATGAACACCAAACTAACAATGGTTTTCTTTTTCATAGAATTACTCTTCATGATATTTATAATCATTATTTATCTTGTCCGCCGCGAAAACACGGCGGACAAGAATTTATATAAGGTTCTATTTGCTCAACAATTGCTTATTATGCAAAAGGAACTCCTTTCCAAGGGCTCTTCGGACTGGAATACATATCCTTTGCATGGTCGGCCATCACTTCAAAGTAGTTGGCTGTGCCACACCACAAGCAACGCCCGATGATGTAACTCTTGCCAAAATCTCCCCAAGAAGTAAGCGCCTGGTGGGCTATTTCGTCGGCTGCATCGATGTATTGCCACATTTGTTCGTCAGTGATATACTCGTGTTCACGGCACAATCTAGCCATGAACACCAACCTACCAGCGTCCCAAGCATCAGGTCCGATACGTACGAAGTCGGCCTGGTCTTTAATCAATTGTGCATTTATTAAAGAGTCCATAGACCCAAAAGCGAACTGAACTTGTTCCCAACAATCGCGTATGTCTTCTTCATCTTCAAGATTTTCAGTGATAAACTGCTGAATAGCGCGTTTGTTTTGAAGTTTCAGAGCCTCTACAACAAGGGGGAAGAAACGGCGTGTACCTGCATGTTGCAGATAGTCGAGGGTATCAATTGCCGATTCTTTATCGGTAATACCCCAGCCCTGACCAAACATTTTCTGCCTTCCGCCATACGACATTCCCGTCTTGACCACATTCATAAACGTGCCTTTCTGTGCAGAAAAGACACCACTCAAAAGCAGTTTTCGCTGCTGTTCTTTGCTTAATGTAGTGGTTTCGTCTATGCGGAAACCACCAAATATGGCATAATAAAACGATGAAAAAAATGAAAACATACTTATTCTTAGTTTAAAGAACGTTATTTCTTCTTGCCTTTTACAACCTTCTGTTCGGCCGTTTTCTCTGGCATCTTGTTCTCAGGACGTGTAAAGCCGTCTTTCTTAGCCCGCTCGCTCATGGTTTTGATACGCTTGTCTAGGTCGGGATGAGAAGAGAACATGCGTTTCCATTTGCTGTCTTTCTGGTAGCCTGCATCTTCTTCAAGTTTCTTCAACTTCTCGAACGACAAAGCGATAGCCCAAGGGTTCTTGTTGTTCTTCTTCAAGAACTCGTAGCCGTAAGCGTCTGCATTGCTTTCTTGTTTTTGCGAGTAAGTAGCGTTCAGTAGTGCTTCGCCAAGGTCGCCAAGTTGCGAATCGGTAAGTGCGGCAGCCTTACCATTGGTTGAAGACACGCCGTCTTTTAATGCCGAAGTAAGCAAGGCGGTACGGAATCCGTTCTTTGAGTCCTTGTGGGCAACGTGTCCAATCTCGTGTCCAATAACGCCAAGCAGTTCTTCGTCGGTCATGATGTCCATCAAAGAGGAGAATACACGCACGCTACCGTCGGCACATGCAAAGGCGTTCACGTCTACAACATAGTACACTTTAAAGTTCAAAGGAATGCCTTCTACTTCTGTCAGCCCTGCGGTAAGTTTCTTCAAGCGGATGGCGTAAGGGTTGTCGTCGGGGCAAACTTGATTGTGTTTGTCCATCCAATCAATGTATTCCTTAACGTAATTCACCACATCGGCATCAGTCAAAGTTACAGCTTTGGCAGCCTTTGCAGCTCCACCAACTGCCTTTTTAAGGTTAAACTGGGCCATTGCTGGCATTGTGCTCAACATACAGAAAGCAACAACGAACAAAAGAGATAATGTCTTTTTCATAAAAAAAATGTCTTTTAAAAGGTAAATTATATCGCAAAGGTATATAAAAAAATCATTTACTCGTTAGCGTCTCCTATTATTTAACACAAAATACTTACCACAAACCAAGTTTCATTAGAATATATAGGAGCAATTGATGTTTATCTATTAGGTATCGTTTACTCTAAAATATAGCCAAAACACATCATATCATAACCACAAAAAAACTTCAAATAATGCCTGTTAACAGATCTATCGCCCCAACATCACGCACAAGCAACCAAAAGCAAAAATGCGAGTTGCCTTCGAACACGTTTATTTGCAAACTAAAATACCCCGTCAAACACACAATTTAACCAAGCAAGGAAAGCACGATATATGCCATAACCACACGCCAATAGAAGCCGAGAAAAACAAGGTGTGTGGGGTTTCATGCGACCATTAATTTGCATAATCCAATGAAAACCACTACCTTTGCATGGTTGTATCCGAAAAATTAGTCGGCAAACAACACCCTTTTCAAGTTGTACATAATTACAAATCAAGATAAAAGAGAATGATAACTGTTACAAATCTTGCTATTCAATTCGGTAAGCGAGTGCTTTACAAAGACGTGAATATGAAGTTCACATCAGGTAACATCTATGGTATCATCGGAGCTAACGGGGCGGGTAAGTCTACGCTGCTCAAAGCTATCAGCGGCGAACTGGAACCCAACAAGGGAACAGTTGAGCTGGGACCAGGTGAACGCCTCTCTGTTTTGGATCAAGATCACTTTAAGTTCGACGAATATCGCGTTATCGACACCGTTCTGATGGGCCACGAAAAGTTGTGGAAGAACATGAAAGAACGCGAGGCACTATATGCTAAAGAGGAAATGACCGAAGAAGACGGTAACCGCGCAGCCGTGCTGGAAGAGAAGTTTGCAGAGATGAATGGCTGGGAAGCCGAAAGCGACGCAGCGCAGATGTTGAGCAACTTGGGCGTGACCGACGCCTTGCACTACAAGCAGATGAGCGACCTGTCGAACAACGAGAAGGTGCGCGTGATGTTGGCAAAGGCACTCTTTGGCAACCCCGACAACCTGTTGCTCGACGAGCCTACCAACGACTTGGACCTCGACACCGTGAACTGGCTGGAAGAATACTTAGGTAACGTGGAGCAAACGGTGCTTGTGGTTAGTCACGACCGTCACTTCCTCGATGCAGTGAGTACCCAAACGGTGGACATCGACTTTGGAAAGGTCACCATTTTCTCGGGTAACTACTCGTTCTGGTACGAAAGCTCGCAGCTAGCTTTGCGCCAAGCGCAGAACCAAAAACAAAAGGCCGAAGAGAAACGAAAGGAATTGGAGGAGTTCATCCGTCGTTTCTCTGCCAATGTGGCAAAGAGTAGGCAAACCACTTCGCGTAAAAAGATGCTCGAAAAGCTTAATGTTGAGGAAATCAGACCTTCTAGTCGCAAATATCCTGGCATCATTTTCCAAATGGAACGCGAACCAGGCAACCAAATATTAGAGGTAGAAGGCCTCAAAGCAACCGACAACGAAGGCAACGTTTTGTTTGACAACGTGTCGTTCAACGTGGAGAAAGGGCAAAAAGTGGTGTTCCTCAGCCACAACCCCAAGGCCATGACGGCACTCTTCGAGATTATCAACGGCAACCGCGAGGCCGAAGCAGGCACCTACAAGTGGGGTGTGACCATCACCACGGCCTATCTTCCGCTAGACAACACGGCATTCTTCGACAGCAAACTCAACCTTGTTGACTGGCTTAGCCAATACGGACCAGGCAACGAAGTGGTAATGAAAAGCTATCTAGGGCGCATGCTCTTCTCTGGCGAAGACGTGTTGAAAGAGGTGAACGTGCTATCGGGAGGCGAGAAAATGCGTTGCATGATTGCGCGCATGCAAATGAAGAATGCCAACTGCCTGATACTCGACACACCCACCAACCACCTCGACTTGGAAAGCATTCAGGCCTTCAACAACAACCTCGTTGCCTTTAAGGGTAACATTCTCTTTGCCAGCCACGACCACCAGTTCATACAATCGATTGCCGACCGTATCATCGAACTTACGCCAAATGGCACCATCGACAAGTTGATGAGCTACGACGATTACATCTACGACCCTGCCATTAAGGAGCAAAGAGCCAAAATGTATAATGCCTAAAACAGGTTGGCAAGGTATTTGCTAGGTTACTTACAGATACAATTAAAACAGTAAACAAACAAATACGCATTTGGAATGAACAACAATATGACAGACGAAAACATGGAAAAGATGGCCAACAGCAACCTCGACCACAACGAGGAGGCTGTTGACCTAAACGAAGATACAACCCAAGAAGAGACCAACGAGCCGCAAGAACAGCCACAACTGCCCGAAGAGGAACCCCAGACGGAGGAAGAGAACCTTGCAAAACAACTCGAAGAGCTGAAAGACAAGTATCTGCGCACTGTGGCCGAGTTCGAAAATTTCAAGCGTCGCACGCTGAAAGAGAAAACCGAACTCATTCTTAACGGCGGTGAAAAGACCATCACGGCCATACTGCCCATCATCGACGACATGGAAAGAGCCATAGAAAACGCGCACAAACAAGCGTGCGTAGATGTTGTGGAAGAGGGCTGGGAACTGATTTACAAGAAATTGCTCAGCACGCTAGAAGGCATGGGCGTGAAGAAAATAGAAGTAGACGGCAAAGACTTTGATGTTGACTTCCACGAGGCCGTGGCAATGGTGCCAGGCATGGGCGACGACAAGAAAGGAAAAATAATCGACTGCCTGCAAACGGGATATACCCTTAACGATAAGGTGATAAGGCATGCCAAAGTGGCGGTTGGACAATAATTGACGGGGCTGGAAAGGAAAGAAAATGGCTAAAAGAGATTATTATGAAGTGCTGGGCGTTGACAAAAACGCCTCGGAAGACGAGATAAAAAAGGCTTATCGCAAACTCGCCATCAAGTACCACCCCGACAAGAACCCCGGCGACAAGAATGCCGAAGAGAAGTTTAAGGAGGCTGCCGAGGCTTATGATGTGCTGCACGACCCAAACAAGCGCAAGCAATACGACCAATTTGGCTTCGACGGACCTGCCGGCATGGGCGGTTCCGGGGGCTTTGGCGGTGGTGCCAGCATGGATATGGACGATATTTTCTCCATGTTCGGCGACATCTTTGGCGGTCATGGCGGCTTTTCTGGTTTCTCTGGCTTCGGCGGAGGGGCGAGGTCAAGGCAGCATGCACAATTCAGGGGTAGCGATTTGCGACTGAAAGTGCGACTCACCCTGCAAGAAATTGCAACGGGCATCACTAAAAAGTTTAAGGTTAAGAAAGATGTAACGTGCACCCACTGCCACGGAACGGGAGCAGAAGCGGGTAGTGGAACGGAGACTTGTCCCACTTGCCATGGTCAAGGCATCGTTACCAAGGCCGTTAGAACCATGCTGGGTATGATGCAAACGCAAACCGAATGCCCCACATGCCACGGAGAAGGAACGGTTATCAAGAACCCATGCCATACTTGCCACGGGTCGGGCGTAACCAAGGGCGAAGAAGTCGTTGAAATTAAAATACCTGCTGGTGTGGCCGAAGGAATGGTTGTGAATGTACCCGGCAAAGGCAACGCAGGTAAACGCAACGGCATAACGGGCGACATACAAGTATATATCGAGGAAGAGCCTAACGACACATTCGTTCGCGACGGCAACGACCTTATATATAATGAGCTGCTTGATTTTCCCACGGCAGCATTGGGCGGAAACCTTGAAATACCATTGGTAGACGGTGGAAAGGTGCGCATGAAGGTTGCACCAGGCACACAACCTGGCACGGCATTGCGCCTGCGTGGTAAGGGATTGCCCTCTATTCAAGGTTACGGACCGGGCGTAGGCGACCTAATCGTTAACCTTAGCGTGTATGTGCCCAAAACGCTGTCGAGTGAAGAGAAGGCTTGCTTGGACAAACTAGCCCAAAGCGACAACTTTAAAGGCGACAGAGTTACCAAACAAACGATATTTCAGAAATTCAAGAATTATTTTAACTGATGAATTATCAGGAGACAATTCAGTACCTTTACAATAGCACCCCTGTTTTCGAACATGTGGGTGCTTCTGCATATAAGGAGGGTTTAGACAATTCGCTAGCGTTAGACTCCCACTTGGGCGCACCTCATCGCGCCTTCAAAAGCATCCATGTGGCTGGAACAAACGGCAAAGGCTCTACCGCACACACGCTTGCAGCCATACTACAAGCCTGTGGTTACCGTGTAGGCCTATACACTTCGCCACATTTGGTAGACTTTCGGGAACGCATTCGCATCAACGGCGAGCCGCTTTCAGAAGCCTACGTTGTGGATTTCGTGGCCAAACACCGCGCGTTTTTCGAGCCTCTGCACCCTTCGTTCTTCGAACTAACCACTGCTATGGCTTTCAGTTATTTTGCCGAAAGCCATGTTGACGTTGCAGTTATCGAAGTGGGCTTGGGCGGTAGGCTCGATTGCACCAACATCATCAGTCCCATTCTCTCGGTCATCACCAACATCAGCCTAGACCATACGGGCTTTCTCGGCAGCACATTGGCTCAAATAGCCGTCGAAAAAGCAGGTATCATCAAGCCCAACACGCCCGTAGTGGTGGGCGAAACCACTGCGGAAACACGCCAAGTGTTTGAAAACACAGCGAAAGAACGGCATGCGCCTGTGGTTTGGGCCGAACAAAATCCCGAAGTTTTGCAGTGGCAACACAGCAACGAGGGGGGTATCAGTCTGCAAACACGCAACTTTGGCAACATGGTTTTCGAACTAGGCGGCAACTATCAGCACCACAACGCCAACACCATCTTAACCGCCGCACGGCAATTGCAAGCCCTGGGCTTTAACATAACCGCCAAAGAGGTGGGTCAAGGCATGGCCACGGTATGCCAATCAACAGGTTTACAAGGTCGTTGGCAAATCTTAGGGCATGCGCCTTTGGTGATTTGCGACACAGGTCACAACGTTGCAGGCTGGCAATACCTCAGCTCTCAAATTCGTGCACAAAGCTATCGCACGCTCAGAATGGTGTTCGGCATGGTAGACGACAAGGATTTAGACACCGTTCTCACCCTTTTACCCAAAGAGGCAACCTATTATTTCACGCAAGCAAGTACGCATCGCGCTGTCCCCTGCGAGGTTGTGGCGCAAAAGGCCGAAAAGAATGCACTGCACGGCACTATATATAATAATGTGTATGCAGCTTACAAGGCCGCACTAAGCGATGCCGAAAAAGACGATTTTGTATTTGTTGGTGGCAGCAGTTATGTGGTGGCCGATTTGCTTTCAAATCTTAAAATCTGCTCTGAAAACACGAAATAAGGCATGCCAGAGTAGAAAGCAAAATCTACTTCAAACCCTTAAAAACACGCACAAACCTACCAATATCAAACCATATATTATCAAAAAGAAAGCGGTGGAGCCTCCTGTTGAACATTTTTAACAGGAAACCACCGCTTTTAATATATTAATATTTGTTGCATTCATTTTTTTTCGTTTACTTTGCAACAAAGTATAACTAAAAGCTTTCTTTTATGACAAACACAGATAAGGTACAAAACGTATGCGGGCTGAAACGCGAAGACTTTCAGACTCGCATCAACGGAAAAGAAACCGATTTGTATATTCTCCGCAACAAGGAAGGAAACGAAGTCGCCATAACCAACTATGGCGGGGCAATTGTGGCCATTATGGTTCCCGATAAACACGGAAACCTGGCCAATGTGATACAAGGACACGACAACATACAAGATGTTGTGAACTCGCCCGAACCCTATCTCTCTACCCTTGTGGGCAGATATGGCAACAGAATTGCCAAAGGCAAGTTTCAATTACATGGTAAAGAGTACAGTCTTCCCATCAACAACGGCCCCAACTCGTTGCACGGAGGCAAGAAAGGCTTTAACGCCAAGGTGTGGGATGCACTGCAAATGAACGACACCACCCTTGTATTGAACTACGTAAGCGCATACGGAGAAGAGGGTTTCTCGGGTGAACTGAAAACAACGGTTATCTATACCTTCACCGACGACAACGAATTGGTTATCGAATACATGGCCAAAACAAACAAAAAAACAGTAATCAACCTTACAAGTCACGGCTTTTTCTCGTTGGCTGGCATCGCCAACCCCACACCAAGCATTGAGAATTTAGAGTGTGAAATCAATGCCGACTTTTATATTCCTATCGACGAGGTGAGCATTCCCACAGGCGAAATACGTTTCGTTAAAGGTACGCCGTTCGATTTTAGAACGCCAAAAACCATCGGACAAGACATAGACGCCGACCACGAACAAATTAAAAACGGTGCTGGTTACGACCATTGCTTTGTGCTTAACAAGCGCGAAGAGGGCGAATTAAGCTTTGCCGCACGGATTATGGAGCCTGTAACGGGTCGCACGATGGAAGTTTATACCACCGAACCGGGCGTACAACTCTACACCGACAATTGGGCCGACGGCTACAAAGGGCAACATGGAGCCACCTTCCCACGAAGAAGTGGCATCTGCTTTGAGGCACAACACTTCCCCGATTCGCCCAATCGCCCCTACTTCCCCTCGGTGGTGCTAAACCCAGGCGAACAATATAAGCAGAAAACAATTTATAAATTCGGAACGATAGCTTAAACATTCATCAACAGTAGGCCCACTCTTGAAAAGTGCCTGCAATGCCTTTGGTAAGCCATTGCCCCGTTTTTCTGCCCCTTCGTTGTGAAGAAAGCCAACGAAAAAACGTAAAAGACAGCAAGCCTACCACGTATCAGCAGAACGCAAACAGGCAGAGCAGCCTTTCAAGTCAAGCCATAACTAAAAGCAATTATTACTAAAACGAAAATGGAAAATAAACAAGCAAAAAGTGGTAGCATAGTAGCCATTGTCACAATGATGTTCCTCTATGCAATGATTTCATTCGTGACAAACCTCGCCGCACCTATCGGCATTATCTGGAAAAACGCATTCCAAGGCGACAGTGCCAACACAGTTGGCATGCTCGGCAACGCAATGAACTTCTTAGCTTACCTATTTATGGGCATCCCCGCAGGTAAGTTGCTTTCGAAAATTGGCTACAAGCGCACCGCTCTTGTTGGTATAGCCCTTGGTTTCATTGGTGTACTGGTGCAGTTCCTTTCTGGTGGCGTAGACGATAAGGTTGCGGGCTTTACCGTTTACCTGCTAGGCGCATTCATCTCAGGCTTCTGTGTATGTACACTTAACACCGTTGTAAACCCCATGCTCAATCTTTTGGGTGGCGGCGGCAACCGTGGTAACCAGCTAAACCTTGTAGGTGGAACGCTTAACTCGCTTTCTGGTACGCTAACGCCTATGCTCGTGGGTGCACTTATCGGCACAGTAACGGCCAAAACGGCTATGGTAGACATCAACCTTGTGCTTTATATCGCTATGGGTGTGTTTGCAGCTGCCTTCGTTGCACTGCTCTTTATCCCCATTGCCGACCCGGAAATGGGTAAGACTACGGCCGAAACGGTGTACGAAAGAAGTCCGTGGGCATTCCGCCACTTCGTTCTTGGCACCATCGCCATATTCATTTACGTGGGTGTTGAAGTTGGAATACCCGGCACTTTGAACTTCTACCTATCCGATACCAGCGCTAATGGCGGCGGACTAGACCCTGCAACGGCCGTTAAGATTGGCGGTTTTGTGGCTGGCACCTATTGGTTCCTCATGCTTGTAGGCCGTTTCTCGGCCGGATTCATTGCCGATAAGGTTTCTAGTAAGGCCATGATGATTGTCACAGCAAGCTTTGGCATCTTCCTTATACTGTTGGCTATGGTTCTAGGCAAGAGCACAACGATGGATATGCCCGTGTTCACAGGCTCGTCGTTCCAGCTTGTTACGGTGCCCATAGCAGCGCCGCTGTTGGTTCTTTGCGGCTTGTGCACCTCGGTTATGTGGTCTAGCATCTTCAATTTGGCCAACGAAGGCCTCGGCAAATACTCTGCCGCTGCCTCTGGCATCTTTATGATGATGGTTGTTGGTGGTGGTGTTCTGCCCCTCATGCAGAACTTTGTCGCCGACCATGCGGGCTATCTCATCTCCTACTCCATACCGCTCATCGGCTTGGCATACATTCTTTTCTATGCGCTTATCGGCAGCAAGAATGTAAATAAGGACATCCGCGTGGACTAACCCCCAGCTAAACGCGAAACAATTAAGTATTAAACAAATTCCATACATCATTAACCTAAAACACAACAACATGATGGATATCGAACATGTAAGAAGTCGCTTTATCAAGCACTTCGACGGAAAGACCGGCAACATATACGCATCACCCGGACGTATCAACCTTATTGGCGAACATACCGACTACAATGGCGGGTTCGTTTTCCCAGGAGCGGTAGACAAAGGCATTATGGCCGAGGTACGCCCCAATGGAACCGACACGGTGATGTGCTACTCTATCGACCTGAAAGACCGCGTAGAGTTTAAGGTAGACGACCCCAAAGGACCACGCGCAAGCTGGGCAAGATACATCTATGGCATTATACAAGAGATGAAAAAACTTGGTGTCGACGTTAAAGGTTTCAACACGGCGTTCTCTGGCGACGTGCCACTTGGAGCCGGAATGTCATCATCGGCCGCACTCGAAAGCTGCTTTGCTTTCGCTCTGAACGACCTCTTTGGCGACAATAAGGTATCTAAATGGGACATGGTGCTTGCAGGACAGGCCACCGAACACAACTATTGTGGCGTAATGTGCGGCATTATGGACCAGTTTGCAAGCGTATTCGGACAAGAAGGAAAGCTGATGCGACTTGATTGCAGGTCGAGAGAATTTGAGTATTTCCCCTTCAATCCACAGGGATATAAGCTCGTTTTGCTCGATTCTAAGGTGAAACACGAACTCGCATCATCGGCTTACAACCACCGAAGAAAGAGTTGCGAAAACGTGGTTGCCGCCCTTAGCGCCAAGTTCCCTGAGAAGAAGTTTGAAACTTTGCGCGATGCCGACTGGCAAGAACTTGATGCAGTGAAGGCAGACGTTTCGGAAGAAGACTTCAAACGCGCACACTTCGTGCTTGGAGAGAAAGACCGCGTGCTGGCCGTTTGCGATGCCTTGAATGCTGGCGACTACGAAACGGTGGGCAAAAAGATGTACGAAACACACGAAGGACTGAGCAAAGAGTACGAAGTTTCGTGCGAAGAGCTAGACTACCTGAACGAATTGGCCAAGGAAAATGGCGTTACGGGTAGCCGTATCATGGGCGGCGGTTTCGGTGGTTGCACCATCAACCTCGTTAAAGACGAACTTTACGACAAGTTTATAGCAGATGCTAAGCAGAAATATGCAGCCAAATACAAGCACGAACCCGCCGTTTACGACGTGGTAATTGGCGATGGTTCGCGCAAGGTTTGCTAATAACGCATAGCCAAGTCAGGCACATAGCCTACCCATTGGCCGCTAAGCAATAAAATGAAAGAGGATGTGCACAGCTTGTCACATCCTCTTTTTTACGCATCTTATCCATTCGCGCCAACACGATGCACATTCCAAATACACATCCTTATATGTAATGGTGCATCGATTTGGCTAAACAGATTAGTGATTTTAAGGCAGGTTCTAAAAATTACCTTTGTTGTATTTAGAACATGCCTTAAGTCAGAACAAGGCCAAATAAATATCGAAAGCAGCAACAATATGAACATAAAAACAAAGGCATTACTAAAAGAATACGCCGCACGCTATGAAACAACGTCCTTCTTAAAGGAAGACCCGGCCCGCTTTATGCACCTTGTTCAGGGTACAAACAACCAAGAAACGATGGCTTTCATTGCGGCAAACCTAAGCTATGGAAACCGAAAACAATTCTTTCCAAAGATAAATTTCGTGTTGGAAAAGTCGCAAGGCGAACCGTACAACTGGGTGAAAAGCGGACTGTTTGAACAAGACATACCGCCAACCGACGACTGTTACTATCGCCTTTACACCAAAAGGATGATGAATAGTTTCCTTAAAACGCTGCAAAAGCTATTAACCGAACACCATTCTCTGCACCAATACGTACAGGCAACAGCCGCCAACGATGCCGAAACGGCCGTGGTTGCGCTTTGCAGATACTTTGCAGCGCATGGGCAAGAAGGCATCGTTCCCATCAATGCACGCTCTGCTTGCAAGCGCATTTGCATGTTCCTGCGGTGGATGGTACGCGACAATTCGCCCGTAGACTTAGGCATTTGGAAAGACACCATCGACAAACGCACCCTCATCATGCCGCTAGACACCCACGTCTTGACACAAGCACAACGCCTAAAACTGCTCAAAAGCAAGTCTACCTCCATGTCTATCGCCAAGAAGCTGACTGCCGAAATGGCCAAAGTTTTCCCTAACGACCCACTAAAAGCCGACTTCGCGCTGTTTGGATATGGCGTAAACGATGGACAGGAGATTTAAAAACAAACGATAAAAAGACAAGAGTTGTCAGCTTGTTAACACACAAAACCATTAAGTTACAAACTCATAACCCCATCGACTCACAATAACAACAACTTATTACCGCATAAACTCACTACCTCACCAACTGATAAACTTACTACATCACCAGCTCATAACCTAACGAACTCACAAACTTATCAACTCACCAACTGATAAACTCATGAACTCACCAACTTATAAACTTACTACCTCACCAAGTCATAACCTCCACAAGCCTACACTTCAAAAGGATGCAAAAAGTCGAAACAATCTTTCAGCTCTTCGTAAATGCGTTGCACAGGCAAGCCCATCACGTTGAAATAACTACCTTCTATACGCTGAACACCTACATATCCAATCCATTCTTGAATGCCGTATGCCCCCGCTTTGTCAAAGGGACGGTAGCTATCCACATAAAAACCAATCTCATCGGCAGTCAGTTCTTTAAACCAAACCACCGTTGTTACAGCAAAACTACGCTGCCATTGACGTGTAGACAGCGTAACACCCGTTATCACCTCATGGCTCTTGCCACTCAACAAGCCCAACATACGCCTTGCATCTTCGGCATCTTGCGGCTTTCCTAGTATCTGCCCATCGCACACCACAACCGTATCGGCCGTCAAAACCACCTCGTTCTCGGCCATTGTGTCCATGTATGCGGCCGCCTTAGCCTCCGAAATATGCACAGCCACGTCGCTTACAGGCAACGCTGCGGGGTAACTCTCATCGATGCCACGTATCAATCGCACCTCAAAGTCGATGCCCAAGCCCCGCAACAACTCTTTTCTTCTTGGCGAATTACTCGCCAACACCAATCTATTCTTCATTTTCTTCGTGCTTATTCAATGTTTACCAGCCAAAGGCCTTGGCATCTTTCATCCACAATCCCTTTGCGCGCAGGGTTTGCTCGATAACTTCTCGTCCGCAACCCATACCACCAGCGCACGTGGTTACATAGCGACTAACAGACTTAATGTCGGCGCAAGCATCGGCAGGACAACAAGCACAACCACAACGAGCCATCACTTCGTAGTCGGGAACATCGTCGCCAACAAACATCAGCTCATCATCCGCATAGCCATAGCGTGCCTTAAAGTCTTCGTAAGCCAACAACTTCACGCCAGCCTTCATGTAAATGTCTTCTACGCCTAAGCCTTCAAACCGCATACGCACGGCCTTGGTGTCGCCACCTGTGATGATGCAGATGCGCAAACCCACCTTTTGGGCAAACTGAATGGCGTAACCATCCTTGATATTCACCGTGCGCAGGGGTTCGCCATCGGCAGAAAGCGTGATGGTAGATGCCGACAGCACGCCGTCTACATCAAAAATGATGGCGCGTATGCGCTGTAAATCGTAGTTTATCATTGCGTTATGTATTTGCCAGTTTATGTATCATTTCACTCATTAGCTCGTAAAGTCGGCGTTCTTCGGCATCGTCAATAAGGCTCATTTGCCGCTCCATCACCGCCTTATCCATTCTAACGGCAGGGCCTGTTTGTGCATCCTTGGGCGACAGGCGATGCACTTTGGCTGCCGTTTCGTCAATCAGCGGCAACAACAACCCAAAGTCAAGCCCCCTACGTTTCAGCGTTTCGTTGGCTAACGAGTAGCACAAGTTAACGAAATTGCATCCAAACACCGCCGCCAAATGAACGATGCGCCGGTCGGCACTGGTCGTTAGCCGCACCTCGTGGCTCAAAGCGCGCGCCATTTTCAGCAAAACATCTTCCGAAAACTCGTTCGCACCCTCTATCAAGCAAGGGATATAAGAGAAATCCAAAGGTTTTTGTTTTGAAAACGTTTGCAAGGGATAAAACACGCCATAGTTTTTAGCCAACCCTTCAAACACGTTCATGGGCACACTTCCTGCCGTATGGGCATACACGGCGTGCGGGTTCAGTTGGCAAACTTGCGGAAGTACGCTTGCCAAAGCGTCGTCTTTCAAGGCCAACAAATACACATCGGCATCGGCACAAAGGCTTTCCAAGCTGTTAATGCCCGTTGCGCCCAAACGCACAGCCAATGTTTCGGCGGCCGTCTGCGTTCTACTATACACCTGCGCCACACTAAATCCAGCCTTTTGCAAAGCCAAACCAAGACTTGTGGCAAGGTTTCCTGCCCCAAGCAGTACTATTTTTATAGCTTTAATCTTGCTCATGCTTGTTAGAAACCACCCACATGCACCTGTTCCCAGCGCGCATCTTCGTCGTCTTTCATTGGCAATTCGTTCGCCTTATGGCCCAATGCAAGAACACAAAGCGTGTCTAACGTCTCCGGGATGTTCAAAATACCGCGCACGATGTCGGTTCCGCGTTCGCCGCTATTCAATCCGCGATTGCGCACCTGCACCCAACAGCTGCCCAACCCCAAGTCTTCGGCCTGCAATTGCATGGCCAAAGTAGCTATCGAACAGTCCTCAATCCAGCAGTCGTTCTCGGCAACATTGCCCAAAACCACCACAGCCACGGCCGCATCTTTCAGCAGGGCAGCCCCCGATTCCTTACATTCCGACAGCTTTTCGAGCGTTTCTTTGTCTTCTACCACCACAAAATGCCACGACCTCCTGTTCTTGGCCGAGGGCGAAATAAGGGCGGCATTCAGCACCATGCTCAACTCGTCGGCATCTATTTTCTCATTGGTAAACTTGCGGCAACTACGCCTGCGGTGCATCAAGTCGGCAAAGCTATTCATCGTTTCTTCTCCTTATTCTATCTTGTTAATGTCCACTCCCTCGTATTCTTCCATAAATTGGAGCAAACAATTCTCGTAAACCTGTTTCTTTAATTTCAGTTCGATGGTGGCCACCAGCAAGTGCTGTCCATCGCCCAAGGCTTTTTCTTGCATTTCGTAGCTAACAATGGTCATATTCTTAGCTCTCATGTCTTTCAGCACGGCCTTGATATTGTCGTGCGAAGGTGTAGAAAGTGTCAACACAATGTGGCGTGTACCAATCTTTCGCAGTATTAAGTGCAACGCTTCTAAACAAATGAGCACCATTACCGTGGCCGAAGTAGCCAAGAGATACATGCCCGAACCACAAGTCAAGCCAATGGCCGAAGTAACCCAAAGTCCGGCCGCCGTAGTTAGCCCATGTACCACATGTTTCTGAAAAATAATGATGCCAGCACCAATAAAACCAATGCCCGTAACCACCTGCGAGGCGATACGTGATGGGTCGAGCGACACGTTTTTTCCATGTTCTAGGATGAAGTCGAAACCCGAATGCGACAATATCATAAAGAGCGCACTGCCCAACGACACCAAGAAATGGGTTCTAAAACCAGCCTCTTTCGCGCGATATTCGCGTTCTAAGCCGATTGCGCCGCCCAACATGCCAGCAATAAAAATTCTAAGTGCAAAGTCGATGTCCATAATTGCTTTATCATTATTGTTGTTCGATGGGCGCACAGCACCATCTACTAACCTTTATCATCACGCCCAGTTCGGGCACCTCTTTCAACAAAAAGTACTTTTTGCTGCTACGCACCAGCCTTCCTGTAAGACCTTTCAGCGGTCCGTGTTTCACTATCACGGGCGTACCGCTTTTTAGTTTGGCTTCTGTGGCCGACAAGAACTTGCGCATTTCTATTTCGGGACTGCACATCAGCATAAAGTCTAGCATTTGCTTAGATGGTATTTCGTAGTACGTGCCAGTCACTTTATCCTTCCTTATCACCGACATCTTAAAGCGAGCGTTAGCAAAGATGCGCCGCAGTTCGCATTCTTCTTTGTCTTTCTTAACGAACACCAGGTTAAACACAACAGGCTTGAAAATGGGCTTGCCGTCGTCATCGCCTGTTCGTTTACCGCTCCATTCCATCGGCACAAAGCATGTTAAGCCCGCAGAAGTGAAGTATGCCATTGCCTCGTTAAGCCGCAACGAGAACAAACGTACGGCATACCACGGCTTACCATCTTCCGTTAATTGTTGCGGAGAAGACAGTTCGTCCGTGTCTAACAATTCGTTACTCTCTTTTTCTATCTTGGGGATGCTGTGCATATCAGTGCTTTTAGGCTGCAAATATAAGTAAAAACCTGCGTATTACGCACCTTTTCGTGAGAAAAAGCAACTTTCTAGCCATGATAACCGAAACTCCCAACACTTCTTACACCAGAATGCCATGCCAAGAGGCAAGGTGGAGTTGGCAAACTGGTCAACCTGTTAACTCATAAACTCACCACTTATCAACTTATAAAATCAAAAACTTCTCAACTTATAAACTCATTTACTTATAAACTCAATAACTTCCCAACTTGTAAACTCACCAGCTTCTCAACTTACAAACTCACCAACTTCTCAACTAACAAACTCACCAACTTCTCAACTTGCAAACTCACCAACTTCTCAACTTATAAACTCACCAACTTTTCAACTTATAAACTCACCAACTTCTCAACTTATAAACTCACCAACTTCTCAACTTACAAACTCGTTGACTTGTCTACCTACCAACCAAATTTGTCTTATTTTTAGTGCAAATTTTAACATTATGAGTGCCTTCGTAAGTCACCAACCGCCCACCCGACCGCAAATAATCGATTCTCGCGAGGGTTGATTTTGATGCAAAAGGGGGTGGTCTGTGAATGCAGTCAAAATGTATTTTTATTTATATAAACCGCCATTTACACCTCTTTTTGGGCTATTTTCAGCTAAATGCAGTGCATTTTGCCGCAAAATACAATGCGTTTTGGTGCTAAATGCAGTGCGTTTTGCCGCTAAATGCGATGCGTTTTGCCGCTAAATGCAAAGCATTTTGCTGCAAAACGCAAGGCTAAATGCTGCAAAACGCAAGGCGAAATGCTGCAAAACGCAAGGCGAAAAGCATAAAAATACATAGCAACGGTATAAATAAAACCTTTCTGAACCATTAAAAACATGGCTAAAAAGGGCAAAATGGCCATTAAAAAGTGGAGTTTTAGGAGCTAAATGCTGGTAATTGGGGTTGAAAATATCGCAAGTCGGCAACAAACTAGAAAGGCGAAATGGTGCAAAATGCAGGTTTTTGGCTTAAAAATAGACAAACCCCAAGGCTTGAAAGACTAGAAATAGTGGCTTTTTACCTACTTTTTAACCAATATTTTCGCTAGAATGGTGCGGCAAACAGAGTATGTTTTGTAAAGTATATCTCAAAGTTTTAAGATTGTGAGTTGATGAGTTGATAAGGTGTTGAGTTGATTAGTTTATGAGTTAGTAAGTTTGTAAGGTCATGAGTTCATGAGGTTATAAGGTGTCGAATTGATAAGTTTATGAGTTGATAAGTTGGTATGCCGTCAAGTTTACGAGGTTTTAGCCTAATAGTTCTGGGCGAGTTTGGGCAAATTAATTTCCATTCTGAACGAAACAAAGAAGGGGTTTATTAGCTGTTTACACATAGGCAGCATGCTATCTCGTGTAAATTACACCTTATTTATTTGGTGGTACGAAAACAAATAGCTAACTTTGCGGTGTAATAACTACACAAGTAACACTTATGGAAGAGAAAAAGTATGCGTACAAATACCCACATCCGTCGGTTACAGCCGATTGTATTATCTTCGGTTTCGATGGCGGAAAACTGAAAGTTCTGCTTATAGAGCGAGCTCAGGACCCATATAAAGGCAAATGGGCGTTCCCTGGTGGGTTCGTACAAATGGATGAATCGTGCGAAGATGGCGCGTTGCGCGAACTGGAAGAAGAAACAGCACTGAAAGGAATGGCGGTGCAACAGTTTCACACTTACAGCGACCCTAACCGCGACCCACGCGAAAGGGTAATCACCGTTGCTTTTCTCGCACTGGTTCGTTTACAAGAGGTGAAGGCCGGCGATGATGCCCGCAAGGCGCAATGGTTTGCCATAGACGAGGTGCCACAGTTGGCTTTCGACCACGATGTTATTCTTCGCGATGCGCTGAAACATCTGCGCGAACGCATCCATTTTCAGCCTATCGGCTTTGAATTGCTGCCCGAAAAGTTCACCATGCGACAGCTACAAAACCTCTACGAGTCTATCCTTGATGTGCATTTCGACCGTGGTAACTTCTCGAAAAAGATGCTCCACTTCAACATTCTCACGCCACTAGACGAGACTGTAAAGCCTACCCCAAAACGGGAAGCACGCCTTTACCGCTTTAATAAGGAAAGTTACGACGAGTTAAAGCAAAAGGGATTTAGATTAGAATTTTAGTCATTTAAGTTTCTGAGTTTATCTGTTCGTGAGTTGGTAAACTTGCGGGGGCGTGTGATTACAAGTTCATGAATACATCAACTTAGGATGAGAAAGTTCGGTAAGTACATAAAATTGTGAGTTTATAACTTCTTCCTCCTCTTCATTCTCCCAAAGCCATAACTTAGAATGCTTGTCATTCAATGCTTCTCTCGTTAAAACTCATAAACCCATAAACTAAGAACACAGATACTCAACTCAATAAAAAACCAACCGAAATGAAAGACCTACTTATCAGTGTGGCTGTTGGCGACATCGCCGGCATGCCCTACGAGTTTGACAATCGCACGAAGAATTACGATGACGTGCAGCTCTTAAATCCCCAAAGCACATATACCGACGATACGGTTTGCACCTTCGCATGCGCAGAATCCTTACTTAACCATACCGACATAGCCACTACGCTTTGGTCAAGGTGCCGCATGGAGAAGGGGCGAGGCTATGGCGGACGTTTTCATCATTGGCTAAATCGCCCTCAAGTAACACCAGCATACAACTCGTTTGGCAACGGAAGTGCCATGCGCGTAGCTGCTGCTGGATTTATGGCTACCACCTCTAACGAGTGCGTTGACCTAGCAGCAAGCACCGCCATGCCTACTCATAACCACCCCGAAGGCATAAAAGGGGCGGTGGCTACGGCCTTAGCCATATTCTATGCCCTGCAAAACAAAGGCAAAACCTTTGTCCGCGAAAATGTGTTAGACGTGTACTATCCGCAATGGAAGGGGCGTTTGTATAAGGAAATACAACGCGATTACCGCTTCGACGAGACGTGCCAAATAACCGTTCCAGCAGCATTGATTTGCTTTTTAGAAAGCAACGACTATACCAACTGCATCAAATTGGCCATTGCGTTGGGCGGAGATGCCGACACGCTTGCGGCCATCGCAGGACCAATTGCATACGCACATTATAAGTATATGCCAGAAGAACTGGTGAAAGATGCCAAAAACAAGCTTCCAAGATGGATGCTCGACGTTAGTAAAGCGTTCGATAAGTATGTCGAGAAGGCACTTGAAAACTGCGACAGAACCACTGAATAAGCATCAACACCACAGTAAAGCGCAATGAACTAAATATGGAATTGACACCAAGGTGATGTCAATCTATGGCGAGAAAGATAATTATCGCCCACAAAAAAGGTGCAAGTTGCATGGCTTTTTCTAGGCCAACAACTTGCACCTTTTTATCTTGCGCGATTGTTACTTACGTATATAATCTTTCAACGCGTCTACATATTCGGCAAAAGCCGTTCGTCCTTGGGCAGTTATTCGGCAAACGGTTCGTGGACGTTTGCCTTCAAAGCCCTTCTCCACTTCTATGTATCCTGCCTGGCTTAACTTATCAATTTGCACACTCAGATTACCCGCCGTGGCTTCTGTTCGCTCTTTTAAGTAAACGAAGTCGGCCTCATCAAGTCCCACGAGCAAAGAGATTATGGCCAGTCGAAGTTGCGAATGCAACAACGGGTCTAACTCTCTGAACATCATTTACACGTTTTCATGTTAAGCAAATGGCCTGGTATAATCATGTTGAAGACCGAGGAGAAACCAAAAAGTAAGTGCCACCACACGTTAGGGTGGCCAAATAGCAGGCTGTTTAGCATGTAGAACGAGACGATTACAGAAACCAATGGCAGATAGGTTATGGCATGATTGCGAACAATTACGCCCGTCATCGAGGTACCAACACTCACAAACAAGAGTGAGAAGGGCATCATAAGCGACATGTCGGTACTATGGGTAATGAAGGCTGAAGCCATCAAATACACCGTAGAAAAGCAGAACATCAACCCCACTACCATCCAAACGCTATTAAGTGCACGGTCTGTATAGGTAACCACCCTTGGCTTTTTAGACTTCCACGACACAATGCCCCAACACATAAACATGAGCCACCACAGTCCCGAAAACTGATTGTTATGGGTTAACTTAACACAGGCGAACACCACTATACTAAGAACAAATGCGAAATAACCAAAATAGAGAAATCGGTTTCCGCGACCTACTTCGAGGTTTTCTTTCGTCGACTCTATCATTCGAGCAATCAGTTCCAAACTCTCTTGCTCAGTAATTTTCTTCTCTTCCATCACTCATAATTTTTTAAGTTACACTTCTTTGTGAACGCCTTTCCCACTAATAAGCTTCGGCCGAGTAGCCATTCGTAGGACGATAAACAAGTTTACGTTATAAACTTTGTGGCGAAAAAAAATATTGGAACGCACCTTTTAGGAACTATTTCCACTGCAAAGATAAATAAGTTTATAATATAAACCAAGTGTTTTGCAAAGAAAATTGCATGCAAATGTAAAGTTTTAACATTTCGACAGCCATTAAGGAGAATTGTAAGGAAGAAGAAAACAAACTCACAACACCAACAGTTGCACATCTCAACACTTTCTGCCGACAAAACTTGCGCACTCGTCTGAATATGGCTAACTTCGCACATTGAAACGGGCAAGCCTTGTAAAGGCACTCCAAACAGATAGTGCCGTGAGCGAAATAAGCGAGCATTAGCCCTTTGAAATAGGCGAGCAATAGCCCTTTGAAATAAAGCAAATGAAACCGCGCGACAAAGAAATACTGAACATAGCCATCCCCTCCATCATATCAAACATCACCGTTCCGCTGCTCGGAATGGTGGATGTAGCCATCATGGGACACCTAGGTAATGCCGCATACATCGGTGCCATTGCCGTGGGCAGCATGATTTTCAACGTTATTTACTGGCTGTTCGGATTCTTGCGAATGGGAACAAGCGGCATGACCTCGCAAGCATACGGAGCGCGAAACCTTGAAGAAGTGACCAAACTGCTTCTTCGTTCTCAGCTTATCGGCCTGCTTATCGCCCTCGCCATCATCCTTTTGCAATACCCCATCGCACAAGGCGCATTGTTCTTGATGCGGCCCACACCCGAAATCAGCCAAATGGCGCAACGCTATTTCAACGTCTGCATCTGGGGCGCACCTGCTGTGTTGGGGCTATATGGTTTCATGGGATGGTTCATTGGTATGCAAAACACACGCATACCCATGTTTATCTCCATCATGCAAAACGTGGTAAACGTCTGCGTTAGCCTAGCTTTGGTGCTCTTTGCAGGCATGAACATCGAGGGCGTTGCCATCGGAACGTTGGTTGCTCAGTGGTCGGGGATGCTCGCAGCCGTTGCGTTTTTCCTTGCGCTTTACCGCCCCAAGCTGCGCATGCACTTTAACATGAGGGGCGTAATTACCCATTCTGCCATGGCCTCCTTTTTCAAAGTTAACCGCGACATCTTTCTTCGCACCCTCTTCCTTGTGGCAGTTAACTTCTTCTTTACGTCGGCAGGATCGGCACAAGGCACAATGATACTGGCCGTAAACACGCTGTTACTTCAACTTCACACCATCTTTTCTTACTTCATGGACGGCTTTGCGTATGCTGGCGAGGCCGTAGGCGGCAAGTATTATGGTGCAAAGAACAAACTGTCTTTCAACGATACCATCCGCCGTTTGTTCGTTTGGGGTGGGGCAATGGTACTTGCGTTCACCTTATTATATACGTTAGGCGGACGTAGTTTTTTGGGATTGCTCACCAACGACCAACAAGTGATCGGCTCTGCCCTACCCTATTTCGGTTGGACCATCGCCCTTCCGCTTGCAGGTATGGCCGCTTTTGTGTGGGACGGCGTGTTTATTGGCATCACAGCCACACGCGGAATGCTCACCTCGTCGGCCTTAGCCGCCCTGCTTTTCTTTGCCACTTTCTACCTGTTAAGGCCTTTTCTTGGCAACCATGCCTTGTGGTTGGCCTTCATTCTCTATCTTGCCAGCCGCGGATTGATACAAACTTACCTCTTCAAACGCATCGAGGGCGTAAAGGCTTTGCAGCAAACGTAATACAATAACAGAAGAAAAGGTAAAAAAGAAACATCCCCCTTGCTGACCATTGGCCAATAAGGGGGATGCTCCTTTATAGGTGTACAACCCTTAACCGTTACTGATTAAACGACCCACAACGCGGGCAACGCCCTTTGGAATGCAGTGCTGCACCGCAGTTTCCGCAGACATAGCGACTGCGGTTGTAGGCCAAATATCGCCTAATGGCCCAATAACCATAGGCCAAAAGCAAGGGATAGCCCACATAATAAAGCGTGCTAATGCTGAAAACGATGTAGTTTACCGCACAAACACCTGCCAAACCGCACAGATAAAGCATGGCATCGCTAAACGGCAGCTTATGCCGAACATCGTCTATGGTGGCTAAACCGATGATGAGAATTGCCCAAACCGAGGCAAGAAAGACAGAAAGCAACAGCGGAACTGTGAACGGATTGAGCGTGGGATGATAGTAAAAATGCCGCCAAGTGTCGGCCGCGAACAGCTGAATGCTGGCATAAAACGTGGCCGATGCAGCTACAAGCAAGGCCAAGAGCGTGGGATAAAACGAGTCTATGTCGCGAACATGCACCAAGAAAGCATTGGCACGAACGATTTTAAGTGCCAAATACAACATGCCTATGACGCATATCACCACGAGAAAGATGAGCAAATGCACATCCGAGAAGGTGGAAATAAACTGCGAAATGGGGTCGTCGGGTACGACATTGGGCAAAAGTTGCGTCTCGTTTATCCAGCCAAAGGTAGACTGGTCGCGCGCCAGCTGCACCCAAACAGAGTCTTCGCCGCTTGCTGGAACAATGCGAATGTCGGCCACAACCACATGATCGTGACGTTTAATGTAAAGTGTGTCGAGCACAACATCGGTAACAAGCTCTTCGGGTTGCTGCCTAACGAGGGGCAGCGAATCGGCCTTTACCACGAAGTTATAATTGTTAGAATAGTGGTGAGAGGCCGAGAACGAAAGCGAATCTAGCTGCGCTTCAGTCAAGTCGGCCGTGCCTTCGTTGTGCGTTGGCGGTTGATGGTAACAGCCCGAAAGCAGCAACAACAAGGCTAACAAGGACAAGATGTTAAGCAACAAACCCTTCTTCATATCATTCTGCATATAAGTCCATTTGACATTCAGCACAATTAAAATCGAGCCTAAACCGCCTATTGTCGCCCAATTGCAGGTAAAGTGGCTCTTTCCATGTGGGCTTTGTACCACCATGTTTCACACAATGCCCCAACGAGAAACGTATGCAATGGCGGCATTGCATCAGCAAAGCATCCTTGGGTTGGGGCTTTTTCACCTCGAAAGCATCACCAATTTCGGGCATCCCTTCTGCTTCATAAAACGCCTTCGACAAGTGGTTGGAGGCATTATAAAGGTACGAATGCCGCTTATACATGGGTGTCCATGCCAATGTTTGCTTGCGTTCGGGGGGCGTAGGCAACGTTCGTGGCTGGTCGGTAAGGTGCAATGGCGGGTTCATCAGTGCATCTGTGGCTCGCCTACGCAAGTCGGCCAACAGACTAGAAGGAATGAAAAGCCCTTCAACCGCAGGCTCCAATTCAACTTCCGAACAGGTGTAGGGCGTACTTCCAAGCTTAGTTAGCTGCCTAACGATGTTTTCGCGTTGCGGCTTTTGCGCCTGCTGATGTTCGCATTGCAAGCGGTCTACGCGACTTTGCACGCATTCGCCACCATGAACAATGGCCGTTTCAAGTTCCACACCATCGTTAGTCAACCGCAACTTCATGTGCAAAGGCACTTTTCGCACGGCCGTTTGGCGAGCCAACACCTTGCCGAAAGCCTCATCGTTGTTACGATAGAGCGACATACCCGGTTTCAATCCTTCGGGCATTTTCAGCGGGAAAAGTCGGTTCCCCTCGGCTCGGTTCACCCTGAAACCCACCAGTTCGCGGTCGGCATTGATAAAGCAAAGCCCGTCGCCATTGGCAAAACTAGCCGTAGAGGCCACGTTAAACGAGTTGCCACGCAACTCCTTCACATGCCCAACATGCTCGCCCATAGCCTTAGGCGTATCAAACGAGGCTATGCCCTGCTGCCTACCGTGGGCAAAATAGTCGGTATAGCCGCGGTTAAAAGTCTTTTTAAGGCTGGGTTCAAAAGCATATTCCACCTTGCCAAGCGATGCACGGCAGTAGCGTTGCGGATATTTTCGCACCAATTGGTTGAGCTTTTGACTGTATGCCGACACCACATTCTTAACATAGGCCATGTCTTTAAGTCGCCCTTCAATCTTAAACGAAGTGGCCCCTGCCTCTGCCAGTTCCTCCAAATGGTCTATCTGGCTAAGGTCTTTCATCGAAAGCAGGTAGCGTTGTCGTTCGATAACCTGCCCCGTAGCATCAATCAAGTCGAACTTCATGCGGCAGAACTGCGCGCAAGCACCGCGATTGGCACTGCGCGAAAAACAATGTTGCGACACATAGCACACACCCGAATAACTAACACACAGCGCGCCGTGCACAAACACTTCAAGTTCGGCCTGCGGCAGTTGTGCATGTATCTCCCTAATCTCGTCTATCGAAAGTTCGCGCGCAAGAACCACGCGTTCAAAGCCATGCCCCAGCAGCCAATTCACCTTCTCGGCCGAACGGTTGTCGGTCTGCGTACTGGCGTGCAAGGCTATTGGGGGCAGCTGCATTTTAAGTAGGCCCATGTCTTGCACCAATATGGCATCGGCACCTGCGCGATACAAGTCCCATATAAGGCGTTGCGTATCGTCAAGCTCGTCTTCGTACACGATGGTATTTACCGTAACATACACCTTCACGCCAAAGCGATGGGCGTACGCGCACAGCTCGGCGATGTCGGCAACGCTGTTTCCAGCAGCGGCCCTTGCGCCAAATCGGCTCGCGCCGATGTACACGGCATCGGCTCCGTGGTCAACGGCAGCCTTACCGCATTCAAGGTTTTTGGCAGGTGCAAGTAGCTCTAAGTGTCTCATTCGCCTGTAATTTATCTAATGTCGTTGATGTTATATGGGGTTTCCTGATATACATAATAGTTTATCCAGTTGCTAAACAGCAGGTTGGCATGCGCTCGCCACGTAACCAGTGGTGGCAGTGTGGGGTCGTCGTTGGGGTAATAATGCTGCGGAACAGACACGTCTGCACGCTTTCCCCAATCGCGTTTAAACTCGGTATCGAGCGTGTTGGGCGCGTATTCCAAATGCCCCATGATGAAAAACTCTCGTCCGCCGCGTGCCATTACCATGCCCACGCCACTGCATTCAGACTCAACAACGAGCGTTAAGTCCTCGTTTTGCACGATGTCTTCGCGCCTAACTTCGGTGTGTCTGCTATGCGGCATGTTGAAACGATTGTCGAAACCGCGGAATATGGGCAGCAAAGGCAACAGTGGCGTTTGTTCAAACACGCCGAACATCTTCTCGTTTAACGGATGCTTGGCTATACCGTAATGGTAATATAGCCCAGCTTGGGCAGCCCAACAAATGTAAAGTGTACTGGTTACATGCGTTTTGGCCCACTCGAAAATCTCGGTAACCTCGGTCCAATAGCTCACTTCCTCAAACGGCAGATGCTCTACTGGTGCGCCCGTAACAATCATGCCGTCGAACTTCTGATTGCGCATAGCGGCGAAATCTTCGTAAAAACTCATCATGTGTTCAATGGGCGTATTCTTCGGTGTGTGGCTTTTCAGTTTCATAAAGCTCACCTCCAATTGCAGGGGCGTGTTAGAAAGCAGGCGTATAAGATCCGTTTCGGTTGTTATTTTCAACGGCATGAGGTTGAGCACAACAATCCTAAGCGGTCGAATGTCTTGCGTGGTGGCTCTCGAACTGTCCATCACGAAGATATTCTCACGCATAAGTATGTCTATTGCGGGTAATTTGTCGGGGATGCGTAGTGGCATTGCGGCTTACTTTAACAAAGCTAAACTTGAACAATGGCATGCGAACAAACGGCAAGGTGCTTGCTTTTTGCACCTCGCTTTCGCGCTTGCCTTATGCAAAGGTAGCAATTTTTGGCGAAACGAGAAAGCGGAAACGCGGCTTAGACGACGGGAGTGGTTAACTAAACGAGCACTTGTAAAGGCGATTATCGGCTGACTTATCAACCTGTTGGCCCATCTACTTGCTAACCCGGCTACCTGCTAACCTGTCAACTCGTCGACTTGTTTACTCGCCAACCAAACGCCCTTTGTCTTCTTAAACGGTCTGTATCAAGCGTGTTACACAGAGTGAAGGCATGCGCATTATAACGCGAAAAGAATTAGTTTCGGAATTAATTGCCTTATGAACGAGCTGGCACATCAGACACAAACATCAGTACAAGGGGCTTTGTACTGACACTACAAGCCGCTTGTACAGACACTACAAGCCGCTTGTAGCGCAACTACAAGATGCTTGTAGCCCCACTACAAACGGCATTGTACTATCAACCTAAAAGGCTTTTTGCAACACTGCAAAGGCTATTGTGCTGATACATTGATGGCAAAGTGGGATATGCCAACAACTGCATAAAATCCATTCCCTTTAACCATAAAGTGGCAAATTGGCTCGGATAAAACCCCAAAAGCCTACGATGGTAATTTTGAACCAGCCTTAACGCAACTCTTTTAATTCGTAAAACTAAACACATTTTACCCAAATCAGATTGGTACAACTCGGTACATGTAAAAACTTCTACTTATCTTTGCACAACAACATCACCCACTGCCCATGCAAAAGAATGTTTGGACAAAGATCATCACCCTACCCTTGCTCTTCGGTTGCTCTGATTCTAAACAGATGAAGACACTCGGAGAGAATGAGTATTATATAGGCGAAAGCTTGGCATCCGTTTCTGCTGATGCCGATTCCACCTTTTGGGTTGGTGGTGAAACGGGCAAGAGGTGGCACGTAGACGGCAATAAAGTTACTGCCTATACCACTGGCACGGACAGGATATAAGGTAAAGACACAGTTATATGAAAACCATAAAACGACTATTAATGATGCTCTTCATGTTGGCATTATGCTTGCATGCAATGGCTCAGAATGGCATTATCACAGGTACAGTGGTAGACGAAGAGAAGGCTTTTCTGCCCGGCGCTACCGTCTGGCTGAAAGGAACGAACACCAAAACCATTACGGATGTGAATGGTAAATACACCTTATTGTCTGTACCGAAGGGAAAGAACGAAGTGCAATTTACTTTTGTGGGCTATGAAAGTAAGACAATAGAAGTAACCGTGAAAGACAATGAAACTCGCACTGTGAACGTAAATATGCAGCCGGCGAGCATTCTTGGGGCCGAGGTGGTGGTGAGTGCCCAAGCAAAGGGACAAACGGCAGCCATCAACAGGCAACTCAATGCGTCGGGAATTATCAGTGCGGTATCTGGCGAAAAGCTTAGCGAACTGCCCGATGTGAATGTGGCCGATGCCATCGGCCACTTGCCGGGACTGATGGTTCAGCGCGACGGAGGCGAAGGACAGAAAATTATTATTCGCGGTCTTGACCCCAAATACAACTCTGTGGCCATCAATGGCATGAACTCTCCTTCAACAAGTGCCAGCGACCGCAGCTCTGATTTGAATATGATTTCTCCTGAAATAATTGGTGGAGCCGAGGTATTAAAGGCTAATACCGCCGACAAAGATGCTGACGGACTGGGTGGAACGGTTAATCTCATCATGAAAGATGCCGCTAAGGGATTGAAACTAAATGTGACCGGACAGACGGGATACCACCATCAAATCAAGAACATCGGCAATATTAAGGGGAATATACTGGTGAGCAATCGTTTCTTTAACGACCGTCTTGGACTTATTTTTACGGCTAGTGCAGAACAAACCGATAGAAGTAACGACCACTTTATCGCGGCCTATAAGGTTAACGGCAATACGCCAACAGAGGGTTTGGGCTATACCAAGCCGTGGATTACAAGCACTCGCCTGCAATGCAACCTTGAAAAACGAAACCGATATAATGCAGGTTTGAACTTTGACTTTAAGATAGGGCATGGCTCCAAGATAAAGATGTATAACCTGTTTAGTGCATTGAGCCGCGACAGGGACATTCGCGAGAAACGCTATGACCTGGAAGGAGGTAGGTTGCGCTACGTACAAACGGATGCAGATGTACGCGGTAGCGTGTTGACAAACATGCTGCAAGGCGACCACGACTTTTGGAATTCAACACTAAGTTGGGGCATAGGCCGCAGCGATTCTAGGCAAAAGACACCCTATGAGCATCGCTTGGAATATAGGATGAATGCTCCGTTTACGGTTGATATCAACGCTTTGAGCACACTCCCGCCACATTTGGTGTCGGCACCAGGCAACGTAAACGAGTCTGACATCACACAATATTATCTCTACGACGGTACATTTAATACCGAACGCACCACGGAAAAGGAATATAGTGCATGGCTGGATTGGAAGAAATCGTTTGATTTTGGCAAGTTATTTAATGGATATATCAAGATAGGAGGCAAGTATCGTCAGAAAGATCGTGAACGATTAACCAACCGAAACTATCGACGACTGGACCAAAACGCCCCGCTTATTTACGACAATATGCCCAACATCTCGCGCTCGAACTACGACAATCGCTATGTTGGCATCGCAGACTTCATGGATGGGAGTTTTAAACATCACACCTTCTTGAACAATCGTTATGACAATCTTGACTTCTCCTTTGCGTTGAATCAAGATGTGATGAAGAACTTCTACAATGTTAATTCTAATGTGTATCGCCCAATTCTCACAACTAAAATTCAGAAGGATTACGACGGATACGAAAGGCTCACGGCCGCATACATCATGGGCGAGTTTAACATCGGCAAGTATATTACCTTTATCCCCGGTGTTCGTTACGACCATACTTATATGCGTTATGGCGCATACAGTGGCGTGAACGTGCCCGACGACGAAACGCAGGAATTGTCGTTCGACTATACCAAGACTACCGACAATAACTCTTTCCATTATTGGTTGCCGCAAATCCATTTGAAGATAAAGCCGCTAGACAACCTAGACATAAGACTGGCCTATACGGAAACGCTGTCGCGCCCCGACTACGACCTGTTGGCACCACGTACAATCATCAAGTCTACCATTGGCGAAGTGGTGTACAATAGAACCAATCTGAAACCCGCCTTGTCTAAGAACTTCGATGCTATCGTTTCGTTCTACAATCCTAAAATAGGCTTGTTCACCGTGGGCGGTTTCTATAAGAAGATTAAGAACTTCATCTATACGCGCTCGGCTTACCTGCTTGAAGGTACGGCTACCGCCCCTGCTAACTTCGGTTTGCCTTCGAGTTTGGTTGGTTCTGGCATCACCTATGCGCTCAACAGTCCGTACGATGCAACGATTAAAGGCTTGGAAATAGACGTCCAAACACAACTTCGCCGTCTTCCTGGCTTGCTTAAAGGTGTTGTACTCGGTGCAAACATCACACTGATGGATTCTAAAATGGGTTATTTTGAGACGACAAAGTCTCGCGTAAAGAACCCCAATTATGTTGTGGGCGATGGCAGCAAGCCTTTCTTACCCATAAATAAAGACACCGTTTATTACGACCGCTTGCTCAAACAGCCTTCGTTCTTGGCCAACTTTATGTTGGGATATGATTATAAGGGTTTCTCCGGACGTTTGTCTTACACCCATCAAGGCAATATACTTGTGGCCGAACAGCATCGCTCAGACGGGGCCGACGTTGAGTCGACAAGGGCTTTCTCTAAGTGGGACCTCCAACTGAAACAGCGAATCAACAAGAAACTTTATGTCTATGCAAGCGCATCCAACATCTTTAACTGGTCGGACAGCAAAGAAAGGAATGTAACGGGCTATCCTTCCGGTGTCGAGATATATGGTTCAGCCTTCTATATTGGCATGAAGTATGATATATTTAAATAGCGGCTTAGATGTCGACAACATATATAAGAGAAAGGAATGATAATATGAAGACGAAATCAGAATTGTCTTATAAGACAATAGAAATCAGATATAAGCACATTAACAAGGCCTTCGTCAAGTTGTTCTTGGGGATAGTCGCCACGCTCCTATTCGCAGGATGTGAACCAAAAGACATCTTTGAAGAGGAACATACGAACATCCCACCAACAGGACAAAAGATTGTGCGCGTTGAACCAGACGACGGCGTAACGAGAGTAAACTCTCTTCCAAAAGCCATAAAAGAAAATGGCGATGCCGTTTATGAATTGGAACGTGGCGGCGTTTACTACTTGGAAGGAAAGAATGTCATATCTCATAATGTTACCATCAGAGCTGCATACGGAACGCAATCACTTCCAACAATCCAGCCGGTTTCTGATGCACAAGGGGCACTCAACTCCGACATGTTGCGCTTTGAAGGCAATGTTACTTTCGAAAATGTCTATGTCAATGGAAAAGATGCCGCCTCAAACAACATCATGCAGCGTTTATTCCGCTTGGATAAGAAAAATCTGAGCCTACGTTTCAAAGGCTGTTTTGTAGAAAACTGCCGTAACTTCTGCATTCGTACAGATAATAGTGGCAGCAAAATATACATCGACAACTCCACTTTCCGCAACTTCGCACTGACATCCGACCCTGCTAATGGCCGCTTGTTCGACTCTCGTGGAAATGCTCCCGACACCATCTCCATCACCAACAGCACCATCTATAACCTTACGGGGCATATCATTCGCTTTGATGGAGCAGTAGCCAAATATGTTGAAGTTAAAAATAATACGTTTTATAATGTAGGTTATCATTTCCGTATCGACTATGCCATGAAAGCTTACATAGAAAACAATATATTTGCCAACGTGGGCTGGAAAGCTGGCTATAAAGCTGATCCTCCCCCTGCTTTTTGGGACTTGAAAGAGCTGCCCAAAAGCGATAGCTACGACCCGAAGGACATTAAAATATACATTCGTAACAACAATGTCTACACCGACCAAGCAATAAAGGCACTCTATACAAAGTATCCAGGTAACTACGAACGCATTCCGCTCAACTCTGTTGCCCAGACAATGATTGAAGATGGCCGCTTGGTTTACGAAAATAACATCTCTGAGGTATTGACCTTTGATGGCGCACCTCCACTTCCAATGGCTTATATTGATAAGTTCTTCGAGGTGTTGAACACCGGAATGTCTCCTTGGGCCGACTTACCTTTCTATGTAGACGAGAACGGAGCAGACGGTTTCACCAACAACGAGACTTTCACTTTCAGGTATCCATCCTCCGCAGTCTCGGCAACAGCCTCTACCACGAATGGGCATTTGGGTGCACCCATGTGGAATCAATAGAAGAATAGCATGATAAGTACTCACTAATTGGTCAATAAGTTTATGACAAACTTGTTATATATGTATTTTCGTCCGCTGGCTCTTATGCTTGTCTTGTTTTTCTGTTCATCGTCCGAAACACAAGCACAAGATGTTGTATTAAAGGGCGTTCAAATGAACGCCCCCATCCTCGTTTGCTGTTGACAAAGGCAGACGAAGCGGCTGTTAGAGCCTCTGTTAAGAAAGACGCCTTTTGGCAACAGGTAGATAGCTTGCTGATGAATGCCGCAAACGACGCTTTAACGATGCCTATGCCCCAGCGTATCGTAACAGGACGGCGTTTGTTGGATGTGTCAAGAGAAACCTTGCGCCGTGTTCTGTTGCTTGGTTATGCCTATCGTATGACGGGAGATAGTCGCTATGCCCAACGGGCGGAGCAAGAGTTGCTTACCGTCTCTGCCTTCTCGGACTGGAACCCAAGCCACTATCTAGATGTGGCAGAGATGACAACTGCTGTTGCCGTTGGTTACGATTGGCTGTTCGACAGAATGAGCGACGTTACGAAGGAAAGCCTTCGACAAGCCATTATCAATAAAGGATTAAAGCCTTCGTATGACACTCAGTACAAAACGGCTGGCTGCAAAAAGAAAACAATTGGAATCAAGTATGCAACACGGCTATGGCCTATGGGGCACTTGCCATTTACGAAGACGCCCGAAGTTTGTGCGACAGTGTTCTTCAACGTTCCATTTCTTCCATACATCAGCCGATGAAGAACTATGGTCCCGATGGAGCTTATCCAGAAGGATACTCTTATTGGGGATTTGGAACTACCTACAATGTCATGCTCATTGATGCGTTGGAGAAATGCTTTGGCACCGACTTTAACCTGTCCCAACAGAAGGGTTTCTTAGAGTCTGCTGGGTTTATACTGCACATGGTGGCACCCGATCACGACTCCTTCAACTATGGCGACAACAAGGATTCTGGCAGAATGAGTCCTGCCATGTTTTGGTTTGCTAAGCGCAACAACGACTTATCATTGCTGTGGAACGAGCGAAACCTTTTTCAGAGCGGCAACAAAAAGAAACTGATGGACTATCGGTTCTTCACGCTCGCCCTGCTATGGGGGGCTGGTGTAGACATGAGCCACCTGCCCAAACCGCAACAAAAGACGTGGGTGTCACCCGCATCCGTAACGCCCGTTGCGCTTATGCGTACCTCTTGGGACGACAAAAAAGCCATTTTCTTGGCCTTCAAAGGTGGGTCTGCCTCGTCAAGCCATGCCCATTTGGATGCTGGTTCGTTCGTGATGGTGGCCAATGGCCAACGTTGGGCAATGGACTTTGGGCGACAAGATTACCATTCGTTAGAGTCGTTGGGGCTTGATATCTGGAATAAAAGCCAGAATTCAGACCGCTGGAAGGTGTTCCGTTATACCAATATGGCCCACAACACACTTACATTCAACAACTGTCTGCAAGATGTGCAGGGCTATGTGTGCCTAGGCGACACTGCATCGTTTGCCAAAAGGCTTTCCATTTCAGCCGACTTAACTCCCGTTTATGCCGAACAAATTAAATCGGCCAATCGCCGAGTTGAAATAGTAGACAACAAATACGTGTTGGTGAGCGATGAAATACAGACGGGCGAAAAGCCAACAACAATGCGTTGGACGATGCTAACCCCCACCAAAGCAGAACTGAAAGGAAAGAATAAAATTCTACTCAGTCATAAGAACAAGCACTTGCTCATGAAGATAAGCGCGCCCGTTAAGGTACGCCTACAAACTTGGAGTACGGCACCAACCACTCCTTACGATGCGCCTAACCCAGGAACGGTGCTTGTTGGTTTCGAGTCGTCGCTACGTCCCAACAGCCATTACACATTCCAAGTTAAATTAATACCCGAATAAATTCGCATTAAACGAGAAATAATCCATAAGATACAACTATGAAGAGAATATTATTTATGGCAGGTTTGGCTGTGTTACTTTCCAGCTACAAGCAACCCGAAGGCATGAAGTCCGTCGTTGAGAGGGGCCTCAGTCGCTCTGTCGAACAAGCTGAATATCTTGCCAAGTCAATGGAATCAGATAACGACAGTCTGCCAAGAAGTTATACAGAACGAACAGGACTCATCAAATCCAACTCACATTGGTGGTGTAGTGGTTTCTTCCCCGGCGTATTGTGGTATCTCTATGAGGCAAAAGGCAGCCCTAATCTAAAAAGATACGCGGAGATATATACCCAACGTGTTGCCGACCAACAGTACACAACAGACAATCACGACGTGGGTTTTATCCTCATGTGCAGCTTTGGCAATGGCTATCGGTTAACCCAAACGCCAAGTTATGTTCCTATCTTGCTTAACGGGGCACAGTCTTTGTCCACTCGTTTCAAGCCCGTTGTGGGACTTATTCGCTCATGGGACACTAAAACAGATAAGTGGCGCTGTCCCGTTATCATCGACAACATGATGAACTTGGAACTATTGGAGTGGGCTGCCCAACATTCCGACAGCACTAAATTCGCTAAAATAGCATCCAGTCATGCCAAGCTGACAATGAAAAATCACTTCCGTAAGGATTTTAGTTCTTACCATGTCATTGGCTACGACCCCGAAACGGGAGAGATTGAAAAGCGAAACACCCATCAAGGCTATGCGCACGAGTCGGCTTGGGCACGTGGACAAGCTTGGGGACTCTATGGATATACGATGAGGTTTCGTGAAACGGGAGACTCAAGCTACCTACATCACGCCAAAGGTATAGCCCGTTTCATCATGTCGCACCCCAATATGCCCAAAGACAAGGTGCCTTATTGGGACTTCAATGCGCCCGACATACCTCATGCCAAGCGCGATGCGTCTGCCGCAGCCATCATGGCATCGGCCTTCATTGAATTGAGTACTTTAACAAAAGAAGAACCCGACTTCTCCAAGCAATGCCTCAACATGGCCGAAATGCAGTTACGTTCACTCACATCTGCCCAGTATCTTGCAAAGAAAGGAACAAACGGAGGCTTTATTCTCATGCACTCGGTGGGCAATCTTCCAAAAGGAACCGAGGTAGACGTGCCACTCACTTATGCCGATTACTATTATGTAGAGGCATTAGTTGGATACAAAAAGATGGTATTAAGCACGCCTAAAGGCAAAAAGAATTAGTTTCGGAATGAATGGTCTTATGGACGAGTTTGCACATTATCGGGTGTAAACATCAAGTGCAAGCCTTCTTATACGAACACTAAAAGGAAACAAAGGCTTTCTGCCTAAAACAGCGAGAGCGACATGTCCACAGGCGGAGCCTTGGGTTCTTCAACATCCGTTTCCTGCTTAAATTGCAGCACCAGTTGTTGCGTTTCTTTCAGATTAAAGTTTAAATGGTACACACCTCGATGGGCGGTGCGCTCGATAAGCGAATGCGGCATGCGCGATTTTGCAATGAGAAATCGCGAAACGAACGCATACACCTCTTCATAACTCACGGGATTGAAAAGCGAGTTACAAGCATTGTACACGTGCAGGGCTATTTTTTGCACAGCAAGGCCTTCTTCACCAGCCTCGGTTAACACCCTAAAAATTTCTTGTTCGTATTTAATGGCAGACATACAATAACACAAAATAAGGGCCACCATGCTATTTGGTGGCCCTTATCTTGTTAAGCTAAAGTGACGAGTTTGTCTTCACCTTTAATCTTTCCTTCTTTAAAGAGCCATCCGATACCGAGCAAAACTTCTTCTTCGCTCTTATCAGAAGCCTTAGCTATCTCTGCTACACTAAGAGGTTTACCTGCTGCCGATAGAGCTTGATAAACATCGCCGGCTCTAAAACCAACGCTTTCTGCATCTATCACCCAAGCGGGCTGTGTAACTTTCTTTGTTGCAGTTTTCTTAGCTGCGGGCTTTTTCGCTGTCGAGGTTTTAGCCTCTTCAACGCTTTTTGTTGCTTTCTTTTCTGCCATAGTTATAAAATTGAAGTGTTTTGTACGCTGAATGGAACAATAAACACAAATTTATCGTCGGCAAAATTAGTACATTTATTTAACAATCGGCACCTTTATGCAAGAAAAGTAAAGCCTTTAATAGCAATGTGATACGATTTATTGACCTAAATCAACTCGAAGATTAAGTTCTTCCAACTGTTTGTCGTCAATAACCGATGGTGCATCCAACATCACGTCGCGCCCACTGTTGTTTTTGGGGAAGGCGATGCAGTCGCGAATGGAGTTCAATCCTGCAAAGATTGAAACAAAGCGATCCAGTCCGAAAGCCAAACCTGCGTGGGGCGGCGCACCATACTTAAAGGCATTGATGAGGAACCCAAACTGAGCCATAGCGCGTTCGGGCGTAAAGCCTAAGATGCCAAACATCTTTTCTTGCAATGCCCCATCGTGAATACGAAGGCTACCACCACCCACTTCGATGCCATTGCAAACAAAGTCGTAGGCTTGTGCGCGTACGCGTTCGGGATGTTCGTCAAGTAAGGGTACGTCTTCGGGATTGGGCATGGTAAAGGGATGGTGCGTGGCCATTAATCGCTGTTCTTCGTCGCTCCATTCAAACAGTGGGAAGTCTACAATCCATAGGCACTCAAACTTATCCTTGTCGCGAAGGCCCAAGCGGGCGCCCATTTCCAAGCGAAGGTTGCACAATTGCACACGTGTTTTGTTGGCTTTGTCGCCACTCATGATAAGCACCAGGTCGCCATCTTTTGCACCCATAGCTTGTTTTAGCTGGGCAAACACCTCTAGAGAGTAGAACTTGTCTATGCTGCTCTTTACCGAACCGTCGGCTTCGTACTTCACAAACACAAGTCCCTTTGCGCCAACCTGCGGCCGTTTCACGAAATCTGTCAGCTCGTTAAGCTGCTTACGCGAGTAGTCTGCACAGCCTGGCACACATATTCCGCCGATATATTCGGCCTCGTTAAATACGCTAAATTCGCCTGTACCTTTAAGAACGTCGGCCAATTCTACAAATTCCATACCGAAACGCAAGTCGGGCTTGTCGCTTCCATATAGTTTCATGGCCTCGTGCCACGGCATTTGGCGCAGCTTGGCAGGCAGTTCAACACCTCTAAGTTCCTTAAACAGGTGGCGTGCCATATCTTCGAAGAGGTTGATAACGTCGTCTTGGTCTACGAAGCTCATCTCGCAGTCAATCTGCGTAAACTCCGGTTGGCGGTCGGCACGCAGGTCTTCGTCCCTAAAACACTTGGCAATTTGGAAGTAACGGTCGAAACCGCTCACCATAAGCAATTGTTTCAGCGTTTGTGGACTTTGTGGAAGGGCGTAGAATTGCCCTGGATTCATGCGCGAAGGCACAACGAAATCACGTGCGCCCTCGGGTGTAGAACCAATAAGTATAGGTGTTTCCACCTCGATAAAGTCTTTGCTATCGAGGAAATTTCGTATAAGGATGGTCATCTTGTGGCGCAACTCCAAGTTCTTACGCACATTGGGACGGCGCAAGTCGAGGTAACGAAACTTCATTCTGATGTCGTCGCCGCCGTCGGTGTTCTCCTCTATGGTGAAAGGTGGTGTTTCGCTTTCGCTTAGCACATTGAGTTGCGATGCAATAATCTCAATGTCGCCAGTGGGAAGGTTGGCGTTCTTGCTTTGGCGTTCGTTCACCGTGCCCGTCACTTGTATGCAAAATTCGCGCCCCAACCTATTGGCGCAGTCGCAAAGTTCCTTGTCTTCGTTCTCGTTGAACACGAGTTGGGTAATGCCATATCTATCGCGAAGGTCAACGAACGACATTCCGCCCATCTTCCTAACTCGCTGAACCCACCCTGCCAACGTTACCGTTTTACCTGCATCGGCTAGGCGTAGTTCTCCACAAGTGCTTGTCCTATACATGTTATTCTTATCAATTTAAATTATGTTTGCAAAAGTACACATATCCAACGAGAACTACAAATATTTGCAGAATGTTCTGTTGCTTTTGGGTTTATTAATTTGCGAGACCAAGAACTTTTTCTGTTGACGAGCGTAACAGCTGCAACCATGCGATGGAGCTGAACAACCTTCATTGTATTGTAAAACATTTGCACCACAATTTAACATTATGAGTGCCCTCGCCGTAAAATTTCTAGGTATCAGTCGGAATTTCGCGCGTATTTTGAAAGTTTATAACCACTTGATTTATTGGTATTTACAAGAAATAAGGCGCAAAATCATGCTGTTTAGCATGTTTTTGGGGTGTAAACCATCAATAAATGCACTGCCAAAATCCAACAAGCTGTTTTTCATCCCAAATGGTCAAAATACCTATAAATAAGCTCTAAAATGGTGCTTTTCATGGGTTTTGGCTGCGTTTTAGTGCATTTTGCCTCGCGTTTTGCTGCATTTTACCTTGCATTTTGGTGCATTTCGCACTGCGTTTTGTTGCATTTCGCAGTGCGTTTTGGTGCACATTGCAGTGCGTTTTGGTGCATATTGCAGTGCGTTTTGCTGCAAAATGCGTTGCAACATCTAGCTATTAAACTCCATTTTCTTGCAGTTGCCGATGCAAATTTGGGAGAATTTTTCTTCAAAGAGAAATGCAAAAGCATAGTAAATGGCCAAAAACGGAGGGGGCAAGCGCTCAAAATTTGCTGAAAGTTCATCACGTTGGAGCATTTTATATGGCTTTTGGCGGGTATTTTTTCCTAGAATGGTTCGGCAGAAAAACGCGGCTTGTAAAATGTATTTACCATTTTAACAAATAGCTAATAAGCACGTGCTGAGATTAGCATAACGGCTATGCACCAGCATAAGCGATAAGGCTAATCATAACGTGCGCAATGATGTGAACAATTTTAAGCCCTTACTGAGATAATGGCATAGGGTAACGAGAAGCGTATGGCGTTCACACTTCACCCAGTTGCGCGTTTAACCTCAATCGGCTGTCCGCAATATCGTGTTTGTGAAGAACAGAAAGGGCTTAGTTTTGGTGAGAGGTGAAACCTATTTTTCTATCTCTCGGCAATCTGAACATCATATTTTCTGTTTCACAGCTTTTAGCGCACTGCAATAGTAGGCTAAGGAATTATACGAAACCTGAAACTAAAAAGTTCACTACATAAGTTGGGTGCCAAGTTGGTTTTGCATACAAATAAAAAAAGTAGCAAAGCCATTGGCCTTGCTACTTCTTGGTACATCCTTAGGGATTCGAACCCTAGACCCACTGATTAAGAGTCAGTTGCTCTACCAACTGAGCTAAGGATGCATGTCGTTTGCATGACGAGGACACCTGTCCTTTTTTGCGAGTGCAAAGGTAACTCATTATTTCGGAACAGCCAAACAAATCGCCCATTTTTTCAAGGACAGACTTCAAAAAAGGACGAACAACTGCCTCAACACTGGCCTCACCCTCAACTACCAGCCTCACTACTACCGGCCTCACCCCCAGCCCCTCTCCAAGGGGAGAGGGGAGTGGTATGCGTTGTTACTGCAATGCTTTGTAGCCTATATTTCTCAAAAGTGATGGTTTAACCCGTGTGAACAATGTTAGCGACTTAGCCAATAACTTACTAACTCAAAAACTCTTGAACTTAAAAACTCATGAGCCTAAAACTTATGAACTTAAAAACTCATGAACTCAAAACTCATCAACTCAAAAACCCATAAGCTCAAAACTCATCAACTTAAAAACTCAAAAGCCCATAAGTTCAAAACTCATCAACTTAAAAACTCATCAACTTAAAAACTCACTTTACCTTTACCACACGAATACCGAGTTGCGACTTTTGCTTCTTCATATAGTTGCGCAGCAGCGATTTATCTTCTACCACTTTCTTTTGCAGCGACGATGCGTGGAACAAATGCAAACCATCTTTCTTCCAAACGGCAAAGCCAACGTGACTTGTGTCTAGACCTGCACGACTTGTTACCAAGGCCAAGATGTTGCCGTCTTTTACCGCTTGCTTGCATGCGGCATTGTTCAGAATGCCTGCTTTGGGAATATAACGACATGTTTTTCCGCATAGTTCGTTCTCCATTTGGGCAATGGGCTTGACGAAAGCAGGCGTGCGAACCAACATCGGGTAATTATCCACGTGCGTACTCATAAAGTTTATTTGCAACGTTTGCACCGCAGAAAACGGCGGATTGGGCGTTTGGGTCTCTTCAACGTACCCCATTCGGGCGTTATCCGAAATCCATTCTGAGAAATAATGCAGACGTGTGGGATAGCCCACCTTGCCGTTTCGATAGCGTATCTTGCGCAGTTGGTCGCAGAAATCGGCAAAAGTGGTCTTGCCGTTTTGCGTGCAAAGCGTCAGTGCCAACACGTTTTCAACAAACGTGGTGCAGTCTAGCTGGCGCAGATTTATCACTAAACGTTCGTCGGCATTGTTCTCCAAGGTACTTGCCACGTAAGGAACACCCAAGAACTTGCGGGCGAAAAACAACACTAGGTTTTGCTTGTCTTTCTGTTGTTTGCCCGCCAACAGTAGCTTAACCACCTTGGCACTGTCGGCCGAAGTGTACTGCGCCTTGGCCAAAAGGGGCAATGCGGCCAAGAATAATAAACACAGGAGGATTGCTTTTTTCATCGTCTAATAAAATTAAAGCCTACATATATATTGAGGTTTCCAAACATGTTGTTGGTAGAAAACCTGTTTTTACGATAGTTATAGGTGTGCAAGATGGTGCTAGCACCAGCGTACCAGCGCGTGTTGTTCCACACAAGACCAAAGCGCCCCACCCCATCTAGGGCCATGTTATACGACAAGAAGTCGCCCAAAGACGTGCGACGGGCACTGACATTACCCGTTGTGCGCTTGTAACCCAAGGCCAACGAGAGCGAACCGGCCAGCAACCAGTTGCGAGCGAACACCCAATTGTAGCCATATCCCGCAGAAACGGAGAGGTCGGTATACTGCACCTTGCCGAAGTTTGCCGTGTCGCCAGGCGCGGTCATGGTGGCATCCGCCCCCAATCGGTCGGTAATAAGCTGGTCTAGCTGCGCCACGTCCACATTCACTTTATGCCATGTGCAGCCCACCCCGAAGAGCATGCTGCCCGCACTGCGCCTTTGCACCGTGCTCTGACTGAATGCCGCACGATAAGAAAAACGCCGATGGTTGAGAATGTAGTAAAGGTTAAACCCTCGGATGCGTGCCTCGAAACCGCTAAAAGCACTTCCCAACACGGCATCGGGCTTGATGTCTTTTGCTAGCGTAAGGCTTTTTATCTTGTAGTTGTTGCCTGTGTTGCGCCAAAACAGGTCTATGCCAATCTGCGAGGTATAGAAACTTAGGTCGAACTCTTGCTTATTGTTACCATCTAGCCGACGAAGGTCTACGGTATATCCCAAAAACAGCCATTGCCACCCCACATAAGGGCCAAACTTAATGGTGGGTTCGGGTGCGAAAGTCACCGAGTTGCCCTCGGCCGTGCTCAGCTTGTACAGTTCGTAAGTGTAGGTGTTCTGTAACATGACGGTATAAATGTACCGTTGCGGCTCGATGTAAGTGGTATCCACATCGCTGAAACTGTTAACAAATTGTTTCACCCCGTCTGCCATTCGTTTCACCAACGAACGTTTGGCAGGTTGTGGCGCAGCGGTAGTATCGGGCACTTCGGCCCTTGCTACCACGCACAACGAGCAGAGAAAAAGCGATGCGAGTAGGGTTTTCAGCATATCAGAATTTATTGAGAATGCGGTCCATCACCCAGTTTACGGGCGTTGCACTCACGCTGGTGCACGAACAATGGCCAATGCCTTGCAAATCTTCGATAACAGCTTTAATGATGGGCAGTTGCGCATAGGCTGGATTGTCTACGTTAAAGCTTGTTGCACCATCGCTTGTTACAAGCTGAATGGGGTTGTTGGTGTACACCGAGAACGACAGCAAGCCACGCTCGCCCATCACTTCAATACGATCTTCCTTGGCACTTTGGTGTGCAACGAAACACCAGCTGCCACTTCCCACCACGCCACTTTCAAACTCGAAGGCCGCACTTACGGTGTCTTCAACGCCATATAGACGGCCACGGTTCGACAAATAGCCGTGCGCACGTGTGATAACGCCAAAGAGTTCTTGTATCAAGTCGAGCTGATGAGGGGCTAAATCGTAGAAATAACCGCCTCCCGACACGTCGGGTTGAAGTCGCCAAGGCAGGTTGCTGTTGGTGGAATAGTCTAAATCGCGCGGCGGAACGGCGAAACGGATTTGCACATTGGTGATTTTGCCAATGGCACCACTGTCTACTATGGCCTTTACCCGTTGGAAATATGGCAGGTAACGGCGATAGTAAGCCACAAAACAAGGTACGCCCGTCTGTTCGCTCACTCGGTTAATGCGCACGCAGTCTTCGTAGCTAGCCGCCAGAGGCTTTTCCACATACACGGGTTTTCCTGCTTTCATGGCCATAATGGCAAAGGTGGCGTGGCTGGATGGCGGCGTGGCGATGTACACGGCATTTACGTCGGGGTCGCCGATAAGTTCGTTCGGGTCGGTGTACCACTTGCGTATGCGATGGCGTTCGGCGTACGAGCGCGCCTTGTCTTCGGTGCGACTCATCACCGCATGCACGTGCGAACCCTCCACTTCGTTAAAGGCAGGGCCCGATTTTTTCTCGGTTACCTCGCCGCAACCTATAAATCCCCAACTTATTTCTTTCATCCTTATCTTCTCTTCTTAACCAAAAACGCTCGCTGCCCTGCGTTCCTTATTAGATAAGGAGTGGCATGCGACGTTACAAATAAACTTCTTTGTAGTGCAAATTTACGAAAAGAAATCGAACTGATAAAGGCATGCAGCATAAATTACCCGCTGTAGACGCAATTACATCGCTATTTTTCAGGAAGATTACGACAAAGCAAATGGCGCGCCAACAAACTGACGCGCCATTGCATTTTGGCTTTACCCCATGGGGCTTATGCTGTTTCTTAGAAGTTGTAATATACACCAAAGCTTAAGTTGTTGCCATCAAATGTTGCGCCCCATGCTTGGTTGTTCAATTTTACTTCGTCGCCACGAGCGTCCGTGTAAGAACCTCTCTCGTTCTTCCAACCAGCAAATCCAACCTTTGCCAAGAACGTAAAGTGCCTATTTAGGTTTATGGCCACGCCCGGCTTTACGCCAACTCCCAACTCGTTGTTGCCACCTTGGTAGCGAGTATAGTCTAAGCCCGTGTCAACAAAGACATCAACATACTTAGAATGTACAAAAGTGTAACGCACATAAGGAGAAACTGTGAAGAATCTGCGTTGCGTAGTCTTGGCATCATCAACCGAAACGGGATTTCCTTTACCCCATCCTAGCACCGTACCAATGGCCCAATCGTCGTTAAAACTATATCCTACTTCGGGCAAAACCCTGTAAGTGGTTACTTCATCACCACCTTTTACCTTACTAACACCTATTCCAAGGGTACCTCCTACATAAACTTGTTGTGCACTTGCACTAACAGCTATCACCGCTGCAACCATGGTCATCAAAATCTTTTTCATCTTTATTCCTGATTAAATTCAACTGATGTATTAAAAAAAACACGTACTAATCTTTTTCTGGGGGCAAAGTTATAACATTCGTACTAGCGGTGCAAAGCATACAAACTTTTTTAACTTATTCATTGCAAAGAGGCGTTAAAGTCTATATAATCCGCATGGTTAACAAGAATTTATCTTTTACAACTTGCCCATCAAGGCTTGCAATAAGTGGCGAATAAAAACGACAAACGGGCAAGCACGCTTTACTTTACGTGCTTACCCGTTTGAACGATATTTCAATTCTCCGCAAAAGCTTGTCTCTTAGCGGAACTATGTCGGAACCATTTCCTTGGTTTAGTTTTCCCCTCCCCAAGTTTCTTCGGCCTCTGGTTCACCTGTTTGTTTCTTCGAAGGATGTTCGGGCAGGTGGAAACGATAGTTGCTATCAGCATTAAGTGCCATTGCCACCTTGTTGATTTCAACGAAAGTGGTGCCGCCACCTTCGCCAAAACTACCGCTAAGGTAAGCAATCTTGTCTTCCAAGCTGATGTAACCCTTCTGCCTCAACATACGGATGGCAGCCGTAAACATAAATTGGGGCGCAAGGTGTTCTTTCTGATGAACAGGGATAACGCCGTAACTAAGGTTGAGCCAACGCTGCAACTTTTCCTTAAAACACATGGCCAAGATGGGCGTTGCACCGCGGAACGAGGCCAAAATGCGCGCCGTTTCGCCCGTTTCGCTGTCGGTGATGATGCCCGCAACACCCAAACGGCGTGTCGACTCGATGGCCGAGTAAGCCAAAAACTCTTTCTGACTGCAATTGGGTGCAAGCGAAATCTGCAAGCCTTTTAGGCGCAGGCGGTCTTTCTCGGCCTGTTCTGCAATGGATGCCATCGTTTTTACGGCCTCAACGGGGTACTTACCCGATGCCGTTTCGCCGCTAAGCATCAACGCATCGGTACGATAATACACGGCATTGGCTATGTCTGTAACCTCGGCACGCGTTGGACGTGGGTTGTTTATCATGGTGTGCAACATCTGCGTGGCCACAATCACGGGCTTTTTCTTCAATACGCACTTGTGAATAATTTCTCTTTGCAGACCAGGAATGCACTCCAAAGGAACCTCGATGCCCAAATCGCCGCGCGCAATCATAATGCCATACGATGCGTCTATAATCTCGTCGATGTTGTCGATGCCCTCTTGGTTTTCTATTTTAGATATGATTTTGATGTCGCTGTTGTGCTCGTCTAGTATCTTTTGCACCGCATGAACATCTTCGGCCGAACGAACAAACGAGTGGGCGATAAAGTCGATGTCTTGTTCTATGGCGAAAAGAATGTTGTTTCGGTCTTTCTCGGTGAGCGCAGGCAGGTCGATATGCTCGCCAGGCACGTTCACACTCTTGCGTGCACCAAGCTTACCGTCGTTTTGAACCTGCGTTACGAGCATCGGACCTTGCACGTCGAGCACCTTCATGTCCAGCTCGCCGTCGTCGAAGAGGATGCTATCGCCCACCTTCACGTCGTTGGCGATGTCGGGATAAGACACGTTCAGTATGTCGTGCGTTGTCTCCATTTCGGGTCGCCCGAATATTTTCACGATGTCTCCACTCTTATATTGTATGGGTTCTGCAACGCTGGTGGTTCTGATTTCAGGGCCTTTGGTGTCTATCATCAAGGCGATATGCGACGAAACGGCACGCACATTCCTGATAATTTCCTTCATTCCCTCTTCGGGAGCATGCGCAGTGTTCATTCGCACCACGTTCATCCCTGCGAAAAAAAGCTTTCGTATAAATTCCTGATCACACCTACGGTCGCTGATGGTGGCCACAATCTTTGTCTGTTTCATATCTTATTGAAATGTCTTTTATATAATGTAAACAATGGGCAAGCGCGTCAAGCGTTGTCACGGCGTGTCGCCACACTTCCGTTAACGTTTGCCTGCCTTTTGCAAAGGTACTGAAAAAAATCGCGAACACCTTGACCTTTTGTAATTATTATCGTGGATAAACGAACAAAAGCGTTCAATGGTGTGAGCAATGACGTTCTGAACACGAGGTATTAACAACCCGCAGCGTGCGCTTTCAAGAACTCTTCGGCGCGCTGCAAGTCTTCGGGCGTGTCTATTCCAACCGTTTCAACCTGCGTAAGACCCACCTTTATCTGATAGCCGTTCTGCAACCAACGCAGTTGTTCAAGGCTCTCGGCCTTCTCTAACGACGATTGCGGCAAGGCCGTTATCGCCCTTAGTGCCTCTGGACGATAGGCATATATGCCCAAATGTTTAAGAAAAGGGTAAGCCCCAAGCCATTGTTCGGGCTCTGTGCCACGAACGAAGGGGATAACCGAGCGCGAAAAATACATCGCAAAGCCACCATTGCTCACCACAATCTTGGGCGAATTGGGGTTACGCACCTCGTCGATGGTCTTAAAGGGAATGCCCAGTGTGGCTATCTGCACGCCTTCGGTGTCGAAACATTGGCAAATGGCATCTATCTGCGAACGTTGCACAAAGGGTTCGTCACCTTGTATGTTCACCACCACGTCGTAGTCGCCGCCAATCTTTTGCACAGCCTCGTTTACGCGGTCGGTACCGCTTTGGTGTTCGGTTGAAGTCATCACGGCCTTGCCGCCAAACCCCAACACCTTATTATATATACGCTCGTCGTCTGTGGCCACGTATGTTTCGTCTAACGCTTGCACCACCTGTTCGTACACGCGTTGTATCACTGGTTTGCCTCCAAGCATAGCCAATGGCTTGCCCGGAAAGCGCGAAGAGCCATAACGGGCTGGTATTATGCCTATAAATTTCATTGTATGTTTTGTTTTTATGAATGTTTGTTTATTAGTTGACGGGTTGGTGAGTTGACGAGTTACACTTAATAGGAATTGATTTTAGAAACTTGTTCGCATCCCCCACTTTGCCATCAACGTATCAGCACAACAGCATTTTGATAGTACAATGCCGTTTGTAGTGGGGCTACAAGCACCTTGTAGTGCCACTACAAGCACTTTGTAGTACCAGTACAAGCGGCTTGTAGTGCCAGTACAAGTGGCTTTGTACTGATGCTTGCGCCTGACATGTGCCAACTCACTCATAAGAAATAAAATCCCATACTAATTCTTATCGATGATAAGAAGCTAACGAGTTGCCGAATGAACAAGGCTATATACTGCTGAGCAAGCAAGCATTTGGCTTAACTCCTTAACTCCATAACTCCTTTACTACTTAACCCCTTTACTACTTTACTACTTTACAACTTAACTCCTTTACTCCTCCAACTACCGCCTTATCTCTGCAAAACCCACCAGCCTATCAGCCCTTTCGCCCAGCTTTCGATAATAAACAAGGGCCTGATAGCGATTCTCGGTTTGGTAAAACGAACCCTCCGAAGGTACAGTCGCTATCTGTCCGTTGGGCTGTTGCCAAACATATTGGTACGAATAATAACCCTGTTTGAGCAAGAGCGACAAACGATAGCACTGCGCGCCCTCATCGTAACGCATCTGATAAGGCGCGGCAAGCTGGTCGTTTGTCCACACGCCATTCACAAATACACCGCCCTCCAAACGCGGCGAACGCAAAGTGAAGTGCACATGAATGTATTCGGAGGTGCTGTTGTTTTCCCTATTGTCGCTGTTGCGGATGTAAAACGCACCGTTGGCATCTTCGTCGAACACGTAGCTACCGCGTGGTTCGTCGGGCCAAAGATAAGCATGGTATTCCTTACCGTCCCAATCTATCTTCTCAACGCCCATGTTGGCGTGTCGTACATCCAGCATTTCGAACTTGCGATACTCGTTACCAGCCTCGAAAACAAGCTGTGCATTGTGCGACCAACGCAGTCCGTCGCCCATCACAAACTGGGGTTTGGCGTTCACCACGGCGTTATCCCATCGCCCATTTTGCATCACCACGGTGTAGATTTGCCGCTGAACATCGGTTACAGAGAGGCCTCCGCCATACTTCACCTCCATTGCCACTTGCTGCCAACGGCTGTTAATGCCCTTATCTGTATTGGCATCTACGCTGAGTTTAATGCCCATGCATGGCTCAACCACCATAAAACAGCATTCGGCCACGGCCTTATCGTCGTCGTTGGCATCGTAGATGGTAACGCGGTAGTTGCCGCTCATCTTCAATTTACACCGCTCGTTGGGAATCTGAAACCGATAATGTGTGTACAGCACATTTGTGTTTATCGACTGTTCCACATGCTCTATCACGTTATCTGCATTAAATCCGTCGATATAATCACTCACAAAGAGGTCGCCAGACGTGCTCCAATCGGCGTTGCAATGCTCCACTTTGTAGGCATAACGCCGATATTCGTGTGTCAGGTCGTCGAAAGCGATGTTCACCGGCACGCCTTCTCCCAGAGCGATAACAGGCATTGATAGCCAATTATTGCCTGCCACCACCTGCAACGAGGCGATGTCGGGGTTTAATATGCAGTTGCGTTGAGCCCAGCCTGCAAGCGAAAGCCATAGGCAGAGCATAAAAATGAGAAATCGTAATGGGCACATAGGCGTGCGATAAAAGGTGTAAGGGGTTTAGGAGAAAGAAAAAATCGGCAAGCCTAACACATGGGTTTAGGCTCGCCGATACGTATTTATTTCTGCCGCTTGAGGGTGTTATGCAAACATTCCTTGGCCACATAATGCCACAGAGCGTGCTTACAAACGCGCCTTAACGGTAGATTTATTCGCCTTGCAGGGCAGCAACGCCGGGCAGAACCTTACCTTCGATGGCCTCGAGCATGGCTCCACCACCCGTAGAAACGTAAGAAACCTTGTCGGCAAGACCAAACTTGTTAACCGCAGCAACCGAGTCGCCACCGCCTACAAGCGAGTATGCACCGTTTTCTTGTGTTGCTTGGGCAACGTACTTGGCTATTTCGCCCGTTCCGTGAGCAAAGTTTTCAAACTCGAATACACCTACGGGACCGTTCCAAAGGATGGTTTTAGATTCGAGAATGATTTTCTTCCAGATGGCCAACGACTCTTCCGAAGCGTCCATGCCTTCCCATCCGTCGGGTATTTGGTCGATGGGCACAACCTTACGATTGGCGTTGTTATCGAACTTATCGGCTGCAACGGTAGCCACCGACAAGCTTAGGTTAACGCCTTTCTCCTTGGCAGCGGCGATAACATTCAGTGCTTCGGGCATCAAATCGTCCTCGTGTAGCGAATCTCCAATCTTTCCGCCCTGTGCCTTAACGAAGGTATAACCCATGCCGCCGCCAATGATAAGGTTGTCTACCTTGTCAAGCAAGTTTTTAATAACGCCCAACTTAGAGCTTACTTTCGAACCACCGATGATGGCGGTGAAGGGGTGTTGGGCATTCTTCAACACGTTGTCGATGGCTGTTACCTCTTTCTCCATGAGGTAACCCAGCATCTTCGAGTCGGCATCGAAGTAATCGGCGATGACAGCTGTCGAGGCATGACGGCGGTGAGCCGTACCAAAAGCATCGTTAACATACACGTCGGCATACGAGGCCAGCTTCTTGGCAAAGTCTTTTTGCTTAGCCTTCATTTCCTTCTTTGCCTCATCGTAAGCGGGGTCGGCCTTATCAATGCCCACGGGTTTGCCCTCTTCTTCGGGGTAGAAGCGTAGGTTTTCTAGCAGCAGAGCCTCGCCCATCTTGAGGTTGGCGGCTGCATCGGTAGCGTTGGCGCAATCGTCGGCGAACTTTACGGGTACACCCAAGCGTTCTGAAACCTTGTTAACGATTTGCGAAAGCGACAATTTGGGGTTCACCTTGCCTTTGGGTTTGCCCATGTGGCTCATCATAATAACGGCGCCACCGTCGGCCAATATCTTCTTCAAAGTGGGGAGAGCACCACGAATACGGGTGTCGTCGGTGATGTTTCCGTTCTCGTCCAATGGCACGTTAAAGTCCACACGTACAATTGCCTTTTTGCCGGCAAAGTTGAATTGTTCGATTTTCATCTTTATTAATGTTATGAATATTTTGTTTTATGCCTGAATTGACATGCACAAAGTTAGTGATTTATCTTGATATACAGCTTTTTTTGATAGGAAAATCGCCTTTTAGCTTACAAGATACGGCTTTACTGGCACCACCAAACGTAATTTGCAATGCACACTTGTCAAACGCATTCGCCAAGCAGACAAGCAAAACAACACCGCCCCACGTGCAGACCATGCACGCTGAACACAGGGAACTACGCTGTGGCTCACGCGATGTCCCCCTTCTTTTATGCCGTTCACTTGCGCTTTGCTCCGCTACATATCTTGTCCGCCATACACGTTATACGACACTTTTTGGGCATCCCACTTGTCCTTGGCCTTCGTTTCGCCCTTGGGATAGCCAATAACAACCACGCTTAGTGGCACCATCGTTTCGGGCAATTTCAGCACTTTGCCCATTTCAGAACTACGTTCTTCGAGGGGATAAGCACCTGTCCACACTGCCCCAAGCCCCATAGCATGGGCTGCAAGCAAGATGTTTTCGGTGGCAGCAGCGCAGTCTTGAACCCAAAACTCGTGCCCTGCCCCCTCAATGGCCTTGGTCATGTCGCCACAAACCACGATGGCAAGGGGCGCAACTTTGGCGAAATCTGCGTGGGCGTTGGTCTCGGCAAGAGCCGCCAACAGCTTCTTTTCGGTAACCACCATGAAGTGCCACGGCTGCTTATTCGCAGCCGTAGGTGCTGCCATACCTGCGCGGAGCAACCTTTCCACCTTGTCTTTCTCCACGGCTTTGTCTTGGTATGAACGAACAGATGCGCGCGAAAGGATGTTGTTGTACACCACATCATCGCCAGCAGCGGCTTGCGAACCGACAGCACCACTCATGACTAGCTTGGCGCAAAGAAACACCAAAGCCAAGGCCAGCGCAAAATTGAGTATTGTTGAAATCTTCATGACTTTTATTTCTTACCAGACGGAGTTGAATATTGGCTATACTTAAAGAGCGAACCCGTTGGGCAAACGAAGCGACAATAAGGCCTTGGCATTATTATCGACAACAAGACGAAGGCTAAGGCTATGCCTATTACCACCCAAGAGGCCGATTCGAAGATGAAAGCAGAGAAGGGTTCGTAATCTATCCAATCGAACCACATGCCCGTCCACAAACAAAACATCAGTACAGCCCAAAGCAATTGCCTCAACAAGTCGAGTCGTTTAACTGTCTTGGGTTTCATTTTAACTTTGAAACCCACACATTTGCCCGCCAACTCTTGCAACGAACCATAGGGACACACATGGGTGCAATAGTACGATTTCTTGCCAAAAAGCGGATAAACAAAGGCTGTGACAAGCATCACAACAGGAACGAGCAGGGTCAGAACATTCATGCCGTTAGACATGTAGCCCACCATTGAGGTGTAATTAAGGAACGTACCGCACCAAAAACCAAGTATTGCCACATTCAACACATGCTGCACAAGTCGGTAATGCCTATTCTTAATAAAGAGCGGAAGTACGGCTGCCATCAATGCAACGGCCAATGCGGCAAGCGATTTGGCAGAAAGATCTAGCTTAGACCAAAGGTTGGCGTCGGCCTTTGCCTTGGCCGCATACTGCAATCCCCTTTGCATGTTCTCTACAATGGCTTTGGAAGTGAACGTTGCACCCGACACGGCATCCACCTGCATGCGTTGCGCCTCATCAATAGATTTACCGTTCCATTTGGTAAGCAGTTGCGAAGCCTCTTCAAAAAACTCTGGCGTTTCGGCATTGTCCAGTGCCTTTACCCCAACCACATGGTCGTCTTTCAACGATATTTCCAAAGGCACTGTTCCGCTATACCCAATAATATCTTTGCCTAGGGCAGTGGTATTAACAACCACCGTGCCGTCGTCCAAAGTCCTTATCGTGTCTTCGCCAGCTGCAATTGCCTTTTCTTTTTGCAATAGGTCGTGCCCTTGTATCTTACCATCCCTACGAATGCTCACGCCAAGCACAAGCAAAAAACAGGTTATAAGACTAAGGAGTTGTTGCCATTTGGCTGACTTACTCATTATATATATTGGGTTTGTTATCTTCGTTTTCGCAAAACATCGGGCGCCAAGCTATCAAATTCGCAAACGTTCTCATTGCAGTTGGTATGGCGTGTTGTCTTCAATTCCAGCCTCGCGCAAGGCCTCTTTACGCTCAACGCAAGTGCCGCAAGTGCCACAATGCACGTCGCCACCCTTATAACACGACCACGTTTCGGCATAATCTATGCCCAACGCCCTGCCACGGCGCGCTATGTCGGCCTTGCTGATGTTGGTATATGGTGCCACAACGCGTACACGAGCGAATGTGCCTGCCTCAACAGCAGCGTCCATAGCGGCGATAAATTCGGGGCGACAATCGGGATAAATGGTGTGGTCGCCGCCGTGATTGGCAATAAGCACCTTAGTCAACCCATTGCTTTCGGCTATACCTGCCGCCACTGCAAGCATCACGCCGTTGCGAAAAGGCACAACGGTCGACTTCATATTCTCCTCATCGTAACTTCCGTCGGGTATGCTTTCGCCACTCTCCAACAAGCTACTCTTAAAGTATTGGTACATAAAGCCAAGCGGTATAACCACATGCGCAATGCCCAAGCGTTGGCAATGCAAGGCCGCCAAAGGCAGTTCGTTGTGGTTATGGTTGCTGCCATAGTCGAAAGAAATGCCCAATGCAATCTCGTCTTTCTTTTCGTAAAGCAGCGTAACGCTATCCATTCCGCCACTCACTACGATTACTGAATCTTTCATTTGCTTATTATATCATTAAACTTGATTGGTGGATTTAGCCACCAAACCAAACTGTTCAAAACTGCGCATACATGCCTACGTACTGCATAACACTTGCAGAACAAAACTTAAAGCTAAGCAACGGCATCGCATGCAACTAAGATGCGAATTTCGCAAAAATAACTTAAACACGCAAGAAATAAGGAAGAAATCTTGCTATATGTACAGGTGTAAAGGCTTAACTAAAACCCTTAGCACAATCGACAAACGCCTGTTTTTAAATTAAAAATCCGTAATAGCATTACGAAATAAGTAAACAAACAAAACACATGGCTATACTTAATATATGCAGGAAGAGTGATGTTCATAGAAACAAATCCTTGTACAGAGTTCTGGTTCTTACTGCATTTCTTGCCCAATGCGGTGTGTAGACAATACGAAAGCTACGAGCAACTGCTGCCCGAACTGCAAAAACACATGCCAGGATACGAGAAGACGAAACGCTACTTCATCAAAACAAACCTATATAAGTATCTAACTGAGCATGGCGACTTGGATAGGGCCGTGCAAAACTCTGAGAAACTATGCCAACCATGCCAAGAGTCGCCTGAAGATTTAAAGGCTTATTCGGAAATTCACAAGGTGATTGAATTACTTAAAACGATATAGGCGCAAGCAATTGTATTTGTTACACATGTTCGGGATAAAGCCTTGTTCTTAAAACAACTCGTTGATGTATTCACATAAAAACCACTCAAAAGAATAAAACAAAACTTATAAACTCACGAAAACCCAACAACTCCCGAATACATCGACTCATCAACTTACAAACTCAAAAACTCAGAAACTTATCAACTCAACAACTAACTAACTCATCAACTCAATAACTAACGAACTCATCAACTCGCCAACTTAAAAACTTAAATCGCTATCTTTTATTTTACATTTCTACTCTAATTTTCGCTCCGTTCTAGCGAAAATATTGGTTAAAAAGTAGGCAAAAAGCCCCTATTTCTACCCTTTCATGCCTTGGGGCTTGTCTGTTTTTAAGCCTAGAACCTGCATTTTGCACCATTTTGCCTTTCTAGATTGCTTGCCAACTCATTATTTTTTACGCCCAAATACATGCTTTTGGCTCCTAAAACCCCACTTTTTAATAGCTATTTTGCCCTTTCTAGCCATGTGTTTCATGGTTGTAAGAGGGTTTGTTTATACAATTGCTGTGGATGTTTATGCTTTTCGTCGCGTATTTAGGGGCAAATTGCACCGCATTTTGCACCATTTTGCCTTGCGTTTTGCACCAAAACGCACTCCATTTTGCACCAAAACGCACTGCGTTTAGCACCAAAACGCACTCTATTTAGCGGCAAAACGCACTGTATTTTGCAGCAAATAGCCCCCAAACAGGTACAAATGGCGACCTTTTTAAATAAAAATTCATTTTGCGGTATTCCCATGCTAACCCCATTTTGCACCCAAACAAACCTTCGCGAGAATCGATTTTTTGCGGCAAGGTGGGCAATTGGTGAACAGAAAGGGCACTCATAATGTTAAAAAATGCACTGAAAGTTTTACAAACTTAGAGCTTGCAAACTATATTTTTTATATAGTATGCTCTACAAAGGGAAACAATGCGTAAACAAACACAATGCGGTTGGCACAATTCCAGCTACTATCTCAACGTTTTCGTTAAGCCAAATGAACAATGTCGAGCTTGCTCGGACATTGTCATGGCGAGAATTGGAAATCGCCGACACGGA
>ERZ773014.51-NODE-51-length-77175-cov-38.378760_pt1 | contig 77175 bp, 79 predicted proteins | sample MGYA00580841_ERZ773014 | MGnify/ENA primary metagenome ERZ773014 (study PRJEB29015, sample SAMEA2737989) | human oral metagenome | biome: human oral; feature: human-associated habitat; material: dental | place: China | collected 2067 ... | reverse complement strand
ATGCGTGCTAAAGGCATCTACACGACGCTGGAAGACGTCCACGATGCGTGGGCTGCGTGGCGCACCACCACCAACCCAAACCATAGCGATTTAGTGCCCTTCGGCCAGCTTGATGCAGAAACCAGGTCGCTGGATCACCCGTTCCTCTACGCAATTCATGCGGCAGCCCATATCCGAAACAACCAAACCGAAAAGGAGTCATAATGAATCCCGTACTCGTCATCTCGATAGTGGCAATCGCTATCTCTCTCACCGCCCTGGGCGTTTCAATCGGCGCCCACATGGCCGCCCGCGACTGCCGCAGGGTGACCGTGATGTTCATGACCACGGTGATGGAGTACCTGGATGGGGATAGCCAGGTAGGGGTTTGCGTGAAGAAAATCACTGGTGCCGCCAACCAGGGCGATAAAAAATCGAATCCGCGGGTGGTAAAGCGCATTCGAGATGACCACAACCGCTAAAACCACCAGCCGGCAACAGCGGCCGCTTACTCCCGACGGTATTCTTACTGCCCCGTGCCATCAGGTGCTCCTCCCGTTTTGGGATGGGCGCCTGTACATGGAGAAGGAAGAAATGATGCTGGCCCGCCATGAACAGGCGAAACAGCTTTGCGATCAGTGCCCGCTGCTAGAGGCATGCGGCCGCTACCTGGAGCGCATGGAAGAACAACGAATGCCCGTCGACGGGGTAGTAGCAGGCCGTTATTACACGCCGAAAAAACGCCGGCGGCGTAAAACGAAAAACCGGGAAAACACTTAGCTAGCCTGCATTTTTTAAAGCGAAATCCCCCGATATTGCTTGCTTGGGCCTTGTTTTTGGGTCTATGGCAAGCATATCAGGAGGTTTTCGAGTTGAAGCCCAGCCCTTTTGATGGTCTCGTACGTACCGTGGCAAGCATATCAGGGGTTTTCGGAGTTGAACCCTAGCTGCCCCCATTAATAACAAAGTAAGGAACCCATATAGTATGGATAACAAAATCACACCGTTCTCGTTTAATGGTACGCAAGTGCGAGTCGTCACCCGCTGCGGTGCCCCATGGTGGGTTGCCGCCGATGTAGCGAAAGCCTTGGGGTATCGAACCACTGGTGAGGTTACGAGGTTCGTGCGTGACCATCAAAAGGGTATCGAGATTCTCGATACCCTTGGTGGTAGCCAAAAATTCGCTGTCATTAGTGAACCCGGCTTGTATCTGGCAATTCTAAAATCTCATGCCGCCTTGGCCGAGAGGTTCCAGGACTGGGTGACGGAAGAGGTGCTGCCGGCGATTCGGTCGCATGGTGGGTATCTCACCCCGGAAGCGACAGCCCAGGCGTTGTCTGACCCGGATTTTATTATCCGCCTGGCTACGCAGTTGAAGGAGGAGCGGGCTCAGCGTTTGGAGTTGGAAACCCGGGTGGAAGAGGCTGCGCCCAAGGTGCTTTTTGCTGATGCTGTGAGCGCATCGACCACCTCGATCCTGGTGGGGGATTTGGCGAAGATCCTCAAAGGCAACTGCGTTGATATTGGTGCTAACCGGCTCTTCACCTGGCTAAGGGCCCATGGGTTCCTTACCTCCCGCCGTGGCGCTGATTGGAACAGCCCTACGCAGAAAGCCATGGAGCTGGGCCTCTTCGAGATCAAAGAAACCGTTATTACCCACGCCGACGGGCATATCACGGTCAACAAAACCCCGAAAGTCACGGGCAAAGGCCAGCAGTATTTCATTAGCCGTTTCCTTGATGGGCGGTTCGACATCAACGACACAGGCGTCATAGTGACGAAACAAGGAGCATAAAAGGAATGACCACGAACACCCCCACTTACGAATCCCGCCTAGCACTACGATCCCTCCGCAGGCACGCAGCAGGCAAAAAGACCGGGCGGGCTGGGGTACGGGCCATGGAAGCCCTCGGGTACGTCACCGAGGACGGCACTATCACCCCGGCCGGTAACCAAGCCCTACACGGTGAAAAATAGGCGGCACCTATGATAAAGCACCCGGAAATCCGTGATGCTCTCTACGAAAATGAGAAAAACAAACTCCGGCTCGAAATGAAACGCGAACGCCTCCAGGCGGCTAACCGCTGCTGCGCGCTGGAAGCCACCGGCTATCAACCACACCAGCAAATACACATTTGCGCCAGGCGCAGTGGGCACCGCGGCGGCCACCACGACTATGACACCGGATTCCACTGGAAATGGAACAAAGAAGAAGGAACGAAATGACGGATCACCCCTCAATCCAGCAAATGCTAGACAGCCTGAAGTATCTCCGGGAGGACACAACCCTCCTGGATGAGGAGGATGAAAAACACCTACGGGTGGTGTCCCGCTGGATAAATTTCCTGCTAGACGACACCGACTACCAAGAGATGCGAAACCAGCCTGAATTCCGAGATAAACCCGACGACTATGGGGTGCTGGTGGAATTCCTCCCCGACATGCCAGGGATCGGAGAAGGATCAAGATACATTATCGAGATCAGCCATCAAGGACCCGACGATATCACCATCACCATCAGTGACGACTGCCAGTATGGCACCTGCAAAATCACGCAGAAAAACCTCTACCAGCTAGCCCGAATGGCCCTAGTGATCCTCCTACAGACGGAAAACCTTAAAACCAGAGAACGGAACAAAAATGAACACCCCAGCAAATAGCCTAGCGCCGATGCTGGAGGCCATCGGTCGGCTCAAAAAATACGCCCCCGCAGAGCCCTTGGACCGCCAAGACATCAACACGATCATTAATACAATCGAGGCTCTGACCGACAGCCCAACCTACCAGCCAACAGACAGCGTAGGATACGGCAGGCTCGACGACGAAGGCTACAGGGACGGGCTCTTAGTGCTACAAAATGGCGCACTACAAGGATTCGTGATGGTTGACCACTGCGGCCCTGACCACATCATCCTGAGGACGGAAACTAAGCGGGGCGCCCACCACATCACCCGGGATCAGCTCTACCGGCTAGCCGCCGGTATCCTCACAGTACTAGCGCACGTCGATTACCCCGACCAAAAATAAGTAGAACAAACTTTCCAATTATTGGATTGCTAGTCGGTTATCCGCCATGATTCCGCCACACTCCCGAAGTTGCTCTCGTGCCTCTAAAAGCAGCTTCGGTGGCACCCCGGCGCGCTCGGCTTCGGTAATCGCCCGGCTTAGGGCTTCGCTGGCGTTTAGGGCTTCGTTAGCGGCTGCTATGAACTTCTCGGTGGTGTCGGTAAGTTCCGATAGCTTATCCGTAACTCCTGCCAGGCTTTCGCTAGCGCTGGGGTCAATAGTGAAAGCTTCCACTGGAACGCCTAGCACTTCGGCTAGGGCAGTAGCTTCCCAGATTCGCGGTATGCGCTCCCCGGATTCGATACGCCGGAGATTGGTCATGTGCATTGTATGGCCGGCTCCTTCTAGCTGGCGACCTAGCTCCGCTAATGACCATCCGGCCCTCTTCCGGTAGTAGATGAGATTCTGACCAAAAATGCTACTTTTATCCACCATTTAACCCTATCATGCGCACAATGTGTGTTGACATAAGGGGCGGCATTACTTAATATTTGCCCTATACATGTTTAAACACATATCGTGCTTGAAATTCCCCATATCCCCACAGAAAAAATCACAAATAGAACATTTATCACCGTTGTTAGCAAAAGCTAGCAAGCTGCCACCGCCTAAAGGAGACCCATTATGGCAACGAAAACTGCCACTGCCCCCAAGGATGACCGGCTGTTTATCCGTATCACTCTCGATTTTTTCGGTAACCCAAAGGTGTTTCCGTTATCGCCGGGCGCCAAGCTGGCTTTTATCGAGATGATTGCTTGGTCGGCCTGGCATCATACTGATGGGCGAATCAGGAAGCGGTTAGCGCTTGCTATGTGGACGTCAGAAATCGTCGAAGAGCTTCTAGACAGTGATCCCGAACGCCCCCTGCTTTCCGAGGGTGACACCGATTATTTCATCCATGATTATGCGGAGCATCAGCAAACCACTGCCGATATTGAGGCGGTGCGTGAAGCCCGGCGCGCTGCTGGCCGTAAGGGTGGGCTTGCTAAAGCTGCAGCTCAAAAGGGTGTTTCTAGCAAAAAGGTAGCAAAAGCTAGCAAGCCGCTAGCAAAACCTGCCGAGAAAGAGAATGAGAAAGAGAACTATAAAAAGAAAGGGGAAAGAAAAGCCCGTGGTTCGGTAGCAGCCCCTGTTGCGCTTTGCCCCGTGCCCGACGCCCCCTCTCCCTCTTCTCAAATCGAAAATGGGTTGGACCCCGCAGGGGTGGCGCCTGCTGCCGCAGTCGGCCACTCTGCCGCCCCGGAGTCTCAAGAGCCGAAGCCGGTGGGCGCCCCGCGGCCGGTGGTGGTTGATCCCGAGCCTGCGCCTGCCTTGGTTCTTGATGATCCGTGGGCTGGGCTGCCTGACCTCGCCGATCACCAGACCGCCCAGGTGTCCGACACGGATTGTGCTGATGGGCGGGTGCCTGCCTGTCTTAACCCCACCAGTGAGAAAACCATGACCGCGAAGGATCAGGCCGTGGTGGCTGCCGTCCGGGCGTACCAGGTGATCGGCACCCCTGCGGAATGGTCGAGCCCTAACGATCCGCGGTGCCGGAAACACGCCTACCTGCCGCGGGAAGAAGTACCCCCCTGCCGTAACTGCATGCGGTCCCGGCAGTGGTTCGAGCAGCGCGCCGTAGCGGAAAAGCAGGCACATCTAGCAGCTATCCACGCCTGCCCCTTGTGCGACGAGCTGGGCTACGTGGCGGTCAAGAACGCCGCAGGTGAAACGACGGGTGTGGCGCACTGTGACCACACTGGCGAGCTACCGAAACCGAAAGCAGAGACCCAGCCCCGGCCGGTAGGGCGGGGCATGCCCGCACACTTACGCGAGAAGCTGGACGGCATCCTGGGGCGTCAAACTGCCCAAGAAACCGCCCCAGACGCCCCGCAGAAGCCCGAAACCCGGGGCGCCTACACCGGTACCCCAAACCATGATCCAAACCCGGCAGAAGAGCGCTCAGGCGAGCTGTTGACGGTAGGAGCTGCGTCATGAGCCGCGACCCATTCTTCGACGCGATCCGCGACCAGCTTTTACCAGACGCCACCGACACCGAAATCGAAAGTCTGTTTGGTCAGTATTTGGGTGCCCAGCCCGAGCCTGCATTCATCGCCCACATTGCTGGTGACCCCAAACCCCAAGGGTCTAAACGCTATGTGGGTGGCGGGCGAGTCATCGAGGACAACCCCGGCACCCGGGTGTGGCGGCAATCCGCACAACTCCAACTCGCCACCTACCGCAGCCGCCAACTGAAAGACCCCATCGACGAAGCGGTGCTGGTGCAAGCGGTTTTCTGCCTACCCCGCCCTAAAAGCGTCCGCAGCATGCTCCCCACGTCTAAATCCTCATACGACCTCGACAAACTATGCCGGGCGCTAGGGGACGCCTTAGAAGGGGCCGGTGTGCTCAAAAACGACTCCCGAATCACCACATGGCACGCCCGTAAACGCTACGCCGAAGCCGACAGCAACGGGCCAGCTATCACCGGCGTGTTCCTACGAATCTATAAGGAAAAACAATAATGTGTACGCTGTTAGACGAAAAAACCCGGCGCGCTAGGAAACCACACGAGTGCTATGCGTGCGGGGCGGTAATCAACCCTGGTGAGGAATACTGCTGGGAAAAATATGTAAACTGCGATGGCCTTTATGAACTGAAAAGCTGCTTAGCTTGCGATATGGCCTTCCCTGAAGTATGGAACTACGTGGGTGAATGGCGGTGCATATCTGACGAAGGCATCACCTTCGAGGACTATCTCGAATGGGCGACCGACCCCGACTACGATGACACCCCCGCCAAGCAGGCCTGGCGTCAGCGTGCCGGCTACACCAGAGAAGGGAAGCTCATTAAATGATCCTCGACGTTACTTGCGGTGCCAGGCTCATGTGGCACAACAAACACCACCCCGATGTGATCTACGCCGACCAGCGGACGACGCAACACCAGCTATCAGATGGCCGGGAAATCACCATCAACCCGAACATTCGGCTCGACTACCGCGCCCTACCCTTCCGTGACAACGCATTCCACCTTATCAACCTAGACCCACCCCACCTCCAGCGCGCCGGGGCGACTGGGTGGATGTGCCAGAAGTATGGGGTTCTCATGACCACGTGGCGGGAAGACCTGCGCCAGTGCTTCGTTGAGTGTTTCCGGGTGCTTGCCCCAGGTGGCACGCTCACTCTCAAGTGGAGTCAAGTCCACATCCCGCTCCGGGAGGTACTGGAACTATCGCCATACCCGCCCCTGTATGGCACCCGCCACGGCAAAAACAATGCTACGTCTTTTACGGTTTTCCATAAACCAATGGGATCAGGAGGTTTTCGAGTTGAACCCCAGCCCTGATCCTAAACCCATCTGGCAGACCGTGCTTGCTACTGCCTACCAGGAGTACACCGCGGCGAAAAATAGTGACAGGTCGCATCGTGATGGAGTGGTGGTCACCCCCGTGGAAATCGTAGATTTTCAAGTCAGGGTGCTGAAAGACTCTCTTGCCGCCCAAGGCGCCACACTAGCTGACCCACGGGTAGAAATCCTCGACCCCTTCGGGGGCACCGGCATCTACTGCGCCAGAATAATGCAACTATCTGGGCTCACGCCGGATGAACTCGACGACCTCTATCACTACCGCCTACGGATGATCGAAATCGACCCTATCGCCTGCCAGATCGCTGACGCTAACCTCAAAACAGTCTTCGAAGAAGAAACAGGGCGGCTACCACGCCACAGCATTGTTATCTGCACTGACACCTTTACGATCCCTACCGGAATGGAAAACCCCAATGTCTAAAAGCAAAAGAACTAAACGAACCGTAATCTGCCTCCGCTGCCGAAACCTTAAACGCCACGAGTGCCGCGGCCTCTGTAAATGCTGCTATAACCATGTGCGAGAGCACCGCAGCGGTAACGACACACTCGACAATTACCCGCTCTACGCAGACCAAGAAAAATAATCCCCGCCATAAAATAGAACCAACTAGGTGATACCAAGGAGCCATCATGAGCCTATCCGATCTATACCCGCCTATGCCTACAGAGTTAGACCCCTACCTAGGGCTGACTATCGACGCGGTGCCAGACAACCTGAGGGAGCACTTAAAAGGGCAGCCGTTCATAGAGATATCATCTGGTAAGCCTGTTGTGCTGCTAGCCGATATCCACCCATCGAGGCAGCGTTACCCTGTACTTGACTTGCAAATTGACTGTATCCGCTATGTAAACATTGCCGATTTAGCGCTTGCCCTAGATGAAGAACTTCCAACCTATTTAACCTGCGAATCGCTCTATCTGATCCAGAACCCGGGCGAATACATCGACATCGAGGATGGCAAGCACCACATCATGGACACGATGGGGTGGCGGTTGCACCGTATCCCTCAGGAAGTTTGGCCCCACCTGAAGCTAATGGACCAGTGGTTTCTCGACCTGGACCGTCACCGAGAAGTGTTGCTCGAAAGCTATATTGGGGGCGACTGTCGAGTAAAAGCCCCCAACCTCGTGCCGTTTCCAGGGAGCTGCTGGTGGGCCCCCGCTCGGCGGCTAAAAGTTATTGATCGGTTTGCTAATTTCTAGCCGCACCATGCTGTTTCTCACTATCGTATGATGTGGTAAAGAACACATTCGCATCGCCCTTAAAACCGGTACCCCCACTTGAAGAATACAGTGTGACGCTGTATAATAAAGGATGTAAGCCAAACGGTTTACAGAAAACTCAATAGTGGAGGGGAGGTGAACCCAAATGATCGAAAAGATCAGCTTGGCTCTCACGGCGATTACCACCGGTATCTCCGCCCTGATGTACCTGCACACCAGGCCACCAGGCGGCAAGCACCGGAAGCGGAAACGCTACCGACGCGGTAAGCGCCAACGGTAACCCCCGGGTGAGCTAAAACCTACTTAGCTCACCCGGGGGGCACCCCACCACCCTACCACGCGAACCCCCTAGAAAGGAGGAACACCCATGAAAGCACGACCCATGTATGTTGCAGCGGTCGCTACGTACATTGCAGCGGTTGCAACCACCCTGTGCAGCAAGAACGTGCCTATCGTCACGCCTGTGATGCTTACCATCACCACCGTGATACTCGGGTACATCACCTGTACTGGCCGCTGGCGCCGCTAACCAGCAACCCCACCAGCTTCGGCTAGTGGGGTTTTTAAGTTGAACCCCAGCTTCCATTAGAAAGACTCCACGATGATTGATATCACCCTCGCTAAAGATATCCCGCACCGAACAACTATCACCGATGCCGGAATAGAATACTGGACCGTCACGGCTATCACCCAGCATATCGGTGTCACTAAATCCACCTTCGCTAGCTATGTTGCCCGTGGCCAAGCCCCACAACCCGCATTCCAGCTAGAACGCACCCGCCTATGGGACGCCGCCGAAATCAAACGATGGCACGCCTCACGCCCCACAAAGTAACCACACCCCCCGCCCTTCGCCTCCCAGGGTGCGGTGAATGCCACTAGTGACCGAGCCCCAGCTTTACCATTAGCCCACGCATACCAGCTGGGGAACGGGAGGAAACCATGGGCGCCACCACTACCACCACCGAGGCAGGCCTACGTGCCACGCTACGGGGCCTACAGGGCCTCTGGATAGAACTAGAAGCAGCCAAGTACCCCACCCCCACCCGTATAACGAACCCCCAGGGGGGTAGGAAACCCGGGGCCCACCCCACTACACCAGGCGGGGCCGCCACTACCCTAGACATCGACCTCACCCTTAACCTCTTCGAGGTTGCCCGAGACATCGCCAACCATATCCAGCCAAGCCGTATTCTCACCTGCGACGCCCACCAACTCCTAGGCTTCCTCGCCTTCAATGCTGGACTCATCGTCACCCTGGGCTTCGCCCCCGACATCCACGCCGAACTCCGCTACCTGGAGTCCAGACTCCTGGATTTCCTCCGCGCCGGGCAGCCCATGGTGTGCGATGCCGGCGAGCCGTGGTTGACGTGGCGCACTATCATCCATGCTGCCCATGCTGAAGGGTATACGGTTAGCCGTGCGCTGCTACGCAAGTGGGCTGAGCGCGGACACATCAGCACGCACCTAAGCACTGATCGCATCGCATGCTATCGACTTGGTGAGGTTCTAGGCCACCTGAAAAATATGCCTTTGCCTGCTGTCACAGCAGATGATATAATCGACGCGACGACGCAGCCTGCAGAAAAACCAGTGGAGGGTTTAGGGTTCGCGTCGCCCCGGGGCGTTTTGATGGCTCCTCACCCCGGATAGCTCGTGGGGCAGGGGATTGCCGCTCCACTCCTCCTACTTTCTGACCTTCAGGGAGGGAATCCATATGGCAGCATGGCGAAACGGCGCCCCTACCCACGTGAAAACTCATATCCGCAAGAAGATTCTTGCCCGCGACGGCTACACATGCCAACAATGTGGTAGCCCAGCTGCCGAAGTGGACCACATCGACAACACCCGCGGCCCCGGATACGATGCTCTTAGCAATCTCCAATCGCTCTGTGTTCTATGTCACAATGCCAAAACGCAGCGTGAAGCCCTGGCGGGGCGTGCCGCCCGGGTAGCGAGAGTGAAGCGACCCCCCACCCCCTCATTTTGTGATATTTCCCACACTAGCAGGTTTGATACCGACCGGGGGTAGGGGGGATACCCCCCGAGGCGGCCCTCGGGCCGCGGAGGGCAAAGGGCCTGACGGCCTGTACGGGTTCCCAAAGCCAACCTAAAGGAAAGGTTAGGAAAACCTAAGAATGCGAAAGGGGGTGCCGACCGTGCCCGGACCACCCCCGAAAAAGAACGCCCGCCGCCGCAATGCCCGACCCGACTGGGTGACGCTCCCCGCCGATGGACGGAAGGGGCGCGCGCCCCGATGGCCACTGCCCGGCCGAGTGCAACGCGGGTGGGCGGAACTCTGGCGACGGCCCCAAGCAGTCATGTGGGAACGAAACCACGACGAATTTTTAGTCGCCCGCTACCTTATCCTACGGAACGCCATTCAGGATGAACTTGACCATAGTGTGGTCAACGCCAGCGCTATGGCGGAGCTTCGCCAAATCGAAGACCGGCTGGGGCTCTCGCCCATGGCCATGAAACGCCTCCAATGGGAAATCGGCGATGCTGAACAGTCCAAGCCTGAGGACGACGGGGTGGTGATCGACGCCCATGACCGCTTTGCCAACCTCTGACCTCACCATGCCGCCCGGCTACTACCTCGGCAACATGGGGGCCTGGTGTACTCTCCCATGGCCCACCACCATGGATGAGAAACTCGACCTCATCGCTCACTCCCTAGGCCCTGCGGTCATCGACTGGGCCGAATGGCGCACCGATGAACCGGGCCTCCTCAACGACGACGGCGAACGGTGGCGATTCACGCCAGGGCAAAGCAGATTCCTCATCCTCTGGTACGCCTTCAACGACCAGGGCAGGTTCATCTACCGGCGTGGCTGTAAACGCGGCAGCAAAGGCAGCGGCAAAGACCCCCTAGCCGCCGCCATGTGCAACATTGAGCTACTCGGCCCCTCCCAGCTTCACTGGGATGGCGCCCGCTACGTAGGCAAACAACACACCATGCCCCTCGTGCAGATAGCCTCCAACTCCGAAGAACAATCCAAAGACGTCCTCCGGGTTGCCAACAGCCAATTCGGCGCCGAAGCCACCAACTACTACGGGTTAGACAAGGGGAGGACTGCGACCTTTGTGAAAACCTCCCCAGCCCGCATCGAAGTGCTCACCGCCTCAGAGAGGTCTTCCGAAGGCGACCCCGCCACTTTCATCGTGCTCAATGAAACCCACCACATGACCCAGCGCTCCGGCGGGCATGCAGTCGCCAAAGTGGCTCGCCGAAACGTCGGCAAATCAAAGAGAAACATTCAGGCCCGAATGGTGGACTTCACCAACGCCCACCAGCGGGGCCAAGACTCCATCGGCGAAAAAACCTTCGAAGCATGGCAGAAACAACAATCCGGTAAATACCCGCAGCTCAAGAAAGACATCCTCTATGACTCCATTGAATTTGACCCCAAGCTAGACATCTACGACCCCCAGCAGCGCATGCTGGCGCTCCAGCAAGCCTACTCCGATGCCCCATGGGCCGACCTCGAACGCCTCTCCGACGAGGTGGTGGACCCCGAACTCTCGGCCGGTGACGCTATCCGCTTCTACATGAACGGACTCGGAGACGCCGAAGACTCCTACGTGTCTGCCAAAGCCTGGGCGGCACTCGCCGACCCCACCCGCCAGTTTGAGCCGGGGGATCAGATCGCCATGTTCCTCGACTGCTCCAAATCAGAAGACGCCACAGCCCTCATGGGCTGCCGAATCTCAGACGGGTACAACCAAACGTTGGGTGTGTGGTCCAGGCCCCGCGGACCCCGAGGTGAAGGCTATCTCGTCGACCGCGACCAGGTGGACGCTAGGGTGCGAGAAATTATGGAACTGTACAAAGTCGTTTGGTTCGGCGTCGACCCGTCACCCGCCAAAGATGACACCACCGAGGCCTCCTACTGGAGGCCCCTCATCGACGCATGGCACCGTGATTTCCGCCGAAAACTCCGCTGCTGGGCAACAAAAACCCACTCCGTCCTCTGGGACATGCGGCTTTCCGAACCCGGCGCCGCCGACCGGAACCGGCGCTTCTCCCAGGAGGTAGAGATCATCCAGGACCTTATCGACAAAGACGGCCTGGACGGGCCATTCCGACATGATGGTGACCCGGCGCTCACAGCGCATGTGAACAACACGAAAATCCGCTGGAACAAGTTTGGTTTGGCGATTGGTAAAACCAGCCGTGACAGCCACCAGCTCGTCGATTTGTGCGTGGCCATGGTGGCTGCCAACGTCGGCCGGCGTGAAGCCCTGAACTCCGGTAAGGTTCGTGCCCGCCGCAAGGCCGGCCCTAAGAAGCGAAGGAGAGTGATGATCGGATGACCCTCGAACTGATCCACGACTATGAGCTCGCAGACGACGAGCATACCCTCATCGCCAAGCTGGCGGGGCGGCTGCAAGAACACGCCCGGAAGAACAAGTCGAAATGGGCTTACTATGAGGGCAAAAACGCCCTCAAGGATTTGAACATTGCCCTACCTGCGGTTGCTGGAAGTATCCGGGCGGTTGTTGGCTGGCCCGAGATTGTGGTTGACTCCCTAGCGGAACGGTTGGAGTGGCAAGGGTGGATCTCCCCGAAGTCGGACATCAGCGAACTAGACCAGGTGTTCGCCGAAAACGACCTAGCTTCTGAATTCGCTAAAGCCACCCTCGAATCCCTCGTCACCGGCATGGGATTCCTCGAAGTATCGGCTGGCGGGGACGGCGAGCCCACCATCATTATTGATGCCGTCACTGCCAATGAAGCCACCTACATGTGGGACGATCGGCTTAACCGCATGGCAGCAGGATACATCGAAAAAACCGGGGAAAACGGCGAAAAATACCAAACCCTACACCTGCCGGACCGAGTTGTATCTATCATCGCCGACCCCCGTGAGACGGAAAAGGAAACCATCTGCGTCAAGCACGGCTGGGGCAGGTGCGGCCTGATCCGCATCCCGAACCGGTCCCGCGCCGGGAAAGACGCAGGTGCCTCAGAAATCACCACGGCCATCGAATACTACACCGATCACGGCGTGCGAACCGTGCTGGGCATGGAGTTCAACCGCGAGTACTACACCACCCCACAGCGCTACCTGCTGAACGCGACATTCGACCAGCTAGGCCTAGATGAGGACGCGACAGAAAGCGACCTCATCCAAATGGGGTGGAAAGTAGCCATGAGTAAAGCGCTGGTGGTGCCGCCGGGTGATCCTGATGATGGGCTGCCAACCATCACCGCGGGCCAGTTCCAGGCATCCCCACCTACGCCTTATATTGAAGAGCTCAAGATGATGGCCCAGCTAGTATCAGCCCAATCAGGGGTGCCTGTATCGTATTTGGGGTTCGCCTCCGATAACCCGCCCAGCGCCGACAGCATTAGGGCCACCGAATCCCGCCTGGTGCGCCGCACTGAGCTCCGCCAGCTGGCGTTTGGCCGCCCACTATGCCGTGATCTTGCCTACGTGTGCAAAGCCATTCTCGACGGCAAACCGCCCGAATGGGAGTTCATTGCCTCCCTCGAAGCGAAATGGCTGGCTGCCGCCACACCCACACTGTCGGCAACCATGGACGCCATGACCAAAGCCGTAGCGGCCGAAATCACCCCGAAACACTCCTCCGTGGTGTGGGGCCGGGTAGGGTTCAGCCAGACCGAACAGGAAATCATGCGGAAAGAACTCGCCGAACAATCCGCCACCCAACGCGCCACGGCACTTGCCGGCGGGGCCACCACCATTGGTGATACCACCGTGCTCGACCTGGCCAGGGCAAACCGAGAACCCGAAGAAACCCCCAACACCACCGATGAAACGCTTGTTGAAACCGGCCCGCAGGAAAACACACCTGCTTCGCGGGGGGGGCGGAGGCAGATGATCTCAAACAACGCGCCGACGCCCTAGGCGTCCTGATCCGCGCCGGAGTCGAACCCAAAGTAGCCGCTGACCTAGCTGGCCTGCCCGGGATCCGATTCACCGGGGCAATCCCCGTATCACTGCGGGAGAAAACCTAAACAACACCCATGGGAGGGAGGTGCTGACTATGGCGCGAGACCTGGATGCCGAAGCGGACTACCAGCAGGCTATGGACAACCTACGGACCCTCGCCATACGGGATTTAGTGTCCTGGTGGAAACAGACTGAAACCCTCGGCTTCGCCGACGCCAAACAGCTTATGGAAGAGCCCTTCCAGGCGATTATCGCAGCCTACGGGGAACAGGCCGCCTACGCCGCCGCCGATTATTTATTCCGCTCCCGCAGCCTCGACGACAACCTGAAAGGCCTGGAATACCCCGAAGTGGCCGACCCCGCAGGGTTTGAGCAAATCCTCGGCTCCTACGCCTGGGCACTAAACACCTCCCGCACCGTAACCGGCGGCCTAGACCGGCAGCTAGTGCTACGGAAACTCGCCGGCATCACCAACCGCCTCGTGCAACAACCAGCCCGCGAAACCGTGTATCAGGCCACCCGGAAAGCCGGCACCCGGTATGCCAGAGTGCCGGAACCCCACGCCTGTACCTTCTGCCTCCTCTTGGCCAGCCGCGGCGCCGTCTACAGCCGCGATACGGTGCTGCTCACCGAAGCTGGTAAAAAATATCACGACAACTGCAAATGCCTCGGCATCGAGGTGCAAACCCCCGCCGACCTGCCGAAAATCAACCAAGAGCTAGAACAAATCTATATAAAATCCGGCAGATACCCAGGCAACGACCAAGAGGCTTTCGCCGAGGCCATAGAACGCCAACGAAACCAAACACCCGACTGGGTACCACCAGACGCCGTCCGATACCGACGCGCAGTCGACATGTCGAGAGCTTCGGCCAGGCGGAAAATCACCGCCAAAGAAGCCCTAGACATTGGCTTAGCGGATGACACAGCATGGCCCGAAAAAGAAGACCGAATCCGCAAATGGCTAGAAGACAATGGCGCGCAATCCGTCATCAAACTGAAAGAACTCGATAAAATACCGGGCGGCGCAGGGCTCAGTTTTAAAGAAAAAACTGGGATTTCAAATACTCCTGATGCCATCGTCGATGGGATCACCACGGAGATGAAATCCATCACCTCGAAAAGCGGAATTAATAACAGGGCCAGAAAAGGGAAAAAACAATCGAGCACGCTCATTTGCGACCTAAGGGAATCAATACATGATGAACAAACCATCTTGGCTGATTTACGCAGGGCAGTAGACAATAATGGCGCATATCTTGATAGAATCGTAGTGATAACCACAGAAAAAACCATTCTCTGGGAAAGGAGCTAAAATGTCGTATGTCGCATCCATCATCATTCGAGGCGCTGCCGAAAGCCCCGAGGATGTCATCACCCAAGCCGAAAATTTAATTGCCTCAAATTTTTCTTCGGCGAAAAGGTACCCGAGTGTCCGTGTCCTTTTAACCCCCCCCGAATTTAAACGTGATTTTGGGCTCGCCGAAATTGACGTTACCCAGTCTCGGGACTCAGACGCGCTATCTCTCCTGAAGGAGATTTTCCTCTCCCTTTGCGAGAAGACAGATTGGGCCTTGGAACTCGATTGGGATGGTGCTGAAGACCTCAGTGATGATTTCAGCGAATACATGCGCCGCCCCCGAGGGTCGTCTGATCCTGTGGTGTTCGACCCGTATTCCGATGAGGAACAGGACAATCCTTATTGGGAAAGGGAAGAAGTCCAGCTAGCCGCCGCCAACGCTTAAAACTATCATCCCCAGCAACCCGCGTTCTCCCCACGAGACCGCGGGTTTTCTCATGCCCAAACAAAAACAGAAAGGACACAAAATATGCCAGCCAGAGCATTGCCCATGCCCCCCTGGGTGCGAACCATCGCCCCCGACATCCCCGCCGGTGGTGGCACGACTGATGCCGTCCAGAAGGATACCGCGACTCCGCAAGCCTCAGACCGCGAAAGCGAAACCCCCAGCGACAACAGTAGCGGCAATGATGATGAAGGCGACCCCGACCCCGAGCCAGGGCCAGCAGACGATGCGACCGTGTGGAAAAAACACGCCAGAACCTGGGAAACCCGGGCTAAGGAAAACAAAAAAACCGCCGACAGTCTCCAGGCCCAGCTTGATGCCGAAACAGGTAAAACCAAGCAGGCCGAGGAAGCCCTCGCCGAGGCAACCAAACGCCAACAGGCAGCCGAAACCGCTGCCGCCCGCCTAGAGCTCGCCCTGGAATACGGCCTCAGCCGGAAAGAAGCAGAAACCTTCCTCCACGGCGACGCCGAAGCCATGCGCACCCAAGCGCAACTCCTTGCGGACCGCGCCGGGGCTGGGGCGTCGAAAAGCCGCCCCGCAACCTCGCCGCTCCAAGGCAAGGGCAAGGCCGGCTCCTCGAAAGAAAGCGACCGCAGCTGGGCTCGGCGCCTCATGGGCAAAACCAAAACCGAAAAATAAAAGGATGTGATTCATCATGCAACTCAACCCAATCCGTGAACCTCTAGGCGTCGATAACCGCAAGTGGTTAGGAAGCCGCCACGGCGTGACTAACGCCCAAACCGTCACCATTGACGGGAAGAAAATTTCCGCCGTTGTGAAGGACAACGTTCTGCCTTCCGGTATCCCGCTGAAGCGGGGGACAGGCGGCAAATACGAGCCAGTAACCGCGGCCGGTGACGCCCTAGCCGGGTTCCTGCTCACCTCCCAGTCCGCCAAGCAGAAAGACGTGGATATCGTGGCCCCCATGCTCGACCATGGCCGCATCCGGGTGAAATACCTCCCCGAAGGCGTATTCGACATCACCACCTTGACCACCCCTAACCCCCATTTCATCCTCACCCCGAAGGAAGGTGACTGATCCTCATGTTATGGACCGAAGTTGTGCAGCCGCAGTCCCTCACCACTGTGGCCCGAGAAACCCTTGATGAGCGGGAACGCTCCAAAAACATTCTCGCCCAATTCCTCCCCAACCGTGTCACCGACGACATCTCCGTAAGCCTATCCGCAACCGCTAACGGCCTGGTCGAGGTTGCTGAATACCGCGCCTACGATGCTGAAACCCCCATCGGCGCCACGCCCGGCGGTAAGAAAATCTCCCTGGACCTGCCACCCCTGGGGCAGAAAATCCCCGTCAGCGAATACGACCAACTCCGGGCCCGCGGTATCAACGCCCCAGCATCCGGCAAAGATTTGATCGGCCGGGCCACAATCACCGCAGCCCGGGCTGTCGCTGACCGGGTAGAGATGCTGCGTGGCGAAATTCTCACCACCGGCAAGGCCCTCATCAGCGAAAACCAGTTCAACGTGGAGCAAGATTTCGGCCGCGACCCCCGCCTCACCACCACCGTAGGCACCAAGTGGGACCAGTACGCCACCGCAACCCCGATCGAGGACTTACAGGCCCAGGCAGAGGTTTATGCCAACCTGAGTGGTGAGGCCCCCGGCTACCTGCTGGTATCCCCCAAAATCATCACCAGCCTGATCCGATGCGAAGAAATCCGCAAAATGGCAGGCGGCGTGAACGGCATCCCCAGCATGGTGACCGTGGACTTCCTCCACAGCGTGCTCGCATCCTTCGAGCTGCCGCCCCTTTTGCGGTACGACCGGAAGATTCGCAAAGGCGGGGCGCTCAAACGAGTAATCGACGAGAAAATCGCCATCATGCTCCCCGCTGTAGACGGCGAAGAATCCCCACTGGGGCGCACGTTCTGGGGCACCACCCTCGAAGCCGTCGACCCGGCCTACGGCATTGCCGAAGAAGATCGCCCCGGCATCGTGGTTGGCGCCTACCAGGAAGACGACCCCAAATCCACCTGGGTTCGGGCCAACGCCATCGGCATGCCCGTCGTTGGTGACGCTAACTACACCGCGGCCATGACCGTCCTCTAAGAGCCAAGGAGAACCACTATGGCAACCATCCGAGGCGACCTAGGGAGCTACGTCATTGCGCACGATGAAACCCAGGCCCATGTACTCGCCCCAGGTGCGGAAGTACCCGAAGGCGTAACTATCCACCCTGACTTGCTGGAACCGGAACCGGAAAATCCCGAGGACCCCGAAGATCCTGAAGATCTCAAGGATCCCGAGGACTCGGGTGACGGTGGGGCCGGTGGGGAGGACAAACCCCCCGCCAGCCCGAAGACAAATCGCCGGAGCAGTAGTCGTGCTCGCAAGTCTTGACGATGTTAAAGCCCGCATTCCCCACGTGGATTTCGACGAAGACCAAGCCCTAGGGCTACTGGAAGAAGCATCCGCCCTGGTTGAGGGATACCTGCAAAAACCAGTGCCCGAACCGGTGCCGGAAACCATCAAAATCGTGGTATCCCGCATGGTAGCCAGGGTTATCGAAGCCCCCAAAGAAACCGCCTTCCAGGAATCCATGCAGGTCACCGCGGGCCCGTTTAGCCAAAGCGCTAATTTCACCCATGGTGGTAGTGGTGGCGCCCCCTGGCTCACCGCATCGGATAAAACCATGCTGGCCCCCTTCCGTAGGCGCCGACGCGGCATTTACTCCATCACCATGAGCTAAAGAAAAGAGGACGCGATGCCAGGCCTGCCAACAATCAAGCAATATCCGGTGACCCGGCTCCGCCGCTTCAAAACCGGCACCGATGAGCTCGGCAACACCACCTACGGGCTCCAGGGCACCATCATCCATGTGGTGGGCTGGGCGAAACCCACCACCGCAGAACCCGAACTAGCGGGCCATGCCCGCCGAACAGTCGCCATAAAAATGTACGCCCATCCAGGCGACTTCATCGAGACCGACGTTGTTATCCTCACCCCAGGTGGCGAACGCCTAGAGGTTGTGGGCGAACCCGAAAACTACGAACACGGCCCCTTCGGCTGGGCCCCAGACTTGGAGGTGATTAATCTTGCCGGAATCGAATAAACAATGGCTAAAAGTAACCCTTGGTGCTGAGGAAGACCGATCCGATTATGTCGAATGCGTAAGCTTATCCTTTGACGGCGGCAGCCTTATCTGCTTCGCCGATGAGGGCATGCGGCAAGTACGTGCCGCGTATTCGCCCACCGGGTGGGCCAGGTGCATTTGGGTGGATTATGACGAAGTACGTGCCGAACAAGACCAAGCTCGGCGCAGGTAAGCAGACTATGGCAAAGTACGTGCCGAACAAAGCGGCGCTGAAAGCACTGCTCAAAGACCCCATGACCCAAGGGATCGTAGTCGACCACGCCGAACGAGTAGCAGCTGCCGCGGGCGATGGGTTTGTCTCCTCCTACCAGATGGGCAAAACCCGCCACCGCTGCATCATCTACGCCGACACCTGGTCGGCTAAACGTCGAGAAGCCCGGGACAATATCCTCACCCGAGCCCTAGGCTAATCAGCCCTCTGGAAGGAGGCCCATGTGACCACCACCGCCACCACCACAGTGATTGCCGAGCTGGCGCGCCGGGTAGGGGTGCCGGTATCCAGCCGCATGCCTTCTACCCCGAAACCGCAGGCCTTCATCATTGTTTCCCGTATCGGCGGCGGCATGGAGGACTGGGCACTCCGCAACCCCCGCTTCCTCATCGAATGCTATGCCCACACTGAGCTAGACGCTGAGGCCCTGGCCGAAACAGCCTACGAAGCATGGGTGCGGATGAGGTCCGCCAAAATCCAATCCACCACCATAGACACCCTCACCAGGTACGACGACCCCGACCCGAAGCTCTACCGCTTCCAATTCACCGGTGGCGTGCGGCTCCTAGCCCACTAGCCGGTCCCTGGTGCGGCAGCAGGGGACACATCCTGCCGCAACCACCTTTCCAACTTTCCTGATTTAGGAGAACCATCATGGCTATCAACATCCAAAACGCCTTCGTGGCCACCCCACCCATCGACGGCGGCGTCTACTTCAACGCCCCGGTCGGCACCCCGCTGCCGAAAACCGCCACCGAAGCCCTCAATTCAGCATTCGTGGATCACGGTGCTGTGGGCGAAGACGGTTTCAGTAACACCCCCACCCGCGAAACCAGTACCGAAAAAATGTTCGGCGGGGATGACTGGGTTGACTTACAAACTTCGTACACCGAAACCGTCACCATCACCCTGCTAGAAGACGACAACGAACACGTGCTGAAGTCCTGCTTCGGCGACGCAAACGTCATCGAAAAAACCGCCACCGACAAACACGGCCGGCAGCGCACCATCTTTCACACCGCTGAACGCCTGCCACTAAAAAGCCACATCGTCAAAGCTGTCTCCGGCGAGAAAGCCAAGACGTTGGTTGTGCCTAACGGCCGGATCAGCACCGTGGAAAAAACCGCAGAGACCCATTCCGCATCCACGAAATACAACATCACGATCACCGCTTTCAAGGGCCCCCAGGAATACAAATACGCCAACGTATTCGAACTCCGGGACGACGGCATGGTCGACCCCAACACCCCAGACCCCGACACCCCAGACAAGACCGTGACCCTCCCCAGCGGCGTTACAGGCGGCACCTTCACCCTCTCCATCGACGGCCACGCCACCACCGAACTAGCGTTTAACGCCACCGCCGAAACCGTGCAGGCCGAGCTACGCAAACTCACAGGCGCCACCACCGCCACCGTCACCGGTAATGCTGGCGGGCCCTACACCATCAAGGACATCACCGGGGCCCTCACCGCCGACGGGACTAAACTCACCGGTGGTGCGGGCACCACCATCACCGTAAACCCCTAAACCCCTCCCCGGTAACTCCGGGCGGCGGAGGGAACAACAACGGCGGCGGGGCTGTACCGCCGCCCCCGAAACCGGACACCCGCCGACGCGCTGCATCATTCGGGTGGGAAGACACCTCATCGAAAACCCACAACTGGGAAGAAACCCTCCAAAAAGTCGCGGCAGCAGGCGGCAACACCATCGATCTAGCGGTAGGCCGACCCGAATGGCTACTCTCCCCCGACGTGCCCTCAGACAGTGGGCTCACATCATCCCTATCAGCAGCCGAAGGTGACCCCATCGCAGGGATCATCGACGCCGCCCACGCAGCTGGCATCACAAGCATCTACCTCACTCTGGATGCTATGGCCACCACCACCCTGGCGAAACCCGAATACCAAGAACTACGGGCAGTATCCAGAGATGGCACCGTTCGAAACGATTTGGGCAGCGCCTACGCCCTCACCAAAGGACACATCGGTGCCATGCTAGAGGCTGCCGCACGGCACCTCGCGGCCCGCTACGGCGCCCGCATCAACGGCATCATCCTCACCGAAATCCACTGGGACTCCGGCAGCTTTTCGGCCAAAGACCTGGAGCTGTTCAAACAAGACACCGGCGAGGCGGATTGGACCCGACGTGGCGACGGCACCCCCCACGAAGGGCCCAAAGAACTGGCATGGTTCAGCGATAAAATGGCCGAAGCCGCAGGCCGCATCAAACGCGCCATCGGTAATACCCAACTGGTTTTCGACGTGCGAGTCAACTGGGCCAACCCGGTTGCTGGCCGGCCCGACAGCGGACACGACTACACCAAACTACTGCAGCACGCCGATCTACTTCAGCCCTGGGTCTACTTCGACGCTGGGCAGGCTGGAAAAGCCGCGCCCCTGGTGGAAGCACTCACCGCACAATGGCCAGGTAAGATCCGCCCCTCCATCGGGCTGTGGGGTGCGGGCGGCACCACCATCCCCGCAACCGACCTAGACACGGCTATCACCTCACTACGCTCCCAACCATGGCTGCAAGTCACGCCAGCATCAAAACTCACCACTGCCCACTGGAAGGTGCTGAAAAACTGGCGCTAACCACACTGAAAAAGGGCCGCGGGCAAAACCCTGTTACCGCCCGCGGCCCCTCCCACCCTCTATCAACCACAACTAAGGAGCCATCATGGCATTCGACATCCCCGGATTCGACAACATCGAATTCAACATCCCAGCAGGCAAAGACAAAAAAGTCACCATCACCATCCCACCAGTTGACTGCCTTTATCCCACAGACATCAACGCCATCCAAAACGAAACCGAAAAACGACACGTCGGCAACGACTCCGTTGAAATCATGCGGCTCTTCCTGCTCCACTTCAACAACACCCAGGCTAAGAAGGATGCCATCAACAAACTAGTGCAACGCCAGCTAGTGGAAATCGACCGCATCTGGAGCCAGGAATCAGGTATCCCGCTGGGGGAATCCTTGCCCTCCACCGGTACGCCTTCGGGGGAGACCCCCAGCTCACCGACGCCCTCCGAGCAGACCTCTTCCACATCGGATACTCACTCAGCAACGTAGGGCGCACCTACCGGTGGAGCGACCTTAAGGCATTCCTCAAACACCTGCCTGCCACATCCCACCTCCACACCTACCTCAACCCCGCAGCCGCCGAAGCCGCCGCCTGGGTGGTACCCACCAACCAACTATTGGGTGCGCTCTTCGACCAGCAGTACATCCTGGCCCTGGCCCGCGCCGGGAAAAACACGAGTGGCGTTGGGGGTCTTATTCAACAAACCATCGAAGGTATTGAGGCATCTCACCAGCAGGTGAGCCGGCCACATAGGCGGGAACTGACCGCCGCGGAGATCAGGCAGAAAGTCAAGGAAAAGCACCACATCTAAATCCGAAGGAGAGGATTTCTCATGGGCGCAGAGCTCGGCACCGGCTACATCTCGATCATCCCCGAGGTGAGTAAAATCAGCCCCACCATCGCCAAAGCACTGGGGAGTGTAGAGAGTGAAGCCGAGCGCCGCGGCGGCTCGTGGGGAAGCAAACTCGCCGCTGGCGTGGGCAAGACGCTGAAAGCCGGCGCGCTCGCCACCGGTGTGGCGGCAGGTGGGCTTATCGGCACCGCCATGGCCAAAGGCATGGGCCGCCTCACCGCTATCGAAAACGCCCAACAGAAACTCCTCGGCCTAGGCAACGACACCAAGACCGTTGCCGGGGTCATGAACGACGCCCTTTCCTCGGTGAAAGGCACCGCCTTTGGACTGGGGGAGGCAGCATCCGTTGCCGCAGGCCTGGTCGCCGCAGGCATTAAACCCGGCCAGCAGTTGGAAACCACCCTGAAAACCGTGGGTGACACGGCTGCCATTGCCGGCCGGAGCATGCAGGACGTTGGTGTTATCTTCGGTTCGATTGCCGCCCGCGGCAAACTCCAGGGCGATGACATGTTACAGCTCATGGCTTCTGGTGTCCCCGTGCTTCAGCTGCTCGCCAAGGAAACCGGAAAAACTTCCGCTGAAATCTCGGATATGGTTTCCAAAGGCAAGATTGACTTCGAAACCTTTGAGAAAGCCATGCGTGCCGGCATGGGTGGGTCCGCCCTGAAAATGGGTGAATCCTTCACGGGTGCCGCCGCCAATGCCCAGGCAGCCCTGGGCCGGTTGGGCGCTACCGCCCTGAAACCATTCTTCGGCCTGGCGAAGGACGGCTTAGTGGTCGCCACCCGCGCCATCGACGGGCTGGAAACCAAAATCAAACCAGTTGCAGCCGATATTGACACCTTCCTTCAGCAGCGCCTAGTGCCAGGGCTCAAAGACGCCAAGAGCGCTGTGGCGAATTTTATGCAGTCCGATCAGGGCAAAGGCATGCTTACCGGCGTACAGGCAGCCTTCAGCGACGTGCTCGATGCAGGTAAAGCCTTAGCGCCCGTGGTATCTACCGTGGCTACTGCTCTGGGGCAGGCATCCGCAGCCCTCGGCGTTAGCACCTGGAACATTTTCCTCGGCACCCTGCATGCAGCATCTGGCGTACTCGTTGCCCTGGCCCCGTCCCTCCAGTCTGTCGCTGACCTGCTGAAAGCCCACCCAGGGTTGCTCGCAGCAGCTATGGCAGGCTGGGCGGCGTTCCGCACCGTGCCCGGTATCGTTGGCGGTATCACCACCACCGTAGGCCAGTACACGTCCAAGCTGTCTGAAATGCGGGGGCACGTGTCTAGCCTGTCTGAAATGCGGGGACAAATATCCAGCATCCAAAAGTTCTACAAGGATGCTGGTGTGGAAATGGACCGGGTCGGGGCAACCACACACTACCTGACCGGTGCGCAAAGCGGTTTGGCTGCTGCCGTGCTTAAGGCCGAGGCCGCATTCCAGCAGGGCTCCCCGGCCTTGAAAACATTTGCGGAAAAGCACACCGAGGCCGCCCACACTGCACGCGCTGCCCTGGGCTCGATCGGTGACGCAGCTGTTGGTGTGGCCCGTGGCGGTTTCTCCCTGCTGAAATCCGGCGCCGAAGGCCTACTAGGCGCCCTCGGTGGGCCTTGGGGCCTGGCGCTCACCGGTGCCGCCGCAGCCCTTACTCTGTTCGCCAGCGAAAACGAGAAAGCCGCCCGCGCTGAGCAGCAGCACAAGAACAACGTTGATGACCTCAAGAATTCCCTGAACGGCATCGAGGAGGCAGCCACCAGGTCGGTGATGGTGCAGCGTGCCTCCAGCGAAGGCCTGATAGACCTGGCCAGCAAGGCAGGTATCGCATCCAGCACTGTGGTGGACGCCATGATGGGGCAGGCCTCCGGCCTGGAAGCTATCCAAGGCAAGGCCGAATCCATTGTTACGGCGTTCATGCATGCCCACCCCCAGCTGCAGCAAGCTAAAATCTCCGCCGATGATCTAGAAGCCGCCCTCAACGGCAACAAGGATGCAGCTCTTGGCGTGGCCACTGCCCTCGCCGATCTTGATGGTGGCAGCTTAACAGCCAAGCAGCACGCCGCCGAGTCCTTCGCGGAATGGAAGCAGGGTCTGACCGATGCCGACGAGGCGACGCTAAAACTCGCTGAGTCCACCCGGGGCGCCAACAATGATCTGGAAGAGGCAACCAGGCAGCACGAAGCCGAAGCGGCCGCCATGACGAATGCCGCTAAGGAGGCTGATGTGGCGGCTCAGATCTACTCGATTCTGGGTGACAAGATCAAATCCATCCCCGATGACAAAACGATCAAGGTGGAATCGGATGCGATCACCGACGAGACCAAGCAAAAATTAGAAGCTATGGGGGCGAAGGTTTCCGAGCCCTTCGAGGGGCAGGTGACCATTGATTTCCCCGACGCTTTCTCCATCATTTCTCTGCTGGATCAGATGGGGGTCAAACTCTCCAGCCTTGACGGCTACATCCACATTGATAATGCCGAGGTGCCCGGCACTATCGAAAAACTCGATGCCCTAGGGTTGAAAACGAAAACCCTCCCCGGCGGTAAAGTCGTCATCGACTCCAACGACCCTGATGTGAAATCCCGCATGCTTGACCTGGGTATCCTGGTCAAAGACAAGCGCACCGGTGAAGTCAAAATCAACGACAACGTGGATGACGTTATCAAACGTATCCGTGGGTTGAACGGCCAAAACACCACATCTAAGCACACTATTGTGGTGGAAAACGTGTACACGAATGTGGGCGGGAATCGGTATCTGCACCCTGATGTCGCCTCAGCACGAAACGCCGAGGGCGGTGTCGTAGGGCTCGCTGCCGGCGGCCTGTTCGGCACCCCGGCAGGGTATCGGCTGCCCCTCTCCGGGCCCGGCACCACCGAAATAGATGGTTTCCAAGGCGTTGATAAGCAAGGCCGGCCCACAGCCCGGGTCGATGCTGGGGAATGGGTCATCAACCGCCGGTCCTCGGCCAAGCACCATAATTTGCTGCGGGCGATTAATGATGATTCCCCCAAGCTCAACAAGGCATTGGAACGCATGCCGGCATTGGCTGATGGTGGGGTCATCACCCCAGGCCAACTCTTGCGGTTCGCCAAAGGTGAAACCGTCAACGGTAAGAAGGCCCCCCGCTCTCTCGAAGGCGCGCCATATGTTTTCGGCGGTGGACTACTCGCTAACTGGGGCGACTGCAGTGGCGCCATGAGTGGCCTGGCCGCGCTAGCTGTGGGGTGGCCACTCGACGGCCGCAAGTTCGCCACTATGGATGAAGGCCCCGTGCTGGCCCGTATGGGGTTCAGCACCGGCCTGGGCAGCGGTGGCCCCCGGTTTTCCATTGGCTGGCTTAATGGCGGCCCCGCCGGTGGGCACACCTCAGGTACCATTTATTTCGCTGACGGGCAGGCAGTCAACGTCGAAATGGGTGGTGGGCGCGGTAACGGTCAAATCGGCGGTGGGGCGGCACCAGCATCCCACCCCCAGTACACTAACCATGCCTACCTGCCGCTTATTGCCGGGCAGATTGTCACCATCAACGGCAAAGACTATGATCCTGCCGACTTTTTGAACCTTGGGGATGATATCGAATCCACGTCTGTGGATGGGGTGAAAACCAGCCGTGGTAATGTTTCGTGGGGCAAAGCCCAAAGCCTGTTTGACCAGGCCAAAAGGTACGTGCAGTACGGGCCGAAGTTCGACACCGGCGGCAGGTGGCCATCCGGCGTTCGAGGACGGAACGAATCCGGTGCCGACGAATTGGTTTTGACGAACCAGCAGTGGCGGCACCAGTCGGCTATCGCCAAGGCCCTGCCGGAGATCGGTAAGCAGAACGCTACTGCGGCGAAACTCTTGATGGCGGCAGGCGAAAAATTCGACCAAGCCGCTGGGGAAATCTCCACCGCGGCAAAGCTCTTCGCCCACGATGCCGAAGACGCTCGGGTAGTCGTGCAAGCCGAAGGCCGCCATTTCGGAGGTGGCTGGCTGGACTCCGCCGAGGTTGTAAGAGACGCCGAAAAAGGCCTCTATGAGCTGCGGAAAAAGATCGCCACCGAGACTGACGGCATCAGCAAAGCCGAAAAGGAACTTGCCGACGCTAAGAAGGAATTGGCGAAAACCGAGAAAGAGGGCGCCGCGGTATCCAAGACCGATAGGCGAAAACTGGAGGACGCCGAAAAATCTTTGGCTGATGCCAGGAAGAAAGGCAAAGCCGATCGCATCGCCGATGCCGAGAAGAAACTCGCCCGGGTGCGGGAAGATATTGGCGATAACTTGGAAAAATCCACCGACAAGAACGCCAAGGCCGTCAAGAGCGCTCAGGAAAAGGTGAATAAAGCGGAGGACAAGTTGGCGGCGGCTCGTGCCGCCCAGGCTGAATCCCTCGCTGATCTAGAGGCGGCCGAGCGTACCGTGGCGGCATCCCGCTACCAGGCAGCATCCGAGATTGCCGAGAAAATCGGCGGCTCCCTCTCCGCCGGTATCGGGCACATCGCCGGCTTCTTCTCTGAAATAGAGAAAGCAGCCGGTATCGTGGATAAAACCCGGCAAGAAGTTTCCAAGCTGGAAATGCAGCAGCAAACCAACGCCCTCACCAGGGTGAGGGCGTTGGCTGAGCTGCAGATCAGGGAGCGGGATGTAGAGCGCACCCGCGCCCGCGGCATCGTGAGCATTGCCCAAGCGGAAGCCGCGCTCGCCGAGGCCCGTAAGCAATCTGCCCTCATGGGGTCCACCAGCGTGGAAGCCATGAAAGGTGCAATTGACCGTTTCTACCGCACCGGTAAATTCACCGTCGAAGATTTGACCGCATCCGTGGTGGCAAACACCAAGGAAATCCAGGCCGCCGAATGGGGGGTTCGGGTCGCAAGGGCCCAAGCCGCAGTCGACGACCTGGAAGCGGCTAAAGCCCACTCCGACGCCCAGCATGAGGCGCTAGAAGCAACGCTGAAACAAACCGCGGCAGCGCAGCTGCTGCGGGCCCAAACCACGGCCCTTGCCGAACAAACCGCCAGCCTATACGGCATGACTGCCAACCAAGCCCAAGGCGCATCCAAAGGCTTCGGCGGGGTATCTAAGCTGGTAGGCGGCATCGGTAAGCTCCTAGCCGGCGCCGCCGCTGGGGTTGCCGGTTTCACCGTTGGCGGGCCACTCGGCGCCCTAGCAGGTGCCGGCATGGCGCTAGGCGGCCTGAAAGATCTAGTGCAGGGCGGCATTGACCTCCACCAAAACAAGGACTCCGTCAAGGAAGCTTGGAAGAATCTAGGGGCGGCTGAAAAAGCCGCCCTGGTTCTGGGGTCTGCAGGCGGTGCTGCCCTCACCATCGGTGGTGGGGTGCTCTCCCAACAGTATGGCGTAGAAGCCGCCACGGGCGGCGCCAAGCTCGGTGAGCAGTTCATGGAGAGCACGATCGGTGCACTCCAGTACGGTATCAGCGGCAGGATCGAAAAATCCCAACGCCAAACCGAAGACCGGCTTGCCGCGATTCATCGCCAGATCGACCAAAACAACCTCAACCTGGAGCTAGAGCGCGCCACCAAGGCGGTGGAATACCTTCGGCAAAAGGACAAGCTGACCGCCGAGCTGGAATACGCGAAACTCAAACAGGAGATCGAAAAAACCGACGATGAAAAAGTGCGGAAAGCACTTGCCGCCGCCGCGGAAGTAGAACGCCTCCGCTCACTCGCCACCACCACCGAGGTAGCACAAACCGGGGAACTCCGCCAGCTCAACGCCACCCTGGCCGAACTCCTCGCCGTGACGAAACGCTCACTCGCCACAGGCTCCGGGCAATTCGGCCGACTGTCGGCAGCTGATGCGGTGCGCTACGAACGGGCCCGAATCTAACAGAAAGGAGGCACCATGATTGACCGGCGCTATTTAGTGCGGTACATCGCCCCCACCGGTAAAACCTGGGAACTGTCATCCAGCACCTGGATAGCAGGCATCCGCAGAGCCGGCATCAAAGAGCTCATCGGTAGGCCCGAAGCCACCGGCATCGAAACCCTCGGTGTACCAGGCAGAGCAATCGAAGGCCTCCGATTCCCAGCAATCGAAGGCTCCCTCGACCTCTTCGTACGCGCTGGGCAGGGCCGGCATGCCCATGATATTTGGGCAGAGTTTCGCCATGGTTTCTCCATCCTCCCGCCGCTGGGCACGCTCCAGATCGAGTCACCCATGGGCACCATGCACGCCCAAGTGAGACTCAACGGCGCCCCGTCCGATCTGGAGGTTGATGATGCTACGGCCGACATGTGGGCGCTATCTATACCGCTCGCTATTGATGCAGGCTACTGGGAAACGACCCCATTCCGAAAACCCGGGAACGTCACTGTGACGAATTCGGGTCAGGTGTATATATGGCCGGAAATCGTTTGGGAAGGGGCCGGCGGGAAAGTAACACTCCCCTCTAAGGCGGAATTCACCCTACCTGCCGTGGATTCTACCCGCCGGCTGCACCTGGACCCGCAAAAATCCCACCAAGTGCTCACCGCTATAGGTGTGCGGGATGATGATCTCTGGCGCCGAATCCGGGGTCAAATCATTTCCGAAGGCGTGCCCCCGGGGCAAAGCAGGCAATACACGCTGCCAGCCGGGGCGTTTCTGGCGTGGCGGATAGGAGTGCTCGACCCATGGCGATGACGATAGGACAGTGGTGGCAGCACGCTAGGCACCGGGCTATGGTGGCGGAAGATTTCGGGCAATGGATCGGGCTGCTAGACGAGAACTGCGAACCGCTTTTCGATTGCCCACCACCAATAGAATTCTCGGCGCCCGCCACCCGGGGCGCCCCGGTATCAGGCAGGTTCCTCCACAAAATAGCAGACGGCGCTAGTGGGGCAGTACACCCGTTAGCGGATGAGCTGATCGCCGATTTCGGCGCAGCCCAAAACGGGCAGCTTATCGAGGCTGATGGGCCCACTCGCTATATCATGGTGGAGCGCCCAGGCTTTCGCAGGGTGTATCGGATCACCCACACCGTGACCAGGGGCACCTTCCACACCCCAACCCTCGTGGAAATCAACGGCACTGACCTGCTCTCAATCCTGAATCGGCACGTGGCATGGTCAAACCCCCAAGCGCTTCGAACAGGCAGCTTCCAGACATTCACCCGCGACTGGGTAGGCGACCCCACCAAGCTGGAGTTGTATAAAACACCTCGTGATTTGATGCACTATCCCATGGTCACCGCGGTTGACGGGGTAACCATGGAGGGGCCCGCCGACACTGTGATCCGCAACGTTATCGCCACCTCCCTTGAGGTGGGCTTCAAGCTGTGGGGGAAGGGGCAGCGGATTGTGGTGTCGACGGCATCCTCCGGGCTGCCATCCCCACACCTGGTGTATACCGCTGATGACCAGCCCCTCTGGGACTCCATAGGTGCCCTAGCCCTCCAGGCTGGTATTACCGTCACCTGTGACCTGTGGTGCCCGTCCGACCCCCAACCTATAGGGGTGAAACCCCTCACCCAACCCACCATGATAGTTCGCGTCACCCAAGGCTAGCAGTCGCAGATAGGAGGAAATCATGGCCGAAAAAACCGACGTCGTCCTCGTCGCTGATGGTGGTGACCTCACCGTAGGCCGCCACATGCCCGCCTACACCTACGGCGCTTTCGACGTCACCATACCCGCCGACAAACAGCAAGAACAACCCGCCGAAAACCGGCTCCGCAACGGCTACATCTACCGCCCACCCAATGCCGGGGCTGGGGCTTTCGACGTGGGGTTTGTGCGCGCCGACGTCACCCTCAACATGAACGGCAAATCCTCCAACCTCGAAACCGCGGTAGACACAGCCCAAAAACGAGTCGACGGCAACCTATTCTTCGAACGCGACATCACCGGCCGCGGCCTCGGCGCCTACGAACCCGGCGTGGATTTCCGGCTTGGGGATGTGGTTTTGGTGGAGATTTGGGGCAGGCGCATCAAAGTACCGGTAACCGCTATTGACCTCATTGGCAATAGCCAGGAGGGGGCTAGGGGCTGGCGGGTTCATGTGGGTGGGCAGATGATATCCGACGCTGAGGCCCTGAAAACCCACAACAACGCTATCTGGGAGCGCATTAATCAAGAGCGCGCAGAACGGCTGCGCACGGTGGGGGCGGTGCAGAAGACCGCCACCACGGCGGTAACCGCGGCTGGTGTGGCCGATGTGAAAGCCGCCACAGCAGATACCAAAGCCGATAACGCAGCGGTTGCCGCTGATGATGCTGATAGGAAAGCTAGGGAAGCCGACCGAAAAGCTATTGAAGCCCTGCAAACCACGATCACTGGCATGCCCCGCATCCTCCATATCGACACCGGAGATATCAATCTTTTCACCGGATCTAGCGGAAAAATTAACTCCGGCACCGAATGGGGCACCCTACGGTGGGTTGCTGCCGGGGTGCGGCCTCGCAGTGGTGCCCGCTTTGAGGCCAAGGGCAACTGGGTTGGATCCATTCTCATGATCGCGGTATCCGACCAGGGCGCAACAGATGTGAGCTGCGCCAATATCACCGCCGGAAACCGATATCATGATTCGGCAACCGGTGGGCTTTTCCAGGCGTATAAATCGGCTACGGTTTTCATTCTTCCCAACGCATAACAGCACTATTTAAGGAGTATTATCATGCCCACCATTACTGGTGATTTGAAGCTCGTAACTCAAATCCCCGCAGGTGCCACCCACTTGCATATCCATGCTCCCCAAACCCGGGTTACCGGTAGCACGGTGATCCTCACCAACCCCGATATTATTCAGGTAAAACCCGATGGCACCTTCACCACTACCATCGAACCAGGTGAGGCTATCTGCATTCCCGCCTACTCCGGCACCATGGGGCTCCCAATCCCCATCCTTGTGAAACCGGAAACCACAACCTTCGCCGAAGCCGTGCGAAACGCCGGGAACCTCACCGCCGACGAACGCGACTCCGTCATCAACATGTACCACGAAATCGTGGCATCCCAACAAGCCGCAGCAGCCGCCGCCAGCCGCGCCGGGGCGAAAGCCACCGAAGCCGCCATTCACGCTCAGGCGGCAGCGAAATCCGCCACCGAAGCAGCAGCGGCTATCCCCCCGGCAACCGCCACAACCCAAGGCAAAATCCGCCTAGCAGGCGACCTCACTGGCACCGCCGACAATCCCAAAATCATCACCGCGGGCAACTCGGCATGGAGTATTACTGCCGATGCGCATCCCGCTAAAGCGGGCTTTGTAAAAACGCAACCCGACGGTCAAATCCATATCGAAACCCCCAGCATCACTAGTTACTGGCATGCTGTTAACAAAAAATACGTTGACGACCAGATAAACACCAGGGCGCCAGTGGGCCATACCCACAATCTGAGTACTATCAATGGAGTTCCGAACACGGCGACTCCCTTCGTTGGAGCTTATGGTGAGACTACGATCATGACCCGGACCTACGACGGGCGATCCGAAGTCGCTAACCCGATTGTCCCGAAGGACATTGCGAACAAACAGTACGTGGATGGTGAAATCGCCAAATTAAACGGTATCTCCGATGTGGATTCCGTGACTGACCATATAACTTTACGGAAGATAGGCCGGTGGGTATTCATCAATGTGCGGGACGCCCCGCCCGGAGTCAAAGGTGAAGTTCACCCAGGTTTTCGCCCCATAGAGGACATAGACTTCTTCCTCACAGTACCTAATTACCGCGGCTATCCTGGCTTCTGCAATGTTCTCACTAATGGCAGCGTCGAAGTTCGCTTTTCAGGAAATGCCAGCAGCGCCGATCGTGGCTTCGGGTGTGCCACCTACCTAGCAGCAGAATAGAAAGGAAACAGCCATCATGTCATTGCAAGATCTTAAAACCAGCACCCAATCCCTCACCCCGGAGGAATGGGTGGAGTTCCTCGGCTGGTGTGTGGCTGAGGAGCGGCCGCGCCGGGAGATGCTACAAGCCCAGGAAGAAGCACGTACCCGGCTTATCATGCACCTGCGTGAGCTAGGGGAAATCCCTGCCCCCGACGCACTGCGGGAACCACCCCGGCATGTAGGAGACGCCCCCGAGTGGCAGCACCCCAAGAGCGAACCGCAAAACTGCTACATTCAGGGCGATATCATCCAGTATGAGGGCAACCTCTACCGAAGCGTATACCCGCATCTGAACTGTTCGGCCCCCGGCGCTGATGGTAAATGGCTGCGTATCGAGCCTGCGCCGGAGCCTGCCACACCACCGGAAGAATCCCAATAAACAAACCCCCATCAAACCCCGGAACGCCCCTGTTGCTTGGGCGCGCCGGGGTTTTCGCATGGGCGCAATCTAAATGAAGAAGGAGAAAGTAATATGACTGTGATGCCTGTTGAAGCGGGCTTTTACGTGACCAGTGGTTTTGGACCGCGGGAGGGGGGTGAGTTCCACTATGGTACGGATTTCGGCCGTGATGGTGGTAGTGGTAACCACTTGGTTTTCGCTATCCGGCCGGGTACTGTGCAGTACGCCGGGCAGGCTGCTGGTTTCGGCGAGTGGGTGACGATTGACCATCCGGCTGATGTGGGCGGCGGCTATAGTGTGTACGGGCATGTGATCCCCGAGGTGGTGCCTGGCCAGTGGGTAGGGGAGGGGCAGCGGATTGCCCGCATCAACCCTAACCCCGCGACAAATGGGGGTTTTCCACCCCATTTGCATTTGGAGTTTCACCGATTTGTGTGGGCGCCGCCCGGCCCTGACCGTATCGACCCCATGAGTGTCCTTGCGGGCGCCCCTTACCCGGATAGTGGGGCAGTGGCGGCGGCCGCGTCCTTTGGTGATCCGCTGTTTGGCGTGGACGTGAGCGAACATCAGGATGGCATGAGCCTCCAGCAAGCAGCCCGTGAAGGTATTAGCTTCGCTATTATCCGCACCACGGATGGTACTTACCGGGATCGCTGCTACCGCAGCCACCTTGAGGATGCTGAAGCCGCAGGTATGCTCACCGCCGCCTACCACTACCTGCGGAACCCTTCCGAGGGCACCAGTATCCAGGAGCAGGTGGACGCCTCACTAGTGGTGATGGGGGACGCCATCCGGCCGATGTGGCTTGACGTTGAGACCGAGGCAGGACTCTCGGTGGAGCACATCCGCACCGCTAAACAGTGCTTTGAGGCTGCTGGGGTGCGGGTGTGCGGCGTGTACTCCTACGTGCCCTACTGGGAGCGCAGGATCGCAGGTGGTGAGCCGGGCAGCGACGAATTCGGGGCTCTCTGGGTGGCGGCCTACGGGCAAAACCGTCAGGGTGACCCCAGCCTCATCTACCCCGGTAACGCGCACCCACAGTGGGACTATCCGCTGGGCAACCAAAAGCCCCGGATTTGGCAATACGGATCCAACGCTTTAGTGGCGGGCTTCGCTGTGGATATTAATGCCTTCCGCGGCACCCGCGATGAATTGCGCACAATTTTCTACGGGGGCGCTACGCCCCCAAACCAACCAACCAAGGAGGATTTTCTCATGGCACTAACCGACGCTGAACAGCGCGAGCTCCTGCATCTCACCCGAGACATCGCAACCCAACTCCAAGGCCCCCGGCAGGAAGACCTACCCGACGGACAGAAAAACCCGGCAGGTGGCCGCGGCTGGCCACAACTCGGAGCCACCCCCACCGGTCAATATCACACCCTGGTTGACGGGCTCAGCGAAACCCAAGCCGATGTGAAAGCCCTACTCGCCTGGGCCGCTGCTCAAAGCGGCACCACCATCGAGGCCATCAAAAACCACTACGCAACCACACAGGAAGGAAAATAATCATGTGGACTAAAATATTCTGGATCGACGCAGCAGACCGCGCCCTCCGCACCTTCGCCCAAGCCTTGCTCGCAACCATTACTGTTGGAGACGCTATCTACCACGTGGACTGGACAGCAGGCCTGGGCATCGCAGCTACCGCCGCAATCGCATCTCTGCTCACCTCCGTTGCCACATCGAAAGTCGGTGATGCCGGCACTGCCGCCATCATCACCCCAAACGCTCATACCAGCGGTGACCATGCAGCATGATTGACAACATCACCACCCTCATGAATGCGGTAGATGCGCTCATCCGCAGCCTTGACCCAGTGCTAGTAGCCGCAGTCATCGACGCGGCATCAGCATTATCCGCCTAAACAGATCGGAGGAAAACATGGGGCCCATGGACTTCATCAAAACCATATCTACCGTGGCCCCCACCAATCAGGGCTTCTGGGCAGCACTGTGGGGCTGGATCAGCCCCACAGAAGCCGTCACCCTGGCCATTATCGGCGCCGCCGGAACCTGGTACAAAATCTTTACCGACCGCAAAATGGCCGAACTACGGGCCGAGGTCGACTGGGCTAAGGCCGACGCCGAGAAAGATGCTGCCAAAGCCGCCGCCCTAGAGCGTAAAGCTGAGGCTATAGATAAAGCATCACAAGAGCTGAGGGAATGGCTTACCACCCGGGTGTCAGTGCTGGAAGCCAAGGTGGAAGAAATGCAGCACGAACGGGAGGCCTATCTTCGAGTAGCAGCCGCCTTCTTCGACGTTCTCGATGACTATCCTGACCCGCCCGGCCCGCCCAGAATATCCGCCCATGTTGCCAGCTACATCGGCTGGACAAACATCGACACCAAACCAAACACCTAAAACCCCCAACCCCCGCCCGGCGCGCCACCCAGCCCGGGCGGGGGTCTTTCCGCATTTATGCCCTTCCGCTATGGAACCCATGTTCGATTATGTGCCCGAAATGCCCCACTATTTTTCGCTCGAACGCCTATTCGCCCCAGGTGCCCAGAGCATCAGCTCTCCCTGCTTCTCCCGACTTTGGGCATCGCACGATCCCACGACAATCCCACGACACAAAGAACTAAAACAAACTAAAACAAACTAAAACTTGTGACTGACCGCCTCAATAAAAACACCCGCCAACCAGGTAAAACACCAGCCGGCAGGTGGGGCGATTTCGTGCCTCCAGCAGGATTCGAACCCGCGACCAACCGGGTAGAAACCGGTAGCTCTATCCACTGAGCTATGGAGGCGTAACGAGAAACAGATTAGCGCAATTTTAACCCGCCGTTGAAATTTTGTTGATGGGGCAATGACTGGATTTACCCCACCGGGGGTTAGGCTTAAACGCATGGTCGAAACGAAGAGCAGTCGGGGAGCGCGGATAACCTGGCCGTTATACCTCCTCTTTTTTCTCATCGCTGGTGTCACGGGGGCGATAATTTCCTGGGGTTTCTTAACGGAATCGCTCACTGTCCTGGGCATTCCCGACCCCGGCCCCATAACCACAGCAGGTTTGCCACTCCTGCGGGCGGGGGCGTGGTTGCTCGCCGCGTTATCGGTCGGATCCTTCTTATTCGCAAGTTTCCTACTCTCCCCCCGTCAAGGGGACATTCGGCGGGCGTACCTGACCGTCGATGGTCTCATTGCGTCGCGCACGGGTGCGGTGGCGGCGCTTGTCTTTGCACTCATCGGGATCATTATGGTGCCGTTGGTACTTTCCGACGTGTCGGGCCAGCCGATCACCGAGGCCATCCAGCCGGCGAACTGGTTTGTGGCGCTTAACCAGGTGGCGGATGCCAAGGCGTGGCTCATTTCGGCCATGATTGCTCTCGTGGTGGGTGGGGCCGCGCTCATTGCACCGCGCACCTGGATGTGGCAGCCCGTGTGGCTGGTGGGCGCCATCCTGATCGTCGCCCCCCAAGGACTATCTGGGCACTCGGCGGCCGGCGGCGACCACGACTATGGGACGAACTCGCTGCTGTGGCACGTGCTGTTCATGATGTTGTGGGTGGGTGGCCTCATGGCGCTCATCGCCCACGGCCGGCGGTTAGGCCCAAGCCTGCAATTGGCGGTGCGCCGCTACTCCATGATCGCTGCCACTTCCATGGTCGCCATGGCTATCTCCGGGGTCATCAACGCCGCCATCCGGGTGCGATTCGAAGACTTGTTCACTTCCGATTACGGTCGGGTGATTGTGGCCAAGACGGTACTCACGTTCGTATTGGCTATTTTCGGGTGGTGGCACCGCACCGCTACCATTCCGCGCCTGACGTCGGGAAACAGCAGCCCCTTTATTCGCATTGCCGTCGTGGAGGTGCTCGTCATGGCTGCCACCATTGGTGTTGCGGTCTCCCTGGGGCGCACCCCGCCACCGCCGCCGCGGGTGGTGGACCTGTCGCCCATGGCCCTCACCATGGGGTATGACCTCACGTTTGAGCCGACCGTGTGGTCCGTGTGGACCATTTGGCGGTTCGATATCATGTTCACCACCCTGGGGATCTTTCTCACCATTGGTTACCTGTATGGGCTGTATCGCCTGAAACAATTGGGGAAAGCCTGGCCGTGGCAGCGTACCTTTTGGTGGCTGCTTGGCAGCATCACCCTGGCGCTGGCCATGAGCTCTGGGATTGGCCTGTACATGTCGGCCATGTTCTCCATGCACATGGTGGCCCACATGATGCTGTCCATGGTGATCCCCGTGTTCCTGGTGTTGGGCGCCCCCCTGCAAATGATCCTCACCGTCACCGCCCCCAACCCGGAGGAGCCCGGTTTGCATGAATGGGTGCAGGCCTTTATCCAATCCACCACGCTCAAATTCCTGTTCCACCCGGCGGTGAACACCATCCAATTCCTCACCTTCTTCTACGTGCTCTACATCACTCCCTGGTACGACCTCATGGTGAAAGAGCACGCCGGCCACCTCATTATGAACTGGGTGTTCCTGCTGTCGGGATACATTTACTACTGGGACATGATTGGCTCCGACCCGAAGCCGCGGGAAAACACGGTGCTGCGTCGCCTCGCCTGGCTGGTGTTCTCCATGCCGGTGCACCTGTATTTCGGCGTGTATCTCATGCAACTGTCGCAGATTCTGGCGGAAGACTTCTACCGAACCCTAGGGTTGCCGTGGGACATCGACCTGCTGCACGACCAGGACGTGGGCGGCGGCATCGCCTGGGCTTCCGGCTCATTCCCGCTGGTGGTGGTGTTCGGCGCCCTGTTCCTGCAATGGTTGAAGGAGGACCGGAACGAGGCCAAGGCCTACGACCAGCGCGCCGACGACACCGAAGACGAGGATTTGGAAGCGTACAACCAAATGCTGGCGCGGATGAATAAGAACGGGTCCTGATTGTGGGTTTCGGCCCGAATGGGTTGGGCAGGGCGTCGAAAAGCCCACAGTAGGCTGAGAAGTTGCAGTCGACTGCACAATAATAATGTGGATAACTCGGCAACCGCAGGAAAGTTATCCACAGGCCGGACGAGTTACGGAAAACCCTCGACAACCGGGCAGCCGCAGGGCACAGTGGGAGGTAACAGCAACAAAACCCCACGTGATGACCCGATTCAAGGAGCCCGACCATGCAACAACAAACCGTCACCCTCATCGGCCACCTCACCGCTGAACCGTTCTACCGCGAGTTCGACACCGGCCGGAAATTCGCCAGGTTTCGGCTGGGCACCTCCCGGCGGGTGCGCCGATTCGCCGACAACAGCGCGCATTACGAGGAACGTGACCAGCTCTATATTGATGTGGAAACCTGGGGTGACCTCGCGGTCAACGTGCACGAGTCACTGTCGAAAGGAAACCCGGTGATTTGCGTGGGGTATTTGACCACGCAAGAATGGCGCGACCAGGAAGGCAAGCTGCGCACCAAGGTGGTGTTGCGGGCGCTCTACGTGGGTTTTGAGTTATGCGCCTATGTGGTGCGGTATTGCCGCAACCCACTGCCCGTCGCAAAGCATACCGGGGGCGCGGACTTGAGCAGGTTCAATTGCGAGCCGAAAAACATTACCCACTACGCCGTTGAGGTTTCCGCCATGTCGCTTCACGACGGCAAACCTCCGGCACTGGAGGCCGCGTCGCCGACGCCGCCCGCCCCGGAAGCGCCCTATTCGGAACCCATGCCGGACGACCCACCCGCGGAACCGGCGTCGGAAGTACTGGTGGCTAGTGGCGTCTCGCACCCAAGCAGCACGGTCATGTACCCTTAGAAGCCAACTATTAACTTACTCACTTTAAGGGGAAACCAAACGTGGGCGAATTCATCTACACGATGAAAAATGTGCGCAAAGCCATCGGCGACAAAGTCATCCTCGACAATGTCACCATGGCGTTTTACCCAGGGGCCAAGATCGGCGTGGTCGGCCCCAACGGCGCGGGCAAATCATCCATCCTCAAAATCATGGCAGGCCTGGACCAACCCTCCAACGGTGAAGCCTTCCTCGACCCGGGTGCGACCGTCGGCATCCTGCTCCAGGAACCCCCGCTAAACGAGGAAAAAACCGTGCGGGAAAACGTAGAAGAAGGCCTGGGCGACATTTTTGAAACCCTCAAACGCTACAACGCGATCGCCGAGGAAATGGCCACCAACTACACCGACGAGCTCATGGAGGAAATGGGCAAGCTGCAAGAAAAACTCGACGCGGCCGACGCCTGGGAAATCGACTCCAAAATCGAGCAGGCTATGGAGGCCCTGCGATGCCCGCCATCGGACGAGCCCGTCACCCACCTGTCCGGCGGGGAGCGCCGCCGCGTAGCCCTGGCGAAACTCCTCCTGGCCGAACCGGATCTACTGTTGCTCGACGAGCCCACCAACCACCTGGATGCCGAATCCGTCCAATGGTTGGAGCAACACCTGGCTAAATACCCGGGTGCCGTCCTAGCTGTCACCCACGACCGGTATTTCCTCGACCATGTGGCCGGCTGGATTTGCGAAGTCGACCGCGGCAAACTGTACCCCTACGAGGGCAACTATTCCACCTACCTGGAGAAGAAAGCCGAACGCCTAGAGGTCGCCGGCCAGAAAGACCGCAAGCTACAAAAACGCCTGAAGCAGGAGCTGGAGTGGGTGCGGTCCGGGGCGAAGGCCCGCCAGGCCAAGTCCAAGGCCCGCTTGGCCCGCTACGAAGAAATGGCCGCCGAGGCGGAGAAATACCGCAAGCTGGACTTCGAAGAAATCCAAATCCCCACCCCGCCGCGCCTGGGCGCACAGGTGGTAGAAGTCCACGACCTCAACAAGGGGTTCGACGGCCGTATCCTGATCAAAGACCTGTCGTTCACCCTGCCCCGCAACGGCATTGTCGGGGTGATCGGCCCCAACGGTGTAGGCAAAACCACCCTGTTCAAAACCATTGTCGGCCTGGAAGAACCCGACACCGGCGAAGTGAATGTGGGCCAAACCGTGCGGCTGTCCTACGTGGACCAGGGCCGGGAAAACATCGACCCGGAAAAAACCGTGTGGGAAGTCGTGTCCGACGGCCTGGACCACATTGTGGTGGGCCAGAACGAAATGCCGTCCCGCGCCTACCTGTCCGCCTTCGGATTCAAGGGCGCCGACCAACAAAAACCCTCGAAAGTCCTTTCGGGTGGTGAGCGGAACCGCCTGAACCTGGCGCTCACCCTCAAGCAGGGCGGCAACCTGATTCTGCTGGACGAGCCCACCAACGACCTGGACGTGGAAACCCTGTCCTCCCTGGAAAACGCGCTGCAGAACTTCCCAGGCTGCGCCGTGGTGATCTCCCACGACCGGTGGTTCCTCGACCGCACCTGCACCCACATTCTGGCGTGGGAGGGGAACGTGGCCGAAGGCCAATGGTTCTGGTTCGAAGGCAATTTCGGCGACTACGAGAAGAATAAGGTCGAGCGGCTGGGCGCCGAGGCGGCCCGACCCTCCCGAGTGACGCACCGAAAACTCACTCGATAGTGCGTCGATAAGCGCAGGCAAAAACCGACATAATGCATGCGTGACAAATAGCATTGCCCCCGGATGCACCCGGGGGTTTTGTTTTGCCGTAACAAGAACTCAGCTAGACTCGTTATGTTGATTGAAGCGTACACTTGATTACTTAACGATGAAGAAAGCATGTAACACCCATGGCAGAAACCCAGTCAAACAGTAGTATCCACATCGCTCAAGTGCCAGTTCGGTGGGGGGATTTCGATAGGTTCGGGCACATCACCAATGCCGCCTATGTGGAACTGGCGCAGGAAGCCCGCATGGCATTCGCGCTGGAAGAATTCGTGGGCCGAGGCATGGACATGCCCAGTGTGTTTGTCCGCAAAATCGAGGCCGATTATTTGCGGCCGGTGTTGCCGCACAATCCCTATGTCACGGTGGAAACCCAGGTTGTTGAGATCGGCAACACGTCGTTTACCACCCGGCAGGAAATCAAGGACGGCGAGGGGCAGATTTGTTGCGTGGTCGAGGTGGTGCAGGTCGCCATCGACATCATGACCGCCCGCCCCCGTGCGATCACCGCGAAGGAAATCAAAGTGCTCACCCGCGCCGAGGACGAATAATGGCTACCGAAACCCTCATCATAGAACGCGGCGGCCGCGGACTCATATCATTGTTGCAGCGCGCGGTTGCGTTGCAGGATCGGGCCATGGCCCGCTTTTCGACGGTCTCCGACGCGGCGGTCGACGTGTTCGTCACCACCCCCTTCGCCGTCATCGCATCCCGGCGCGTCGCCGGCTCCTGCTCCAGGGATGGGGCGGCGGTGCTGGTCAGCGACCTTTTGGCCGACGCCACCGACGCCACCATGACGGCCACTGCCATGGATGCGGGGTGGGGGATGGGTGCGCTGCCGCCGACTACCGGGTTTGAGCTTCTCGACGAAATCCCCGCCGATGTGGTGCAGCGGCTGAGCGACCAGGGGCGTGCCCTGGCCCGGCAGTTTTCGGGCCCGTTGGGTCCGCCGCAGTCGCTCATGGATCAGGCGGTGATTACCGTCAATGATGACACCGAGATCCCCATGCGGTTGGTGTTTACGCTCACCGCCTTGGGGCTGATTCCCGGCATGGATGCCCCGGCCGCCATTCCGCGGCATTTGCGGGTGTCGCGGAATAGTCGGTGGGTGCGGGTCGACGCCCCCTTCGGGTCCGCCTATCACAGCAGCGGGATTAATCTTTTGACCCTATAGGGTGGGTTGGGGGTGGTTTTATTCACCCGGTTCAGTTGGAAATCGACGCGAGTGGACCGCTTAGTCTAGTATCTCGGAAAGGATTGTCTACCAATCGTGAACTTTTCCGTAAACGACATTGTTCAAGGAGCGTCGCCGATGAGTGCACCGAAGCCCCAGGGGTTTGCCACCGCCAGCATCCACGCGGGTTACGACCCGGATTCCCTCTATGGGGCCATTAATACCCCCATCTACGCCTCCACCACGTTTGCCCAAAACGGTTTGAACGAGCTTCGGGGCGGCTACGAATACACCCGCTGCGGCAACCCCACCATTGCCGCCCTGGAGAAAACCGTTGCCGCGCTGGAGGGTGCCACTTATGGTCGGGCGTTTTCCTCCGGCATGGCCGCCACCGACGTGCTGCTGCGCGCGTTGCTGCGCCCGGGTGACCATTTGATTTTCGGCCACGATGCTTACGGTGGTACCTTTCGGCTCATTGATTCGGTGTTCGCGGAGTGGGGCATTACCTACACCGTTGTCGACACTACTTCGACCGACGCCATTGCCGCCGCTATCACGTCCGACACGAAACTCGTGTGGTTGGAAACCCCCTCCAATCCGGCATTGGCAATCACCGACATTGCGGCGGTTGCCGAGCTGCTCGACGGCCCCCAGTTGGTTGTGGACAATACGTTTGCGTCGCCGTATCTGCAAAACCCGCTGGCGTTGGGGGCCGACCATGTGCTGCACTCCACCACGAAATATTTGGGTGGGCATTCCGACGTGGTCGGTGGGGTAGTGGTCACGAATTCCGCAAAGCTTGACGAGGAGCTGGCGTTTCTCCAGGGTGGGGCCGGCGCGATCCCCTCGGTGTTCGACGCCTATTTGACCGCGCGGGGTATTAAGACGCTGGCTGTGCGCATGGATCGGCACTGCGACAACGCCGAGGCCATCGCCCGGCATTTGCAGCAGTCACCCAAGGTAAAGGCGGTTTTGTACCCCGGGTTGGAAACCCACCCGGGTCACGAGGTGGCGTTGAGGCAGATGCGCCGCTTTGGGGCGATGATTTCGGTGCGGTTCCACGACGAGGCGGCAGCCCGGGCGTTTTGTTTGGCCACGCGGCTTATCTGTTTGGCGGAGTCGCTGGGTGGGGTGGAGTCGCTGGTGGAGCATCCGGCCACCATGACGCACCAGTCCGTGACGGGTTCGACCCTGGAGGTGCCCCGGGATTTGGTGCGGATTTCCATCGGCATTGAGGATCTTGATGACCTCATTGCCGACATTGACGCCGCCCTGGCTGAGGTGGAATAGCCGTAGAGCAGTGGGGTAGTGGCGGGAGGCGAATGAGCGACAACCGGATACTTTTTTCCGATAAAAATTATCGCCTGCTCATGACGGGGCAAACCGTCAGCACGCTGGGAAATAGCGTGTCTAGTTTCGCGTTTTTCGCCTACACGCTGGCCCTCACCCAGTCGCCGTTTTATGCGGCCCTGGTGAGCGGGTGCGTGACGCTGGCCACCGTGGTCATGGGGATCCCCGCCGGAATCTGGGCGGACAAGCATCGGCCATTACCGCTCATGCTTTCGTCCACGATCCTTGGGGGCGCGGGGATTTGCGTGGTGGTGGCCAACCATTTCATTCTCCACGCTCCCATTCCGCTGGTGTTGGCCGTGGCCGCCTGCCTGGTGGGTTCGGCGACGGCGGTGTTTTCGCCCGCGGAGAAGGCGGCGTTGAAAACCCTGGTCAGCCCCGAACATTTGGGGCAGGCGATGGCGATCAACCAAACAAGATATTCCCTGGGGACGGTGGCGGGACCCATCTTTGGGGCGTTCCTGCACTCCCTCCGGCCGATCGCCACATTCGTGTTTGACCTGTGCACCTATGTTTTTGCCTTCTGCACCTTCAAGAAACTCCAGGTGCCGGACACACGTGCCGATGCGGCAGAAAATGATGCCCAGGCCGGTTATCGGGAGACGCTAAAGATTCTTCGCGCCGACACCGTATTGTGGGCTGTGCTGTGGTTTACCCCCATCCTGAATTTCAGCATGTCCAGCATTTTCAACAGCGCATTCACCCAGCTAGCGGGCGCAGAGAACGGGGCGTATGTGTTGGGCGTGTTCCAAACCTATTGCGGAATCATGGGCCTTGTCGGCTCCATGGCCGCCACGGTGCTGGTCTCCCGGGTGTGGGGCGGTGTGGGGCTGGTGGCGACCGCGGTGGGGTTCATTCTTTCGTTCGGCGGGTTGGCGCTGGTCTTCACCACCGTGTCGTGTTTCGTGTTCCTGGGGTTGTTTTGGCTGTTGTTGCCGCTCTTCAACTCGATACTGAGCGGCTATTTTCTGGCCCGCATCCCCCAACGGTTCATCGGCAAAGCATCGGCCATGACCACGATTGCGGCGATGGGGTTCATGCCCGCGGGAACCTGGGTTTCGGGTTTCATCAGCGAGCGCTACGATCCATCAACCGTCGTGGTGGCCACCACACTGCTGTTTCTGCCTGCCACATTAGCGTTCGTGGCGCATGCGGACATTCGACGCTTGTCGACGCCCACCGGTGCGGGCTCCCGATGATGGCAAACACCACCACCGGAAACCCATTGAACACAATCTAAACGAGGGGGTTACTCGCCGGCATCCACCAGCCGGTTCCGAAGTGCCCGCTCCACCTGCGACTGGCATTCCCGAATTGTGCGGGCCACCGCCTCTGGGGCGTCCTCCGTCAAGAACTCCGACGCGCGGCCCAGGCCGGCCTCGGAAATATCCCACCAAGGATACAGGCCCCGAATGATCGTGGTCGCCGTATCATTCGGCAGCAGCTCCCACACCGGCAACACCGCGTCGAAAAACTCCGAATTGAACTGCTGCATCGCCTCATCAGCGCACCCAAACCCGAACCCGGCCAACTTGTAGCGGATGGCCACGTTCGACAGCTTCGTTGTCGCGTTCGTCGTCAGCTCGTTAAATACCTTCCGCTTCGCCTTCGACGTGGGCACCGCCGCCCGTGTGCGGGCCGCGCAAGCCTGACCGGTGGCGCTCGGATCCACCTCTAACAACACCGACACCTGATGCTCCACATCGTGAAGCCCCATGGCGGCCAACGCGGTCAGGGCATCCCACCGCAATTGGTTATCCACCACCAGGCCCGGCAATGGCGAATCGCCCTTCACGATGGCCTTCAACAGCGCGGTCGCGTCGTCGTCAAGCCACATGGTGCTGAGTGCCTGCACAAACGCCAACTGGTGATCCGAACCCGGCTCCGCCGCCCGCGCTGCCGCAACCAGGCCGCCGCACAACAACTGCCGGCCCGTCGACGCCGCCCACTGCGGATCCGCATAGCGCCGCAATGCTGTCTGCGCCTGCCGCAACACGCTGCTCACCACGCTCATCTCCGACTCCGCAGCCGCGCCCCGCACCACCAACTGGATGTAGTCGCGCGCCCGCATCTCACCGCTCCGGGTCGCCTGCCACGCCGCCGACCAGCACAACGTGCGCGCCAACGGGTCCGTGATCTTGTCAATATTCTCCGTGACAAACGCCAACGACTCCGCATCCAGCTTCATCATGCAATACGTCAAATCATCGTCGTTGACCAGCACCAGGTCCGCCTTGGGCAGGCCCACAAACTCCGGCACCGACGTTGATGCCGAATCAATATCCATATCCACCCGATGCGTACGCACCACCGCGCCATCCACCAGGGAATACAGGCCCACACCAATCCGGTGGGTGCGCAACTCGCCCGCGCCGGGGGTCGCCCCACCCTGGGCCACGGCAAACCGGGTGTACCGGCCGGACTCGTCCACCTCAACGTCGGCGGACAGCTCGTTCATGCCGGTGGTCTTCAGCCACTGGTCCGCCCACCACGACAAATCCTTCCCCGAGGCCTCCGCGAGCGCCCCCAACAGGTCGTCGAACGTGGCATTGCCGAAGGCATGGCTGGCGAAGTGGCGGCGCACCCCGGCGAAGAATGCGTCCCGACCCACATATGCCTGGAGTTGCTTCAAAATCGACGCGCCCTTCGCATACGTAATACCGTCGAAATTCTGTTCGACCGTTTCGATGTCGTGGGCGTCGGACGCCACCGGGTGCGTCGACGGCAACTGGTCCTGATCGTACGCCCACGCCTTCTCCACATTGGCGAACGTCACCCACGCCGTGTCATACTCCGTCATCTCCGACTGGGCCACCACCGACCCCCACGTGGCAAACGATTCATTCAACCACAAATCATCCCACCAGGTCATAGTGACCAGGTCGCCAAACCACATGTGGGCCATCTCGTGCAACACCGTCTCGCACCGACGCTCATAGCTATGGCGAGTGTGCTTCGAAGTAAACACATACTCGTCCCGGTAGGTGATCGCGCCGGCGTTCTCCATGGCCCCCGCATTAAACTCCGGCACAAACAACTGATCGTATTTGCCGAACGGGTAGGCCGCCCCAAAATTCTGGTGGTAAAAATCGAAACCCTGTTTGGTTTCCGTAAACAGGGTGTCGGCATCCAAATGATCCGCCAGCGACTTGCGGCAATACAGCCCCAAGGGGATCACCACCTCGCGCGGCTCATCCAAGTTTTCGGGATGGGCCGCTACCTCGCCCCGCCACTCGTCGGTGACCTTATAGTACGGGCCGGCACACAACGCCACCAGATAAGTGGACAGCAGGTAATCAATGCGGGACGTAAACACCGCCTTGCTGGCATCACCCTCGACGGGGGACACCTCCTGCGGGGAATTCGTCACCACCGACCAGTCGGCCGGGGCAGTCACCGCCAGCGTGTAGGTGGCCTTCACATCCGGCTGGTCGAAACAGGCAAACACCCGCTTGGCGTCGGCGGTCTCAAACTGGGTGTACAAATACACCTCATGATCCACCGGGTCAACAAACCGGTGCAGGCCCTGGCCGGTGCGGGAATACTCGCAGGTGGCGGTGACCACCAGCTCGTGGGAACCGGTGGTGAGATCATCGAGCGGAATGCCGAAATCCGGCCGGTAGGTGACGTCGACAAGCTCACCGTCAAGCGTGATAGACTCCACCGACTGGGCGATCAAGTCAATAAACGTGGAACCGGGGGCGGCAACCTCAAACCGCACCGTGGTCACCGACGGGAACGTGGCATCGCCGCGGGTCACATCCACGGCAATGCCATAATCAACCGCACCAATGATCGCCCGACGTTCTTGCGCTTCCTGGCGGGTCAGATTCGTAGAAGACATAGGCGTAAAAAACAACCTTTCATGAAGTATTATCGTGGCCGCCGACTCCCACGGTGACTACAGTGGAAAACGGTCACATAAGTACCCAAGTAACAATACAAGGAATAATAGTGAGCGAAAAAGTAACTTTCTGGTTCGACGTGTCCTGCCCATTCTGCTGGATCACCTCCCGCTGGATCAAAGAAGTCGAACAAGTCCGCGACATCACCATCGACTGGGTGCCCATGAGCCTGTCCGTCCTCAACGACGGCCGCGACCTCGACCCCGACTACATGAAGAAAATGGAAGCCAACTGGGGTCCCGCCCGAGTATTCGCCGCCGTGGCCACCCGCGAACCCGAAAAACTCGACGAGCTGTACACCATCCTGGGCACCAAGATTCACCACGGTCAGCAGGGTGGTAAACAAGGCTACGGTGCATATAATGAACTCATCCGCGAAGCTCTCGCCGACGCCGGACTCGACCCCGCCTACGCCGACGTGGCCGACACCGACACCGTTGACGATAAGCTGCGGGCCTTCCACCAAACCGCCATGGACGAGGTCGGCAACGACGTGGGCACGCCCGTGGTGAAATTCGGCGACACCGCATTCTTCGGCCCGGTGCTCACCCGCATTCCCCGCGGCGAAGCAGCCGGTGAGCTTTTCGACGCCTCCGTCCGACTCGCTAGCTTCCCATATTTCTTTGAAATCAAACGTTCCCGCACTGAAACGCCCCAATTATAAAACCCTGCTGTTAAACTGCACCTATGCGAATTTACCTTGGTGCAGATCATGCAGGCTTTGAACTCAAAAACACTATCAAGGACCACCTGCTGGCGGGAGGATACGAAGTAATCGACTGCGGCGCCCACACCTATGACGCCAACGACGATTACCCAGCATTTTGTATTGCGGCCGCCCAAGGGGTGGTTGACAACCCCGGGTCGCTTGGGATCGTGCTGGGCGGTTCCGGCAACGGGGAACAAATCGCCGCCAATAAAGTCAAGGGCGCCCGCTGCGCCCTGGCCTGGTCCGTAGAGACCGCCCGACTGGCCCGGGAGCACAACAACGCCCAGCTCATCGGCATCGGCGGCCGCATGCACTCCGCCGCGGAAGCCCTAGAAATCGTCGACGCTTTCCTCGACCAGGCGTGGAGTGGAAATCCCCGGCACCAGCGGCGCATCGACATCCTTTCCGAATTCGAAACCACCGGTGTGGCCCCCGAGGTCCCCGAAGCCACCAAATAAATAACCGGCCACCCCAGAACGATAGGGGAGACCGGTCGGTTCGGCTAGGTCGGCGGCTAGAAATCAAACAGGCCGCCGTCGCCCCCATCACCACCAAAATCAAACAGGCCACCACCGTCGCCATCGCCCCCGCCGAACAGCCCATCGAAGAATCCGCCGCCGTCGTCACCACCAGCGTCGACCTCCGGAACATCGGGCACATCCGGCACGTCGGGCATGTCAAAACCCCCATCACTGGTAAAGGCCGTGGTCAACCCCGGGCCCACGCCGGCCATGCCATGAAACAGTGACGAAAACAGCAGCGCCGACCCGGCAGCCCACACGCCGGTGGTGAGCGCCGACATCCACCACGGTTGCGAATACCAGCCGGCCGGCACCGGACGCCCAGCAACCGTGCCACCCGGGTAATAATTAGGGGTTTCGGCGGTAGCAACCGGGGACGCGGTAATCTGCTGCCCCTCATATTCAATAGTGCGCTGCTCCATCACCTTACCGGCCTGCTTTTGGCCCTCCAACAACGGCAATTCCGGCCCCGGGGTCATGCCCATGATCTCGCGGGCCGCATTGATATAGTACAGGCCCTCCAGTGCTGACTCGCGGGCCAGTTTCGCCTGCTTGGCGGTGTTCGCCGTAGAAATCTGGGACGATGCTGCATTATACCGTTCGGAAGCATCCGCAATGGCCTGCGTGGATGCCGCATCGGTGCCGGAAAGCGATAACACCTGGGAACCCAGGCGCTCAATCCAGCGCCGGGCATCGGCTATGGCATCGTCAAGCTCTGCTTGGTTTTTCGCCGCGAGCTGGGCCTTTGACTTCCTATTTGCCCAGAATGCGAAGCCTCCGACTATCGCTAACAGGAATAATATGACGAGCATAAAAGATCCGTTCTCCTTGGGACACCCAAAGCATCCCCAATGTTTTAGTGATTAATGGTTGGTCTATTGATTGCCTACCTATTCAAACGTGGTGGAAAAAGAGAAAGTTCCCAACCATCAGAAGAGCTGACAGCTGGGAACTGATCGAACAGGGGAAAGATATTCCAGCACTATCAAACATGGTGATGACTTGCTAGAATGGGGCACGAGCGGAAGTCAGAAACGACTGGCTCGAAGAATTGAGTTCCAGGTAAACTTGAATAAAACTCCGATAATCACATTTCCTACAATGATTACTTGATAATCAAATAGGTATCCTTATGAATACATTCGGCTGGTTGATACCGGGTTTAAATAAGTTTAAATGGATTTCTCATTAATCTTCGGCCTTTGCCGCCTGACGCTCCGCGGTCCATTTGCGGATTTCGTCAGAATCCCACAATGTGAGACCGTGGTGTTTGGCGACTGGGACAGGGGCGCGACCCCGCCCCGCATAGCTGGTAAAAGTGCCGCGAGCTGTACCGGAGAAAGTAGCGCATTCGATTGCGGTCCAGAGCTCCCGACCGGAATCTGCGTCAATGATTGTTGGCTTCATAAATCAAGATGTTAACCCATAAACTGAAAGAGAACCTAATTTTATTTTGATAGAATCCTTAAACGTTCATTTATGTGAAAATCTGCTGGGGTTAAAGGATTCTCCTATTGTTGAAACCGGATTATTACTTAATCGTAAAAGTAGCAGTAAAATCAGCATTTCCGCTGGTCATAAACGTGTAAACATAAACAAAAATACCAGGGGGTAATGGGTGTACCCATTAATCAATTTGGTACCTATCCTAGGTAGTTATTCCCCTACCGTTCTTAGATGTCCTAAAAAGTATGGGCAAAAATGGGGGGATTGGTTCGGTATTGATGACGGATTGATGATGCGATTTGAACATGCCCAGTGGATCGGTTACTGTAAGTCACAGCGCGGGAACGTCGTATAGTGGCTAATACCTCAGCCTTCCAAGCTGAAGACGCGGGTTCGATTCCCGTCGTTCCCTCTTTTTATGGGCGCCCAAACTGTTTTGGTTGGGCGTCTTTTATTTTTCCACCGATGCAGTTCCCATAACGTGTCCGGCCCGCTCGTTACACTCGGGCCATGAACTTGGAACACCTCTTGCATGCACTCACCAACCACCCGGATATTCAATCCGCCACCTTTGGCCCGGCCCCAAACGGCCTGCTGGATTGGGACGTCATCACCATCACCTTCACCGACGACACCCTCCGGCTCCTCAATGTGAACGTCGCTCAACCCACCTATCCGGGAGAAACCGAAGCGGAATGCGTGGAACGGGTCCTGAAACTCGTCTTCAATTCCGAAGCCGAAACCGTTGTTAGGGAGTCATCGCTCACGGATACCCTACCGCTGGTGCGCAGCGCCGACTACTTCGCCGACCTGAAACAGGCATCGCCTGAGGCCTTCGGGTGGTTGACCGACTTCATCGGCTTTGGCTTAGCCTTTGACCTGCCCACAACGCTTCGGGTGGTGTCTACCCAAGATCTGCCCCCAGACCATGATGCGGCAACCAACATGGAACTATGCCACGCTGCTGTGGCGAACCTGCGGGCTCTGGCTGGAGAGGTAACGCTGAGTGATATCGGCCTGGGCCCAAACATCCTCACCATGAGCGAGCCCGCCGGCCACGAGCTCGCCTGGTTCGCCGACATCGCCACTATGAGCGATCTCCTATCAAACCTGCGCCAGCGCACCAATAGTGAATGGGTGGTCATTCCCGCGCGGCGTAACCAAATACTCCTCGTCAACACCGAATCCTCCGAATCCGAATGGTTCACTTTCCTGGACGTCATCGAAGACGCATTCCGCTACCACGATGTGGTCTATCCGGTGCCGCACATCATTGTGGACGGCCGGTGGGTGGAGCCGGTCTTTAACGACCCGACCGACGTGGGCCGGCGGTTCCGCCGGCTCCAGATGGCGGCCCGGCACCAAACCTACGAAGAAATCCCCGCATTGCTTCGGGAACAAACCGGCTGCGAAATGGCATCATTCGAGGTCATGGCCTCCGACATTGACGACTCGCACTCCGTGCCCGAAACCTACTCCATCGCGTACGTGAACATCAATGCGGCGGCCACCAGCGTGCCCGCGACCGACCTCATGGCATTTCGCCACGATACCAGCAGCATCTTTGTGCCCAGCTCCTTACTCATGGAACGCTTGCCGCGACTGTACCAGCGGCAGGAGGGCGTGTATCCGCCCCGATTCCTCGTGCCGCACCCCACCCCGGAGGAATGGCGGCAGCTGCAAGAATTAGCGTTGTAACCTTGCAGAAGACGTGGGTGCCAACCGGCGTCGTCAAGCAGAACCCGAAAACCCGAAACCGGAAAACCCGGGCGGGCCGTGACAAATTCACTATGCTGGAACGGATAAGACCTTCATTTCCTACCAGCAGGATTACATTTTATGGACAGAGAAGAACTAATAAGGATTCTTCAACAGCATCCTGGTATCGCCAAGGTCACCGAAGAACCGCTACCTGCCGACCCCAATGAAGTGGATTCCATCGTCATCCACTTCGACGACGGCACCGTCGCGCACATGAACCCCGGCCTGACCAGCCCCCTTGTTCCCGACGAAACCAAAGACGACCTCATCCACCGGATCATTCACACCGTGGACACCATGAAAGTCAACATGACAGACTTCGACCCTGCCTCGTTGACAAACATTGTGCCGCTCGTGCGGGCCGCCGACTATTTCGCCGACCATGGCGAAGGCAGCGCTGACGCATACGGCTGGTTGACCGACTATATTGGTTTCGGCCTGGCCATCGACGAGCCGAAGATTCTGCGCATCATCAACGACAGTCAACTGCCGGAAGGCCACGACGAATTCGACATTTTGCAGCTACAAAGCCAGGCGATTGAAAACCTCCACACCATGTCCGAATACCTCACCGTGTCCGAGGTGGGGTTAGGGCCTAATGTGGTGGCCGTCAGCCGCCCCGCCGACAACGAATCCGCCTGGTTCGCCGACGCCGCCGGCATGGAAAACGCCCTCGTCGAGCTCTATAACCAAACCCACACCACCTGGCTTGTGATTCCCGCCCGCCGCAACCAGCTCTTCTTCGTGAATTCGGACGCCACCCCGGAGGAATGGCGGGGGCTGCTTGACCTGCTGGAACCCGCCCTCGACGCCCACGACTGCCTCCACCCGCTGCCGCACCTGATTGTGGATGGCCAGTGGGAGGAACGGCTGCCACCCACGGACACCGATTGGGGGCGCAGATTCCGGAAACTCCAGCTCACCGCCCAATCCCGCATCTATAACGTGCTGGCCCGAACCCTGGCCGCCCACATGGCCGCCCACAACCAGGAACAGCCGGTGCAGCCGGAGGACGCGGGATTCGAAATCGCCGATTTCACGGTGTACTCCATCAACGACGAACTCTATTCCGTGGCGGAAATCACCGAAACCGCCCAGCGCACCAGCGTGCCCATCACCGACATGATCTTTATCGCCGACGGTGATTCCATGCTGTATGTGATGTTTACCGACCTGTGCCGGGAATGCCCGCACCTTGTCGAGCCGCAGGACGATCAGCACCCGCCCCGGGCCATTATCACCCGCCCCACGCCGCGGGACTATGAGCGGCTGCGCGAGTTCACGCTCGCCTAACCGCCCGCGGCCGCTTGTCGACGCCCAACCGGTGCGCATCGCTATGCTGGGATGATGTGAATAGGAAAGAATTAATCCAATTCCTGCATGAATATCCCAGCATTGTTGCGGTGACGGACCACCCGAAGCACGACAACCTCACGGTGGAATTTGCCGATGGTACTGTAACCAAGTTCAACCCCAATATGCTGGGGGGACCGGATGACATCGACATTCTCCTCATCAAACGAATATTGCACGCAATGGACATTGCGATAGCGAACCAGGAACTCCCCGGCAAAGTATTATTACCCGAGGCCCAGCCGCTGGTGCGCAGCGCCGACTATTTCCTTGAATGCGGCCCAACCACTCCGGTCGCGGTGGCCTGGCTCACCGACTTTATCGGCATGGGGCTTGGGGCTCTCCGCGACGATACCTTGCGGATCATCGACGAAACCCAGCTGCCAGAGAACCACGATGAATTCGACGACCTGCAGCTACGCAGCCGGGCCCTGGAAAACCTCCATGCGGCCTCCGAATATCTTGCCGTGGCCGAATTCGGGTTAGGGCCCAACATTGTGGGAGTCACCAGGCCAATGGACAACGAATCCGCCTGGTTCGCGGACGTCCAAGAGATGGAAATGGCCATGCGGCAGCTCTCGGAAGATACCAATTCCATGTGGGTGGCAATCCCTGCTCACGCCAGCCGATTCTTGCTGGTTAATGGCATGGCCTCGCCGGCGGAATGGCATGCGGTGCTCGACCTGTTAGAAGAAACAATGCAATTCGACAACAGTATTTACCCCGTGCCGCACATCATTGTTGACGGCCAGTGGGAGGAACGGCCCCCACCACCGGACACGGATTGGGGGCAACGATTCCGGCGGCTGCAACTCTACGCCCGGCAGCACATCTACCACTTCCTCGACCCCAGGCTGTTCGAAGACGACACCATTGCGGAAATCGGCCAATACTCCATCTATGCCATCAACGATGAGCTGTTTTCCCTCACCGTGGTGCCGGAACATGTGCCCTGCACGAGCGTGCCCCTCACCGACCTGATCTTCTTCGACCGGGGCGATACCGACGCGGGGGCGCTGGTGCGGCGGGAAGAACTGGCCGAAAACTTCCCCCACCTGATTCAACCCCACGAGGAAGTGCGCCCGCCACGGTTCCGGGTGTTTCAGCCCACGCCGGCGGAATTCGCGCAACTACCCCGGTGGGAATAGCCGGGTGCCGGTGGGCAACGGGGGCGGCCGTGAGCGTCGCAAAGCTATGCTTGACTGGTATGAAACGGGAAGAATTCATCGAATACCTGCGCGCCTACCCCGGTGTGACGTCAGTGTCCAAGATCCAAAGCGACGACGCGCCCGAATGGTCCACGCTGGAACTGCTTTTCGACGACGGGACGAAAGTCAACCTCAACCCCGACGTGCTGAGCACCTCCGACACGGACGACATTGACATTGGAGCCACCGAAAAAATCCTCCAGGCCCTGGACGCGGAACGCCGCAGCGCGCAGGACGGACAGACATCCGTGCCGGTTCTTCCCCTGGTCCGCAGCCTGGCGTTCGCCATCCAATATCGGGAAATGTCATCCGGCGCGTTCACCTGGCTGACGGATTTCATCGGCTACGGCATAGCGCTCGAAGACGCCGAACTGCTCAACCCCAACGCCAACAACAACCCGGCCGGCTACGATGCCCTCCAGCTACAAAGCCAGGCGTTTGACAACCTGCACAAAACCATGACCGAGGACTATTTCTCCCTCGTGGAATTCGGGCTGGGCCCCAATGTGGTGGCCATGCCCGCCCCCGAGGGCAACGAGTCGGCCTGGTTCGCCGACATTCCCGTCATGGAATACCTCATCGACTACCTTTCAGAGCAGAGCGGCACCCCCTGGGTGGTGATTCCGGCCACCCGCAACCAACTATTCTTCGTCAACACTGCCGCCACCGCAGAAGAATGGGGCGCCCTGCTCGATGCGTTAGAACCTACGATCGAATACCACAATGGCATTTACCCGCTCCCGCACAGCATTATCGACGGCCAGTGGGTAGAACAACCCATCGACACAGAAACGGAGTGGGGGCGCCGACTCCACACGCTGCAATTGCAGGCCCGCACCATAAGCTACAACGCTCAGGCGGAAGTGCTATCGGCTACCGAAAATAACATTGCCAGCTACAAAGCACTCTCCATTACCACCGTGGATGGCGCCGAACACGATATGTCATTTGCCCTCGTCCCGGAGGCCTGGATCACCACCAGCGTGCCCCAGACCGACCTGCTGTTTTTCGAATCCGGTAACTCGGGCACCATGGTGCCCTGGCAAGGTGTTGTCGACCGGTTACCGCACCTTATTGAGCAACAACCCGACGTCCATCCACCCCGCTATACTGTGAAACGCCCCACATTTCAAGAGATGGAGCTATTGCAATTGCTCGGCCTGTAGCGAGAAATTGTTTACCCCACGGCCAGCATTGCGCTGGGGAATCTTATTGGTGTAATGCGATGACTAGATAACAGCCATGCGATCAAAGGTTCGAATTTTATTGGGGTGGGGCTTGCCGGTTGGGACGGCATAGGATACCACAGTGTGCGCTCATCTGCGATTACTCTCTGAAGTATGGACAGAGAACGGCTCATTCGGATTCTTCGGGACTACCCGGGAATCACCCACGTGTCCACAAAGTCCGGCGCCCTGGCCCTGAAATTCGCGGACGGAACCACCGTGGACATGAACCCGAACCTGGCCAAGCCGATCACCCCGGGCGAAACCGAGGCCGAATGCGTGGATCGGGTGCTGCGTTCCATCGCCATCATGCAGCGCACCCCGGGCATGGGAAACACCGGCGGGCTGTCCCTGTCGCACACGATTCCCCTGGTGCGGGGCGCCGACTATTTCATGAGCTTCGGCCCGGCCGCCCCCATCGCCCTCAGTTGGATCACCGACTTCGTGGGGTTCGGCCTGGCCATCGACCAGCCCGGCATGCGGTGCGTCATCAATGAGCCATTATTGCCCGCGGACCACGATAAATTCGATGCACTCCAGTTGCAAAGCCAGGCCATTGACAACCTGCACGCCCTGGTTCCGACCATCGTCACCGAGCAGACCGGGCTGGGCCCGGGGGTACTGGTGGTCTCCCAGCCGACGGGGAGCGAAACCGCATGGTTCGCTGACGTTCGGGCTATGGGCCGGCTGCTGTCAGACCTGGAAAACGCCGACCCAACAACGCCAGGCTCGGTGGGGGAGGATGCTGGCACGTGGGTGGTCATTCCCGCCAGCCGGCACCGGCTCTACCTGGTGAACACCGCGGTATCCAACGAGATCTGGGGCAAACTGGTGCGGGAGCTGGAGTTCACCCTATCCGACCATGAGGCCGTTTATCCGGTGCCGCACACCATTGTGTCCGACCGGTGGGTGGAATGGCGGCCGGAGCCCACAACGAATTGGCGGCAACAACTGGGCATGGTGCGGTTTGCCGCCCAACAGCGGATCTACCAAACCCAGGCGCAACTCCTCCAGGAAGAATCCGGTCGCAGCGGGTATGACAGCAGCGACCACACCATCGCCCCCTACAGTATTTACCTGGTGCAGGACCAGCCCCGGTCGCTCGCATTCGTGCCCGCGGCAACGCCGGCCACCAGCATTCCCATCACCGACCTGGTGGTGTTCGAATGCGACGGGGTGGTGGCGCTCGTGTCCCGGAAGAAAGCCACCCGGGAATTCCCGGACTTCATGATCCCCCAACCAGGCCTCCACCCACCCCGACTCCTTGTGAGCCCACCCACACCCACCCAGTTTGCGCGACTGAAATCACTCGGCATGTGAGCGGGCGTGACCTGCGGATTAGGTAAAAACGTAAAAGCATGGCATGATCTTTCCTGTTGTTTCAACAAACGGGACGTGGCGCAGCTTGGGAGCGCATCTGCTTTGGGTGCAGAGGGTCGCAGGTTCAAATCCTGTCGTCCCGACGGAAACCCCCGGGGAGCATGGAAAATTTTATGCACCTCGGGGGTTTAAACCAGTATAAGCCCGATTATCTCTAGGAGAATTGCTCGTGAAAAGTTCCGTCGAAAAGCTGAACGATACCCGAGTCAAGATGACCGTGGAGGTTCCGTTCGAGGAACTCACTAACGAAATTGACCAGGCGTATAAAACCATCGCAGCTTCGGTAAACATTCCCGGTTTCCGCAAGGGCAAAGCACCCCGCAAGCTTATCGACGCCAGGTTCGGCCGGGGTCCGGTCCTAGAGCAGGTCGTAAACGACGCACTGCCCTCCCGGTACGAGGCCGCCATAGCGGAAAACCAGCTTGTGCCCCTAGGCCAGCCCAAACTTGACCTCACCAAGATCGAAGACGGTGACGTCATCGAATTCACCGCCGAAGTCGATGTGCGCCCCGACATCACCCTGCCCGACTTCAACGAGGTGTCCGTGCAGGTGCCCGCCCTGGGCGACGAAGAAGAAGCCGTGAACAAAGAACTCGACCGGCTGCGGGAACGGTTCGCCGAGCTGACGGACGTAGATGAGCCGGTCGCCGAAGACAACTTCGTCACCATCGACATCAAAGCCGTCGACGCCGAAGGCAACCCGGTCGACGACCTCGCCGCCGACGCCCTGTCCTACCAGGTGGGTTCCAAAGACCTCATGGACGGCCTCGACGATGCCATCATCGGCAAAAACAAGGGTGACGAAGTCACCTTCACGGAAAACGACAACACCATCACCGTCACCATCAACGCCGTGAAGCACCGCACCCTGCCCGAAGTCAACGAAGACTTCGTGCAGCTGGCCTCCGAATTCGACACCGTTGATGAACTCCGCGCCGACCTGCGGGAACAAGCCGTCGCCTACCTGAAGAACGAACAAGCCGGCGCCATCCGGGACGCCGTGCTGGACAAGGTGCTGGCCGACACCCCCTTCGAAGTGCCCGCCGGTATGGTCGACGAACAAGCCCACGCCGCCCTGCACCAAATCTTCGGCGAACTCGCCCACGACGAAGACTTCATGAACCGCGTCCTAGAGGCCCAAAACTCCTCCATGGAACAGTTCATGGCCGAATCCAAACAGCACGCCGAAAAGGACCTGCGCGTCCAAATCTTCCTCGACGTGCTGGCGGAGCAGGAAAAGCCCGAGGTTTCCCAGCAGGAACTCACCGAGCACATCGTCTTCACCGCCCGCTCCTACAACATGTCGCCGGAAGAATTCATGTCCCAGGTGACCAAGGGCAACCAGCTCGGCGCACTCTTCGCCGACATCACCCGGGGCAAAGCCCTGGCCGCCGCCCTGTGCCGGGTGAACGTCACCGACGAAACCGGTGCCACCATCGACCCGAAGGAATACTTCGCACCCGAAGCCGCCGAAGAAGCTGAAGCCGCCGAATCCACCGAGGATGCGACGGACAACGCCTAAGGCGCGCGTCGACAAGCAACCCTACTAAGCCCAGCGACCACCATATCGCTGGGCTTTTTCGACGCACCCACGCCGCCACGACGCTGATAGCGAACAATAGGGTTTTTCCCGCGACGCCATTGTATGGTGGACACCTAGAAACCCACACAAAACTGTAAGGAGTATTAGTCCATGTCCACACCCGGTTTCAACCTCAGCGACTCCGTTTACGAACGATTGCTCCGCGATCGCATTATCTTCCTCGGAACCCAAGTCGACGACGAAATTGCCAATAAACTGTGCGCCCAAATCCTCCTCCTGTCCGCCGAAGACCCCACCCGCGACATTTCGCTCTACATTAATTCCCCCGGCGGCTCCGTCACCGCAGGCATGGCCATTTACGACACCATGACCTATTCGCCCTGCGACATTGCCACCTACGCCATGGGCTTGGCGGCCTCCATGGGCCAATTCCTCCTCACCGGCGGCACCAAAGGCAAACGCTACGCCCTGCCGCACGCCCGCATCATGATGCACCAACCCTCCGCAGGCGTGGGCGGTACCGCAGCCGACATTGCCATCCAGGCCGAACAATTCGCCCAAACCAAACGGGAAATGGCGGAACTCATCGCGGAACACTCCGGTCAAACCTTCGAACAAATCACCAAAGACTCCGACCGGGACCGGTGGTTCACCGCCCAACAAGCCCTCGAATACGGCCTCGTCGACCACGTTATTACCGCAGCCCAAGGCCCCATCGCCAACTAATAGAGGAACATTAACTACCATGACCAACGGAATGTCCAACGAAATGCATTTACCCACCGCCCGCTACGTGCTCCCCTCCTTTATCGAGCAATCCGCTTACGGCACCAAAGAAACCAACCCCTACGCCAAACTCTTCGAAGAACGCATCATCTTCCTCGGGACCCAAGTCGACGACACCTCCGCCAACGACATCATGGCCCAACTCCTCGTCCTCGAAGGCCTCGACCCCGACCGGGACATCACCATGTACATTAATTCCCCCGGCGGTTCCTTCACCTCACTCATGGCCATCTACGACACCATGCAATATGTTCGCCCCGACGTGCGCACCGTATGCCTAGGTCAGGCCGCATCCGCAGCCGCCGTCCTCCTGGCCGCAGGGGCCCCCGGCAAACGCGCCGCCCTGCCGAACGCCCGCGTGCTCATTCACCAGCCCGCCACCGAAGGTGCCCGAGGCCAGGTATCCGATCTGGAAATTCAGGCCGCCGAAATCCAACGCATGCGCACCCTTATGGAGGAGACCCTCGCCCGGCACACCGGACGCAGTGCCGAACAAATTAGCGAAGACACAGACCGGGATAAAATCCTCACTGCCCAAGAAGCATTGGAATATGGAATAATCGACCAAGTTTTTGATTATCGAAAACTCAACGCATAATCCAAATACATTAAACACTCGCCACATCACCTCATCCGCCTAAAAACCGCGGGTGAGGTGATAGTGTTGGGAGGGTAATTCAACGCAGCTCGCAGCGGCTAACTGATCAACGACTAACGACCAACGATTCACCATAGGCGCCAACAACCAAGAGCTTAAAAGAACAGAAAGAGGCTTTGACCTTTCATGGCACGTGCTCACGAAACCACTGATCTACTTACATGTTCATTCTGCGGGAAAAGTCAGAAGCAAGTGAAGAAGCTCATCGCCGGCGGCGGTGTGTTCATCTGCGACGAATGCATTGAACTGTGCAATGAAATCATCGAAGAAGAACTCGCTAAATCCTCCAAACCCCAAGAAGACCAAACCACCGGGCTGCCCCGCCCCTCGGAAATCGCGGCCTTCCTAGATAAATACGTTGTCGGGCAAGACGAAGCCAAGCGCATCCTTGCCGTGGCGGTCTACAACCACTACAAGCGGGTCCGTGCCGAAGACGCCCGCACCCTAGGCGGGCGCAAATACCGCGATGACGACACCGAACTGCAAAAATCCAACATTCTCATGCTTGGCCCCACTGGTTCCGGGAAAACCTACCTCGCCCAAACACTTGCCCGACTTCTCGACGTTCCCTTCGCTATTGCCGACGCCACCAGCCTCACCGAGGCCGGCTACGTTGGCGAAGACGTAGAAAACATCCTCCTTAAACTGCTGCAGGCCGCCGACTTTGATGTGCAGCGCGCTCAACGGGGCATCATCTATGTCGACGAGGTGGACAAAATCTCCCGCAAGTCTGATAATCCCTCCATCACCCGGGACGTGTCCGGGGAAGGTGTGCAGCAGGCCCTGCTGAAAATCCTGGAAGGCACCGTTGCTTCCATCCCACCGCAGGGCGGCCGGAAACACCCCAACCAGGACTTTATCCAACTCGACACCTCAAACATTCTCTTCATCGTCGCCGGGGCATTCGCCGGCCTGGAGAAAGTGATCGAAGCGCGCCGGGGCAAGAAAGCATTGGGTTTTGGTGCGGAAATACCCTCGAAGGCCGACCAGAATGACATGGAGATCTTCAAGTACGTGTCCCCGGAGGATTTGGTGAAGTTCGGGATGATCCCCGAATTCATCGGTAGGCTGCCGATCGTGGCAACTGTCGGGAACCTAGACCAGAAATCCCTGGTGAAAGTCCTCACCGAGCCGAAGAACTCCCTGGTGAAGCAGTATCAGCGTCTGTTCGACATGGACCGGGTCGAGTTATTATTCGAAGACGATGCGCTGGAAGTGATCGCGGACAAGGCTCTAGATCGCGGCACCGGGGCGCGCGGCCTGCGGGCCATCATGGAAGAGATATTGCTTCCGATCATGTTCGAAGTGCCGGACCGAAAAAACGTGGAGCAAGTCATCATTACCGCGGCGGCGGCGCAGGGGACAGAAGAGCCAATTATTATCGAACATGCTGGCGAACAGTCGGCTTGAGGGGAGTTGTAATTATCGGGGGTAATTCCCCCCGTGATTGTGACACCGGAACACCGATAGGTTGGTGTCGATAAGCGGTCGGAAACCGGGCGGATAATTCGAAAATCGTCATCCCCTTGAGCGCCAAAACGCTTGAGGGGATGAGCTGGTTAGAGGAATAAATTGGGGGAGATATCGTAGGCGGAATCTGCGGATACTTCCTCTAATTCCCCGGTTTCAATCATGGACACGTACGAAATCTGGTCGCGGGAACGAATATGCGATGTCAAAAACGCCAACACCGTATCCACCGCTAAATGCGCCATACCCGTGGTATTTGCGTCATCCATCATGTCAATGTTGTACAGATTAATGGTGGTATTGCGCACGCTTACCCGGAACATGGCGATGGAGGCAATGAGGGTGAAAATGTCCTGGGCGGAAATACCCGGCCGGAATGCCCCCATATCTTGCCCCTGCATGAGCAGCTTATCGAGTTGTAATGTGATGCTTGACTGGTCGGCAAGCGGCTGCCCCTCCAGCAAACTGGCGTGGTTCATGAGGTTCTCCACCAGCAGCAACCGCACCGCCTCGGGGTGGTTGGCATACCGGTAGTACACGGCCTCAACGATCTTTTGCACCCCATCGACGGGAACTTCGGAATCTAATTCCATCTCGGTAATGGTGGGGCGTAATTGCTTAATGGCCAGCACCAGACACCGCTGGTACAGCCCCTTTTTATCGCCGAAATGATAGTGAATCATTCGCTTTGACATGCCAGATTCCTTGGCGATTGCCTCCAGCCTGGTGTCATTAAAGCCTAATTCGGCGAATTTTTTTAGCGCTACCTCAAGCACCGTTTCTGGCGTTGATTCAATGGTATTGCTCATCTTTGTGCTCGTATGAACCTCCATTCCTAACACATGGGGGTGGCTGTCTGTCATGATGAAATCTCCTCAGAAATGGTAGATCTTTGGAAAAGGCGTGAAAAAGATGCGCGATTTCTTATGCACCCCTTATTGCCAAAGATAGTCTAATCTTTGTAGCTGGTCTGCTCCCGGCCTAGTAATCACGCAATTCGCACCCACATTTCAACCCGAATGGGGGTAATTTTGGCCCCGGTTGTGGGAATCTTAGGGATTTTCGACTATTGAAATGTGGTTTTGTCGGTTGTAGACGTCGCTCAGGTGGTTAAACATTTGTTCTAAGCGTGACCCAGTATAGCTTCGAAGTATGGCAAGAACCACAAAACGGGGGCAACGTGAACCGTCATGCGGGATGTGACAAACGTGGCACACAGTAACCCACCATTGGGCACATAATTTCGATAGGCTAAGAGGTGTTACGAAAACGCTTGGTACCAGGTTGCGTGCTACTCCTGGTAACTAGCGTTTAATTGTGAACCTGTTAAGTTTCCAAGGAGATTTCATGACCCAGACCGTCAAGAAGATTGCCGTGACCGGCGCAGCTGGCCAGATCGCCTACTCCCTGCTGTGGCGCATTGCCAACGGCGATGTGTACGGCAAAGACACCCCCATTGAGCTGCAACTGCTGGAAATCCCGGTGGCGCTCGGCGGCGCCGAGGGTGTGGCCATGGAGCTGAATGACTCCGCATTCCCACTGCTCAAAAACATTGTGGTCACCGACAAACTGGAAGAAGCCTTCGACGGCACCAATGCCGCATTCCTGGTGGGTGCCATGCCGCGCGGCAAGGGCCAAGAGCGCTCCGACCTGCTCGCCGCCAACGGCAAAATTTTCGGACCCCAGGGCAAGGCCATCAACGACCATGCCGCCGACGACATTCGGGTGCTGGTCGTGGGCAACCCGGCCAACACCAATGCCCTGATCGCCATGCACGCCGCCAAGGATGTGCCCAACGATCGGTTCAACGCCATGATGCGGCTCGACCACAACCGGGCCCTGTCCCAGCTGGGGGAGAAGCTGGGCCGCGACAAGAACGACATCAACGACCTGGTGGTGTGGGGCAACCACTCCGCCACCCAATTCCCGGACCTCACCTACGCCACCATCGGCTCCGATTCGGTCATGGACCTCATCGACCACCACTGGTATGTGGACGAGTTCATTCCGCGGGTGGCCAAGCGCGGTGCGGAAATCATCGAGGTGCGCGGCAAGTCCTCCGCAGCCTCCGCCGCCTCGTCCGCCGTCGACCACATGCACGACTGGATCAACGGCACCGAGCGCTGGTCCACCGCCGCAATCCCGTCCGATGGCTCCTACGGTGTGCCGGAAGGCCTGCTGTTTGGCTTCCCGACCGTTGCCCGCGGTGGCGAATGGCAGATCGTTGATGGGCTAGAGCTCAACGACTTCCAGAAGAAGCGCATTGCCGCCAACGCGGCAGAGTTGGCGGACGAAAAAGCCGCCGTCGCTGATTTGCTCTAACCTTGTTAGGCTTTACGACGCCGGCCGGGCGTCGTAAAGCAAGAACTATAATCTGCGCGGACCAGTGCCTTAAGATGTAGACCATGGCTGAAAATAACCGCGCAGACAAACTGCCCAAATCGTGGGATCCCGCAACCGTCGAAAGTGCCCTCTACCAGGAATGGGTGGACCGAGGCTACTTTACCGCCGACGTGAATTCCCCCAAACCGGCGTTTAGTATTGTCCTGCCGCCGCCCAACGTTACCGGCCAATTACACATGGGGCACGCCCTCGACCACACCCTCATGGATGCCATAGCCCGCCGCAAACGCATGCAAGGCTATGAGGTGCTATGGCTCCCCGGCATGGACCACGCCGGCATCGCCACCCAATCCAAGGTGGAAGCCCGGCTGAAAGAAACCGAAGGAAAAACCCGCTGGGACTACAGTCGGGAAGAATTCATCGCCAAGGTATGGGAATGGAAGCGCGAATTCGGTGGCACCATCGGCGAACAAATGCGCGCCATCGGCGACTCCGTTGACTGGTCCCGGGAACGCTTCACCCTCGACGAAGGCCTATCCCGGGCCGTCCAAACCATTTTTAAGCAACTTTACGACCGGGGGCTTATTTACCGGGCACACCGCCTCATTAACTGGTCACCGGTGCTCGAAACCGCCGTCTCCGACATTGAGGTGGTGTATAAAGATGTCGACGGGGAGCTGGTCTCCATCCGCTACGGCTCGTTAGACGACGACCAACCCCATGTTGTGGTCGCCACCACCCGGGTGGAAACCATGCTTGGCGACGTGGCCGTGGCCGTCCACCCCGATGACGAGCGGTACCGCGACCTGGTGGGCACCCGCCTGCCCCACCCCTTCATTCCCGACCGCAGCATGATCGTGGTCGCCGACGACTATGTGGATCCCGAATTCGGCACCGGCGCCGTGAAAATCACCCCGGCCCACGACCCCAACGACTATGCCCTGGGCCTGCGCCACAACCTGGACATGCCCACCATCATGGATGCCACCGGGCACATCGCCGACACCGGTACCATGTTCGACGGCATGGACCGGTTCGAAGCCCGGGTAAAAATCCGGGAAGAACTCGCCAAACAAGGCCGCATCGTTGCCGAAAAACGCCCCTACCAGCACTCCGTTGGGCACTCCGAACGTTCCGGGGAACCCATCGAACCCCGGCTCTCGCTGCAATGGTTCGTCAAAGTCGACGAACTGGCACGCATGGCCGGCGACGCCATCCGGGAAGGCGACACCACAATACATCCCACATCGGCCGAACCCCGCTACTTCGACTGGGTCGACGACATGCACGACTGGACCATTTCCCGGCAACTCTGGTGGGGTCACCGCATCCCCATCTGGTACGGGCCCGATGGGGAAGTGGTGTGCCTCGGCCCCGACGACGAGATTCCCGAGGGCTACACCCAAGACCCGGACGTGCTCGACACCTGGTTCTCCTCCGCCCTCTGGCCGTTCTCCACCATGGGCTGGCCCGAGAAAACCCCCGAATTGGAGAAATTCTACCCAACATCCGTGCTGGTCACCGCCTACGACATCTTGTTCTTCTGGGTGGCCCGCATGATGATGTTTGGCACCTTCGCCGGCCTCACCACCCCCGAAATCCTCGGGTCCGGCCGGAACGGGCGGCCCCAAATCCCATTCACCGACCTATTCCTCCACGGCCTGGTGCGCGACGAACACGGCCGGAAGATGAGCAAGTCGCTGGGCAACGGCATCGACCCCATGGACTGGGTGGCCGAATACGGTGCCGACGCGCTCCGCTTCACCCTCGCCCGCGGCTCCAACCCGGGCGTGGACCTGCCGCTCGGCGCCGACGCCGCCCAAAGCTCTCGGAACTTCGCCACCAAGCTCTTCAACGCCACCCGGTTTGCCCTCATGAACGGCGCCCACGTTGCCGGCATCCCAGATGTCGCCGACCTCACCGACGCCGACAAGTGGATTCTCGGCCGCCTGGAGCAAGTGCGCGCCGCCGTCGACGACTACCTGGACCGCTACCAGTTTGCCAAGGCCAATGAGGCCCTGTACCAGTTCACCTGGAATGAATTTTGCGACTGGTACCTGGAAATAGCCAAAGTCCAGCCGGGGGAGGTCACCCAGCGGGTCTTGGGCTATGTGCTCGACACCCTCCTGCGGCTCCTGCACCCCACCATGCCGTTCGTCACTGAAACTCTGTGGCGGGCCCTTACCGACCAGGAATCCCTCAACCTGGCCACCTGGCCCACCCCCTCCGGCATCGTCCTGGACGATATTGCCGCCCGGCGCGTCGCCGACGTGGAAAAGCTGGTTACCGAGATCCGGCGGTTCCGGTCCGACCAGGGGGTGAAGCCCTCCCAGAAAGTGCCGGCCCAGCTGGATTTCGCCGCCGTGGACCTGGACGGTCAGGAACATGTGGTGCGGTCCCTCGCCCGGGTCACCGCGCCCGAGGCGGGGTTCGCCACGACCGCCGCCATTGAGGTGCGGCTTTCGGTGGGCACCGTGGTGGTGGCGTTGGACACGTCGGGCACCGTCGATAAGGCTGCGGAGCGGAAACGGTTGGAGAAGGATTTGGCCGCGCAGCAGAAAGAACTGGATTCCACCAGCAAGAAGCTGGCCAATGATGCGTTTCTTGCCAAGGCCCCGGCCGCGGTGGTTGCGAAGATCACGGAGCGGCAGCGGATTGCCACGGAAGAGGTGGCCCGTATCAGTGCCCGGTTGCGAGAGTTTGAGGGGTAGACCATGGTGGAGTTTAACGATGAGGGTTTGAGCCTGCCCATTGATATGGGTGATGGTGCCGCCGCGGCGGATGCCGATAAGCCTGTGGTGCGGGAGGTGACCGCGGCGGATATGGCCGCGTTGGCCGAGGTGGAGTCCGAGTTGGATCAGCGGTGGAACGAAACCACTATTGATCCCACCCTGAGCCGCATGGAGCTGCTCATGGATTTGTTGGGCAACCCGGAGCGGTCGTTTGCCACGATCCATGTGGCCGGGACGAATGGGAAAACCTCCACGGTTCGGATGATCGAGTCGCTGATGCGGGCGTTTCACCGTCGCACCGGGCGGACCACGAGCCCGCACCTGCAATTGGTAACCGAGCGGATTGCTATTGATGGTCGGCCGCTGCACCCCCAGGATTATGTGCGGATTTGGCGGGAGATTCAGCCGTATGTGGAGATGGCCGATGCGGAGAGCGCGAAGCAGGGCGGGCCGCGGCTGTCGAAGTTTGAGGTGTTGACCGCCATGGCCTATGCGGCCTTTGCGGATGCGCCGGTGGATGTTGCCGTTGTTGAGGTGGGGTTGGGGGGCCGGTGGGATGCCACGAATGTGATTAATGCTGATGTGGCGGTGATTACCCCTATTGGTTTGGACCACATGGATTATTTGGGGGACACCATTGCGGAGATTGCTGCGGAGAAGGCGGGCATTATTAAGCAGCGGTGGGATCTTGATGACCTGTTGACGCCGCCCGATAATGTGGCGGTGATTGGGGAACAAGATCCGGCGGCGCTCACGGTGGTGTTGGAGCGTGCGGTGGCGACGGATGCGGCGGTGGCCCGGTACGGCATGGAGTTCGGGGTGGTGGAGTCGAGCATTGCGGTGGGGGGGCAGCAGGTGACTCTTCGGGGGCTTGGTGGCGAGTATCCCGATATTTTCCTGCCGCTTTCGGGGGCGCATCAGGCCCATAATGCGGCGGTGGCGTTGGCCGCGGTCGAGGCGTTTTTTGGGGCTGGTGCCGGCCGGAGCCTGGATATTGATGTGGTTCGGGAGGGGTTTGCCGCGGTGGAGTCGCCGGGGCGGTTGGAGCGGGTTCGGTCCGCACCTACGGTGTTTCTTGATGCGGCCCATAATCCGCATGGGGCGCGTGCCCTGGCCCAGGCTCTCGAACGTGATTTCGATTTCACTCGGCTGGTGGGGGTGGTGTCGGTGCTGGGGGATAAGGATGTTCGCGGGATTCTCCGGGAACTAGAGCCGTGCCTGCACGAGTTGGTGGTCACCCAGAACACGAGCCCCCGGGTGTTGCCGGCCGAGGAGTTGGCCGATATTGCCCGGGAGATTTTTGGCGAGGAGCGGGTTCATGTGGCCCAGGATTTGCCGGGCGCGGTGGAGTTGGCCGTGGAATTAGCGGAGGACACCGAGGTGCAGTCGGGTGCCGGGGTGATTATTACCGGTTCCGTGGTGACGGCGGGGGAGGCCCGAACATTATTTGGAAAGGAGCCCGCATGAGTGGGGCGCGTGGTGACGATTCGGTAGATGCATCCGGTGCGGCCGGTTCGGCGGCTACTGTGGGGGAGTATGGCCCATTGGGGCCGGGTCACGCCCCCGTGAAGGATCCGCTGAAGGGGCTGCGGGGAGTGATGGCCGGTGCCATGGGCATGGAGGCCACGACGTTTTATTTGGCGCTCACGGTGATTTTGCGGGTTGATGGTGGCGCCTATTGGACCACTGTGAATTGGGTGTCGATCACGGTGTTGGCCACCTTGATGCTGGTGATGAGTTTTTTCCAGGGCAAGTCGTGGGCGGTGCCGGTGAATATTGGGTTACAGGTTGTGGCCTTATTCGGGTTTATTATCCATCCAGCTGTTGGGGTGGTTGCAGTGCTGTTTGCCGTGGTCTGGTGGTACATTTTGTACCTGCGGCGGAATCTGCTGGAGCGGATGAAACGGGGATTATTGACGACCCAGCACACCTAGTCGCCGGTTGCCGTTCGCTGCTGTCCATGCTGGTTGCCTTGCCCGCGGTTAGGGTCGCCGGGTCGTTGGTGGGGCTGGCGGGATTGTTGGCGTTAGTGCGGCGGCGGGTGTGGTAGCCCATGATCCCAATGCTCACCAGGCTGATGAGGGCGACGAGAAGCAGCGGGCTGGCCATGGCGAGGGCGAGGGGGCGGACGAAGGCCCGGCCGGTGTGGGACACGATCGTCATAAAGGTGGGGATGCGCCACCAGTCGGTGAAATAATCCCCCACAAACCAGATGATGGTGAAGGTCATGGCCCAGAATATGCTGAATGGCACCCAGACGCGGCGGCGCACCGGACTGGTTTTGGGAAAGGCGAGCAGCACCATGCCTAAGAGCGCGAGCATGGGCACGATCGCAACCCCTATGGGCGGCAGCACGAGGGTGAACCCCAGGTCGGCGCCGAGCAGCACCCGCACCCGAATATGCACGAGCGCCACCAGGTAGTATCCGATGACAGCGGTGCTGATCCACGCAAGCACCATGGTGTGCCGGTGGCTGCGGACCGGCCGGGGGTAACTGGCGTCTTTCGACGCCGCGCCGGGTGTTGTGCTTTTCGACGCCTGTCGGGTGCGGACACCCCGCACCATGATATAGGTGTAGGCTATTAATGCTAAGGCGCCGACGATGATTGCGCACCACATCCACGCATGGGTGACCCCCAGGTTGGTGAGCCACCCCACCAGGGGAAAATACTGGTTGTGGCCGTCAATCGTGTCGGTGGGAAGCCAGATCTCCAACAGGATCATGGCCCAGAAGAACCCAAACGGGGCTCGTAACTCCGACCATAAATGCCGGTAGCCGGGTGGGAAAATCCACAGGATCGCACCGCTGGCAATGAGGGCCGGAATGTAGAGCGTGGATTGGTAAACCAGACCGTAGAAAACCCAACCATACAGGCCAAAAATGGGGCGAAAGAGCAGGCCAATATTGGGCACGAGAATGGCGGCCAACAGCCACCAGAGCATCATGTAGTGGCGGGTGCTGCGGAGCCGACGGGCGGAGTAGTCATGAATGTGAGCTGAAGGTTGGGTGCTCATGGTGACAGGATAAGCACCCACAGACATTTATGTGAAAAAAGTTATGAATTGGTTATAGTTCAGGGGTAGCGATGGGAGTTTTGCGATAGACTTTTTCCCCATGACTGAACGTACCCTTATTTTGATTAAACCCGACGGTGTGAAAAACGGCCATGTGGGTGACATCATTGCCCGCATTGAGCGTAAAGGCCTGAAATTTGTGGCCATGGACCTGCGGGTAGCCGACCGGGCCACCGCGGAAAAACACTATGCGGAACACGTCGATAAGCCATTTTTCGGCGAGCTCGTCGACTTCATCACATCCGCCCCGCTCGTCGCTGGCGTGATTGAGGGGCCGCGTGCCATTGATGCGTGGCGGCAGCTCGCCGGCGGCACCGACCCCGTGGGCAAGGCCACCCCCGGCACCATCCGTGGCGACTTCGCCCTCAACGTTGCCGAAAACGTGGTGCATGGTTCCGACTCGCCGGAATCCGCCGCCCGCGAAATCGCCATCTGGTTCCCTAACCTATAACCCCACCACAAACCCCGGTCCCGGCCCAGTGATGGTCGGGATTTTCTCGTGACAAATCGCATAGTGACCGGGGTGGGCACACCATAACCTGGACACTATGCGGGATTTCAATAAAACCACCATGGCGTTTACCGTGGTGTGGGTGATGTGGGGCATCATTAGCGTGAGCTACACCGGCTCCACCCGGGGTGTTTTTCTCCCCAGCCTCATGGCGTGGCTGGCGTTCTGCGGCACCCACTGGGTGGTGTTCCTCCTGGTGAAAAACCTCACCACCTGGGTTGTGGCCCTCGTCATTGCCATTCAGCTCATTTTCGCCATCATTTTGTGGTTGCTCATGCCCGGTCCGGTGCTCCTGTTCATCACCCCTTACCTCATCAACATGGTGGTTTTCACCCTGCCCGGGCTCAAAGCCGACCTGATAAGCGGCATTATTCTGCTGCTCATTGCCAGCGGCATCAGCTTCATCGGCGACAAACCGCCCATACGCATCATCAGCGTGCTTGTGGTGCTCACCGGCTATATTCTGGTCAGTCGGGTCACGGTGGAGCTCAACGAAGCAAACGGCAAAGCCCTCAGCAAGGCCCACCAGGAAGCCGACCGGGAACGCATCGCCCGCGACATCCACGACCTGCTAGGCCAATCTCTGACCGTGGTGGCGCTCAAAGCCCAAATCATCGAACGGCTTTCCGCCGACCCGCATAATAAACAACAGGCAGCGGAAATTACCGCCATATCCCGGCAGGCCATTGGGGAACTCCGCTACACGGTTGCGCAACTGCGCTGCCACACCATGGATGAGGAACTCGAAGCCGCCACCCAAGCTCTCGAAGCTGCCGGCATGAAGGTCACGGTGCATCGCAATGGAGAAATGCGGCACCGGGAATTCAGTTGGGTGCTCCGCAAGGCAGTCACCAATATCATTAGATATTCCCAGGCCACGGAGTGCACCATCACCATGAGTAATGGCGGGCTACAGATTAGCGATAACGGAATAGAGGGAGAAACCGCGCACCATGATGCGGAATTCGCCGAAGTTGCCCAGCGCATTACTCAAGCCGGGGGCAGTTTTCGCCTCGAACATATGAACGGAACAACGATTACCGCCGAATTACGCTAATGCCACAAGGAATACTCTATGCAGCGTCACTCCACCGCACTCATGTTCACCGTGGTTTGGCTTTTTTGGTGTGCAATAACACTCATCAACCTGCCTAACCATCAGGAAAGAATGATGCCCAGCCTCTTCGTGTGGGCGCTCATTTGCATAGTGCACTGCGTCTTCCACCAGTCGTTTTCCTACCTCGACACCACACCGGTTATCCCACCCCGCTACCTGCTTATTCTCCTCACCATCCAGGTGGGGTTCGGCATTGCTCTTTGGGCGCTCATTCACGACTATGCCATTCGCGCTCTCGTCCCCTATCTCGCCCACCTTTTGGTGTTCTGTGTCGCCCGATTATGGGTTTCCCTGGTGAGCGGCAGCGCCATTATCGGTGCCGGCATTATGCTCTCTTTGCTTATCGACGAAGCAACCCACAAGGCCACCATCATGGACCTGGTCGATTGCTTCCTCTTTATCCTGGCATCACGGCTCCTCCTAGAATTCGACAACCGGCGTCGACAAGCGAAAGAGCTTCGCCAACGCAAACACGACCGCGACCGCATCGCCCATGACGTCCACGAACTCCTCGGCGAATCACTCTCCACCATTATCAGAACCGCCCGCAGCATAGAAGCAACCACCACCGATGACAGTCTCAAGCAACAAACCACCGAGATCATGGGCATCTCCCAGCAAGCCATGCAAGAACTCCACTACACCGTTGCCCAACTTCGATCCCGCACCGTCGAAGAAGAAATCGAAGCCGCCACCCAAGCCCTCGAAGCCGCCGGCATCACCGCCATCATCCACCGCGATGGTACGCTCACCCACCAAGAATTCAGCTGGGTGCTCCGCGAAATTGTCACCAATGTCATCCGCCATTCCCACGCCACCAGGTGCGTCATCAATATTGGCAATAACCACCTTATTGTGCATGACAATGGGGTAGGCATCGGCACGCACAAACGCGGCAACGGCATCACCGGGGTCACCGAACGAGTCACCCAAGCCGGCGGAACCATCAACTTCAACCACGCCAACGGCACCAAAGTAACAGCAGTCCTACCCGCAACAACACACATAAGATAATTATTATGAGCATCCGAGTTTTAATCGCCGATGACCAAGACCTCGTACGAGGCGCCCTGAAAGTACTCCTCAACCTCGAACCCGACATCAAAGTCGTCGCCGAACTCGGCAGCGGTGTGGGAGTGGCCGACGCTGTGAAAAAATATCGCGTTGACGTCGCTCTTCTCGATATCGAAATGCCCGACGTTAGCGGAATTGAAGCCGCTAAGACTCTGAAGGGTACCGATTGTGCCGTCATTATCGTCACCACCTTCGACCGCCCCGGATACTTCCAACGCGCGGTCGACGCAGGTGTCAGCGGCTACGTTGTCAAAGACACCCCACCCGATGAGCTTGCCGCTGCCGTCCGCCGCGTACATCACGGACTTCGCGTCTTCGACAACCACCTAGTCGAGGCCGCCCGCCGCGCTGGCAATAACCCCCTCACGCCCCGCGAAATTGAAATCTGTAACGCGGCCAAAGACCACGCCAGCGTCGCCCAAATTGCCAACCGGATCTTCCTCAGTGAGGGTACCGTCCGGAACCACCTCTCGAACGTCATGGCAAAAACCGGGGCCCGTAACTATCACGAAGCCATTCACGCCGCCATCACAAAAGGCTGGTTATAGCACAAACCAGTCACAGGGCGGCTGGCGCTAAGTGATAAAGCAATAGAATTATGGAACAATAGGAACTTGTGTGCATGTTACTCCCTACCCCAATGGGAGCGCCGAACCTATAAGCCACACGATCAAGAAAACTAAATAACATACGTACGATTTACAGATGAAATCTATCACCAATCCGTGTGGCAGCACCTAGCAGTTTTTGCGGCATCTTTGCGCCCGGACGCCTGATAGAAGAATCCTCGCCAGGAGGAGAAATGGCTATAACAACTACATTCGATCGCAGTCAACTAGGCGACAAAATCCGAGTCTACCGACTCGCCCCCGCAGTGGGATTCAGCTCCAAAGAATTCGTCTCCATACTTGCCAGCATCGGCCTGAAAAAAGCGGCACAATCCAACCTCACCCGGGACGAAGCACTCGCAGTGCTGGACTACCTCGACAAACACGACATCACCCCCACCCCCCAGCCCGTGAAAGTGCCCGGCCGGAAACCCGGACGGCCCAAAAAAACCACCCAAACACCGGCGAAAGCTACAGCGAAACCAGCGGCGAAAAAACCAGGCCGGAAACCAGCTGCCGCTACCGCTACCAAGCCCGCGGCCCACACCGAGGAATTCACCGAAGAAGACAAACTCCGCTACCGGGTGGAAAAAAACGTGGAAAACGAGCTCAACCAGCTCAAAGAAAAAGCCCAACGCGACATTAACCACCGCATCGAACAAGGCATCCTCACCGAAGAAACCCCCACGGCAAAACCCGCCGCCGAGAAGGCCACCCCGGCGGCCGAACCGGAAACCGTGGAAGAACCCGGATACACTACCCCACTCTTCGTCGCCCCCTCATTCACCGCACCCACGATACCGACGGCCCCAACCCCGACCGACCACACCGACCCATTCGAATACGACGAAGACGATGATGACCGGCCAAAACGACGCCGCGGCAAACGCGGCACCGGCCGGGGCCGCAGCAACAAAACCGACGACCTGCTCTCTGATATCATCGACGACGAAGACATCACCGACGATGACGAAGATGACGACGATTTCATCTCCGAACCTCTCGCGCTCAAAGGCTCCACCAGGCTAGAAGCCCAACGCCGACGCCGCATGGAAATGCGGGAAGAATCCCGCAAAAAACGGCACATCGTCTCCGAAGCCGAATTCTTGGCACGCCGGGAATCCGTCAACCGCACCATGGTGGTGCGGGAACGCCAACGCCACGACCACCCGGGTATCGTCACCCAAGTGGGCGTCCTGGAAGACGACATGCTGGTGGAACACTTCGTCACCTCGGACACCCAATCATCCCTCGCCGGAAACATTTATTTGGGTCGCGTGCAAAACGTCCTGCCAGCAATGGAAGCCGCCTTCATCGATATCGGCAAAGGCCGCAACGGGGTACTCTACGCCGGGGAAGTCGACTGGCGGGCCGCCAACCTGGGGGGCCGGCACCGGAAAATCGAACAAGCCCTCAAATCCGGCGACCAAGTGTTAGTGCAAGTCGCCAAGGACCCCATCGGACAAAAAGGCCCACGGCTCACCACCCAAATTTCCCTCGCCGGCCGCTACCTGGTGTACGTGCCGGGCGGAAAATCCGCCGGAATCTCCCGCAAACTACCAGCCCCGGAACGCAAACGGCTCAAGGCCATCCTCAAAAACGTGGTGCCCGCTGACGGCAGCGTCATCATCCGCACCGCGGCCGAAGGTGTGCCAGAAGACGCCATCGCAGCCGATGTGAACCGGTTGCACTCCCTGTGGGAACAAATCCAGGAACGCACCCTCAAAGAAAAGGAATCCAAAGGCACCAAACCAGTCACCATGTATGAAGAACCAAACATGCTGGTGAAAGTAGTGCGGGACCTCTTCAACGAAGACTTCACCTCCCTGGTAGTCGACGGCAACCGCGCCTGGAACACCGTGCACGCCTACATCCAATCAGTGGCCCCCGACCTCCTCGACCGGCTAGAAAAATTCGACCGGGAAGCCCACGACGGCCAAGACGCATTCGAAGCGCTGCGGGTAGACGAACAATTAAAGAAAGCCCTCAGCCGAAAAGTATGGCTCCCCTCCGGCGGCACCCTCGTCATCGACCGCACCGAGGCCATGACGGTAATCGACGTGAACACCGGGAAATTCACCGGCTCGGGCGGCAACCTGGAAGAAACCGTCACTAAAAACAACCTGGAGGCCGCGGAAGAAATCGTGCGCCAAATGCGGCTCCGCGACCTGGGCGGCATGATCGTCGTGGACTTCATCGACATGGTGCTGCCGGAAAACCAAGACCTGGTGCTTCGCCGGCTCACGGAAGCCCTGGGTCGGGACCGCACCCGCCACCAAATTTCCGAGGTCACCTCCCTGGGCCTGGTGCAGATCACCCGCAAGCGCCTGGGCACTGGCCTGTTGGAAACCTTCGCCACCGAATGTGAGGAATGCTCCGGCCGGGGCGTGCTCATCCACGACGATCCGGTAGAGCACCACACCATCTCCGATCGGCCGGAACGGCGCGGCAAACACGGGGTACCACACCAAGACCCCACCCGCCATCCGGCGGTGCTCGCCATGGAACACCAGGACGAATCAGATGAGCCGGAGCCTGCCGAAGACTTCGCCGAGGAACCACCATTCCGGCCATCCGAAATCTCTATCGAAGGGCTGGCCGCCGCGGTAGTCGCCCCATCGTCGGAAGACTACCTGCCCGCTACCTATGAGGAAGCCGTGTCCGCCTATGAGGCGTCGCCGCGGCGAAACCGGAAGGTGCGGGGCAATTCACTCTCCGATGTGCCACCGCAAAAATCCGATTTTGAACCGCCAGCCCCGGAACCAGAGCCCGAACCGGAACCCGAGTCGGGGTCGCGGCGGCGCCGGCGGGCGGTGCATAAAAAAGTCACGGAATCCGAGGCAGCACCTGCAGTTGACGTCGATAAGCTGGAGGAAACCACGCATCGAACCCGGAAACGGCGCCGGGTGGTACGGAAGACCGGGAGCACCGCAACGCGGCGGGGCGCAACCACGCAATCGCGGCGGAGTGCGGCAAGTGGAAAGACGAGTACCGATTCGGCTACCAATCTTCGTGGGCGGGGTCGGCGGCGGGCGGTACGGCGTTCGCTGAAGTAGCCGCAGTTTGTCTTTTTGCCGGGTTACAGGTAGTCTTTGACAGTCGCTGTTTTAAGCTTTGTACGTAGTTTAAGACGGAAAGTAAATGATAGTTGCATCGAGGGCCCGCCGATTCCAGGGCGCTCGATCCTGAGATAGATAAGGGGTAGCCCTCGTATGTACGCGATCGTCAAGACCGGCGGCAGGCAGTACAAGGTTGCCGAAGGTGACATCGTCAAGGTCGAGAAGATCGAGGGTGAGCTAGGTTCGTCCGTGGCTCTCACCCCGGTTCTGCTCGTTGATGGCGCAACTGTTACTACCAAGGCCGATGAGCTTGCCAAGGTGAAGGTTTCCGCTGAGATCATTGACTCAGTCAAGGGCCCGAAGATCAAGATCCTAAAGTATAAGAACAAGACGGGTTATAAGAAGCGCCAGGGGCACCGCCAGCCGCTGACCGTGCTGAAGATCACCGGTATCAAGTAACCTCAACACCCTATAAGGAGGGAATCCACATGGCACACAAGAAAGGTGCATCCAGCTCTAGCAACGGCCGCGATTCTAACGCCAAGCGCCTTGGGGTGAAGCGGTACGGTGGCCAGCAGGTCAAGGCCGGCGAAATCCTGGTCCGGCAGCGCGGCACCAAGTTCCACCCTGGTGAGAACGTTGGTCGCGGTGGCGATGACACCCTGTTCGCGCTCAAGGCAGGGGCCGTGAAGTTCGCCATGCGGCGGAATCGTCGTACCGTGAACATTGTTCCGGCGGCGGAGCCCGTCACCGCTTAACAGTCTATATTCAGCTTTTTATCAGGCCGACCCCAAGATTTCACATCCAAATTGGGGGTCGGCCTTTTGCATTCTGGTAAAAATGGCTAAGGTTTAGCCTTAAAAGCTTTTCGACGATACTAAGAGGAGAAAAAACCCGTGTCCAGAAAAATCGCAACTGCCCTGTGTGCTGCCGTCGCCGTTGTAGCCCCAGTCGTGGCGACCCCTATGATTACACCAGCAGTGGCTGCGGAGTCGAAAAACTCCTCCAACCCAGTCAATGAGTTGAAGAATAGTGCCGACACCAATGTTGGCAAGCTGAAAAACAGCGCTGATTCTAATAAGGGTTCCGCTAAGGATGGCTCCTCCGGCAGTCTCGACAGCCTTACCGATGGTTCGGATAAGGGCATGAGCTCCAAGGGCGAAAACAAGGCCAGTGGGCTGGTTAATGATCTATCCTCCGACCTGGGCCGCCCCGGCATGAAGATTCGGGCCGTAGCCGTCACCATTGCCGTGGTTTTGGGAATGCTCACCTTTATGGGCATGTTCACCAGCCAAATCCTGGGTGCTTTGGGAATTAAATTCTAACAACGAATACCGGCGTCAATGGCCGGTTTTATTTCAGGGCCTGATTCCAATGGAAAATATTGGGGTCGGGCCCTAGATCGGTTGTTGCTATTGAAGCTTATTCAGCTTCCCCACGCATGACTAGTTTCCAGAAATAACAAAAGACAAGTTAGATAGCATATTCTTTCTGATTTTCCATCTGCTGGTGTAGATGGGTTTTTCCAGCGGCTGAATAAGCTTCAATGTACTAGTATTTTTAGAGCGGGGGATGTGTATAGAGGGGTTTCATTTGCTTTCTGGGAAACGTGATTCAGATCCATGACAGACTGTTATCTTATACCAGGAAATCTTATTGTCCTTGAGAAAATATTTCCTGTACCTCAGCGTCAGTGGTGTTTCCCCACCAGCAAATTGTACTGGGAGTGTTCTCATACACGTAGAATCCCATGCGTTCCTTGGGCCACCAGATGTTATCGATTTCTACGATAGGTGTGGAACCAATCTTTGCTAGTTCTTGGGCGAAAGATTCGGCGGGCATATTGGTAAGGTCAATGCTTTCGAATGTGTCACCATGAAAGAGTATGGCTACCTCAACGCATTCTACTTCTCCAGTGATTTCATTTTGATCCACCCCGATAAGGTAATTATTTCCGTCTAGGGCCAGGTAGCCTCGGATGGATCCAAAACCAATGGTTGTGACATTCTCTAATGATTCCTGGAACTTGCGAAACGAATCATTGATGGAATATTGGGGGATTCCGGTCTTTTTAAAATCCATGAGTTCATTCTATTTCTTGGAAGATGTTCCACATTGTTTCATTATTCGTCTTGATATGCCCGTATACCATTTCTGGGTGATCATCGTAATCTAAAGAAAGAACAAAGCTCTTGCTGCCCAACATAAACGACCATTCACCCTTGGGCTCGTCCCGTACGCATTGGGATAGATGAATCATTTCGTCCATTACGTTGGTGGGAAAATCCGGGTCATTTGTGACTACGATGGATTCTCTTACCCACATGAGGCCGCTCATGGTTCGGTAGAGGGCATTTGGGTATTGGGCGGTT
>ERZ773014.45-NODE-45-length-80887-cov-16.340014_pt1 | contig 80887 bp, 57 predicted proteins | sample MGYA00580841_ERZ773014 | MGnify/ENA primary metagenome ERZ773014 (study PRJEB29015, sample SAMEA2737989) | human oral metagenome | biome: human oral; feature: human-associated habitat; material: dental | place: China | collected 2067 ... | reverse complement strand
AACTAGAAAGGCAAAATGGTGCAAAATGCAGGTTCTAGGCTTAAAAATAGACAAACCACAAGACGTGATTGGGTAGAAATAGTAGGTTTTTACCTGCTTTTTAACTAATATTTTCGCTAGAACTGAACGAAAGTTTGAATGTTGTTGTAAAATAATAAGTAATATTTTAAGGTTTCTGGTTGATGATTTGATGAGTTGGTTAGTTGGTTAGTTCGTGAGTTTATGTCTTCGCGAGTAGTTGGTATTTCGTGTGATTTCAATCCTGTGAGTTGCCTTATTCTGCACTCCTCTCAATTTTGAGAAATAGTAAAAGTCAAGACGACTTCTCCCTCAAACATGCAATTTTTCTGGCCACATTGCGTTATACTTGCGATGAACCGTTACGTTATATTGATTTGTGCGACTTTCATGTCGCTGTTGTCTACGAGCCTGAACGCCCAAACGTTTACTTTGCAAGGGCGTGTCACCGACGAGAAAATGTCGCCCATTGAGCTAGCCACTGTCTCGGTGTTGAGCCAGGGCAAAGTGACTCTTACCTCCTTGAAAGGCGAGTTTAGCCTTACTTTGCACTCGGCCGACTCGGTGGTGGTGAAGTTCTCCATGATTGGCTATAAAACCAAAACACGTGTTTTGAGAAACCCACGCGGCAAACAGACTTTGCAAGTGGTGTTGCACGAGGGCGACAACACGTTGGGCGAGGTGAGCATTACCGAGATGCGCCGACAGACGGGACAGACACAAGAGCTGAAAAAGGATGTAAACAAGCTTGCCCCAACTGCTAGCGGCAATGCCGTGGAAGAGTTGATACAAGCACAAGCAGGCGTATCAACGCATAACGAGCTTTCTTCTCAATATAATGTTCGTGGTGGAGCATTCGACGAAAACAGCGTATATATTAATAATGTAGAGGTGTATCGCCCATTCTTAGTGCGTAGCGGACAACAAGAAGGCCTATCGGTTATCAACCCCGACTTGGTGGAGAAGATTGGATTTTCAACGGGAGGTTACGCCGCTAAGTACGGCGATAAAATGTCGTCGGCACTGGATATTACCTACAAACGCCCCACACAGTTTGAGGGTTCTTTGTCGTTAAGCCTGTTAGGAGGGTCGGCTTACGTGGCATTAGGCAGTAAAACGTTTTCGTGGAGCAACGCCGTGAGGTACAAAACAACCAAATATCTGCTTGGTTCGCTTGAAACAAAGGGCGAGTATAGTCCCAATTTCTTAGACTATCAAACCTACCTGAGCTATATTCCCAACAAGCGATGGCAGATAGATTGTATAGGCAACATATCCAACAACCAATTTAACTTTACGCCGGCCGACCGCGAAACAAAGTTCGGCACGATGCAAAACGTTCGCTCGTTCAAGGTTTATTTCGATGGGCAAGAGAAAGACTTGTTTCGTACTTACTTCGGTTCGTTAAGTGTTAAGCGCAACTTTGGCGATGCCACTTCGCTTGCATTGGTGGCTTCGGCCTTTCAAACCAAAGAGAAAGAAACCTACGACCTACAAGGCCAGTACTGGTTGACGCAGACCGAAACGAGCGAAAACCTAGGCGTTGGCACATATTTTCAGCATGCACGCAACTTTTTGCAGGCACGAGTAACAAGCTTAAAGTTGGTATATGCACACAAGTCGAAACAACACGAGGTGGAGAGCGGCGTGACATTAAAGCGCGAACACATCGAGGAACGCAGTCATGAGTACGAAATGCGCGATTCTAGCGGATACAGCATACCACATACAGGTACCGACTTACACCTTATCTATTCGCTTAGGGCTAGAAATCAGCTCGATGCAAATAGGGTAGAGGCCTATGCGCAAGACACTTATCGCTTTGGCGGCAAAAACGAAAACACACGATATACTCTTAATTACGGCATCAGGATGAGCCATTGGGGATTTAATAAGGAAACAATCGTTAGTCCGCGCGTGTCTTTGGGCATCGTTCCTGCTTTTAACACCAATCTTACATTGCGTTTTGCGGCAGGTCTTTATTATCAAGCCCCATTCTTTAAGGAACTGCGCGACACCTCGACTGTGAACAACGAGACGAGCGTAACGCTCAATAAAAAGATAAAAAGCCCGCGTTCGCTACATCTCATTGCAGGTATGGACTATCGGTTTAACGTATCTGGACGTCCTTTTAAGCTTACGGGCGAATTGTATTATAAGGCATTGGGCAACCTTGTTCCTTACAGCGTGAACAATGTGAAAGTGGTTTATTATGGCGATAACCTGAGCAACGGACATGCGGCAGGTGTCGACCTGAAGCTCTATGGCGAGTTTGTACCAGGCACCGACTCGTGGATTAGTCTCTCGTTGATGAATACGCGCATGACACTCAACGGAAAATCGTTGCCACTTCCAACCGACCAACGCTACTCGGTAAATATGTTTTTCACCGACTATTTCCCTGGAACCGACCGTTGGAAGATGTCGTTGAAGTTGGCTTTTGCCGATGGACTGCCATTCTCTGCACCACATAGACAATTGGAAAGCCACTCGTTTAGGGCACCTGCCTATAAGCGAGCCGACATCGGTATGAGTTATCGCCTGCTGAACAACGAGCGAAGAGAAAAGAAATTGCCCTTTAAGAACATTTGGTTGGGCGTGGATTGTCTAAACCTCTTTGGCATAAACAACGTAAACAGCTATTTTTGGATTACCGATGTAACCAACCAACAGTATGCCGTTCCCAACTATCTGACGGGACGACTAGTGAACGTGCGTGCACTTTTCGAGTTCTAATTGGAGCTCTGAAAGCTGTTAAGGCTTGTCCCACAAGTGGAAAATATTCCCAACAAGACATGAAAAGGACAATAAAAGGGGCATAAAATTAGATTATTACGTTCCTTTTGTCTAACTTTGCAGATATTTTTGAGAATAAGGAAACAATTAAATAACTTATGAGCAAACAAATAGAAAAAATCAAGGAGCTTATCGCAAAGCGCGAACAAGCCCGTCTTGGTGGTGGCGAGAAAGCTATCGAAAAACAACACGCACGTGGCAAATACACCGCTCGCGAGCGTATAGACATGCTTGTAGACGAAGGTAGCTTTGAAGAATACGACATGTTTAAGTTGCACCGCTGCCACAACTTCGGTATGGAAAAGAAACAATACCTTGGCGACGGCGTGGTTGCTGGCTCGGCAACTGTTGATGGAAGGCTCGTGTATGTGTATGCGCAAGACTTCACGGTGAACGGTGGTTCGCTATCGGAAACGATGTCGCAGAAGATATGTAAGATAATGGACATGGCCATGACGATGGGCGCACCCGTTATTTGCATGAACGACTCGGGAGGCGCACGTATACAAGAAGGTATCAACGCACTTGCTGGCTATGGCGAAATATTTGAGCGCAACATCCTTGCAAGTGGTGTAATACCCCAAATATCTGGCATCTTTGGTCCGTGTGCAGGCGGTGCAGTTTACTCGCCAGCACTTACCGACTTCACGCTGATGATGGAAAACACGTCGTATATGTTCCTTACTGGCCCAAAAGTTGTTAAGTCGGTAACGGGCGAAGACGTGGATTCGGAGAATCTTGGCGGTGCATCGGTACACGCAACGAAGAGTGGTGTAACCCACTTCACGGCCAAAACCGAAGAAGAGGCTATGGACATGATAAAGAAGTTGCTAAGCTATATCCCCTCGAATAACACCGAAGAGGCTCCACGTGTGGCTTGCGACGACCCCATCAACCGCATGGATGACAGCCTGAACGACATTCTTCCCGACGACCCCAACAAGGCTTACGATATGTATAAGGTGATTACGGCCATCACCGACAACGGCGAATTCTTCGAGGTTCAGCCTAAGTTTGCCAAGAACATCATCACCGGTTTCGCACGTTTCAATGGCCAAAGCGTGGGTATTGTGGCCAACCAGCCCTCAGCTTATGCAGGTGTGCTAGACGTAAACGCATCTAGAAAGGGTGCACGTTTTGTGAGATATTGCGATGCTTTCAATATTCCTATCGTTAGTTTGGTAGACGTTCCAGGTTTCCTTCCCGGTACAGGACAGGAGTACAACGCGGTTATCTTGCACGGAGCACAGCTGCTTTACGCTTACGGAGAGGCCACTGTACCTAAGATTACCATCAACTTGCGTAAGAGCTATGGTGGTAGCCACATCGTTATGGGCTGCAAGCAACTTCGCGCCGACCTTAATTTTGCATGGCCAACGGCCGAAATCGCCGTTATGGGTGCATCGGGTGCCGTGGCAGTTCTTTGTGCTAAGGAGGCTAAGGAGAAGAAAGACGCAGGCGAAGATGTTAAGGCATTCTTGGCAGAAAAGGAAGAAGAATACACCGAGATGTTTGCTAATCCTTATCAAGCTGCACAATATGGCTATATCGACGATGTTATCGAACCACGCAACACGCGTTTCCGCATTTGCCGCGGCTTAGCCCAACTCGCAACCAAGCGTCAGAGCTTGCCAGCCAAGAAACATGGCTGCATGCCCATGTAATAAACTAGGTAAGTTGCAATAATTATTTATCATTATCAAGTTATGGCTACGAAAGACAAGAACATCTATGCTGCCATCGCATTGGCACTTCACGAGTTCAAGGGCAATAACGTGCACGACAAAGAGCCAGGTTTCATTACTATCAAGAAACGAGACACGCTTTGGAATGCCAAATTCCTTTCAATGACACAAAAACCATAAAGAAAGTATGAAAGAATACAAATATACCATCGATGGAAAAGAGTATAAAGTGGCCATCGGTGACATCGAAGAGAACGTTGCAGAGGTAACGGTTAACGGCGAAAGTTTCAAGGTTGAGATGGAGCCTGAGGCCGAACCCGAAAAGAAAAAGGTGGTTTTGGGCGCACCCGCAGCATCGGCTGCCGCTGAAGAAAGTGCTGCTCCTGCCGCTAATGTCAACACAGCCAATGCCATTAAGGCTCCTCTGCCTGGCGTAATCACCGAGATTAAGGTGGCCGTTGGCGACACCGTTGCCGCGGGCGACACACTCGTTGTGCTCGAAGCCATGAAGATGGCCAACAACATCGAGGCCGAAAAGGCAGGTAAAGTTACGGCTGTTTGCGTTAAGCAAGGCGAAAGCGTGCTTGAAGACACTCCACTTGTAGTGGTGGAATAAACGGCAAACGTTTGCTTTCGCGCTGTTAAGCGCAGAAAGTTCAACATAAAAATGAGCTTGCAAAAGGTTTAAATTCAACCTTATTTGCAAGCTCATCTTTTTTATGTAGTCAGAAAAAGGCGGCCACTTTCCCAGTCATGGGCGTTGGTCTATATCGTCAACATTCTGCTATTTGGATACCTTATTGTTTTCAGGAAACACCACGGTGGGCTTAAATTGCTTGGCCTCTTCAAAGTCCATCAGGGCATAAGACATGATGATAACCGTGTCGCCCACCAGCACTTTGCGAGCCGCTGCGCCGTTAAGGCATATCTCGCCACTGCCGCGTTGGCCCTTAATGATGTAGGTTTCAAACCTCTCACCATTATTATTGTCTACAATCTGCACTTTTTCGCCAGCAATCATATTGGCTGCATTCAGCAAATCTTCGTCGATGGTGATGCTGCCCATGTAGTTGATGTTGGCCTCGGTAACCGTCACACAGTGCAATTTTGATTTCAACACTTCGATAAGCATAATTTTTTATCCTTTATATTTAATGTGGTCGATTAGGCGAATGGGTGTTTCGCCACAATAAACGGTGATGCAACCAACCACGTATGGGCTGGCGTTCCAATTGTCGAGGTCGGCTAATGTCAATCCGTCAACGATAGAGAAGTATTCAACTTCCAACCCCTCGTGCGCGTTAATCTCATTAATAACCCACTTACGTGTTTCTTCAAGCGTAAGCGTTTCAGCCCTTTCAAGGCTTTCCTTTAAAGTCTTGTAAATGTTGGCGGCCAGCTTTCGCTCATTGGGTGTAAGCCTTTCGTTCCTCGAACTCATCGCCAACCCGCTATCTTCTCTTACGATGGGGCACTCCACAATCTCCACGTTGCTGCCCATAAACTCCACCAAACGTTTCACTACGGCAATTTGTTGCCAGTCTTTCTCGCCGAAATAAGCCTTGTTGGGTTGCACGATGTCGAACAAACGGCTCACCACTTGGCACACACCGTTGAAGTGTCCTGGGCGTTTTGCACCTTCCATCACCGTTGTTACGGGTGGAAAATCAAACACACGCGTGTCGGGAGTAGGGTAAATCTCGCTCACCGATGGGGCGAACACATAGTCTGCACCCACCTTTTCAAGCAGTTTACAGTCGGCTTCCAATGTTTGTGGATAATGTTCAAGGTCGCTTTTGTTGTTAAACTGCGTGGGGTTTAGGAATATACTTACAACAGTAACGTCGTTATCCTTCACCGAACGTTCCACCAACGAGGCGTGTCCAGCATGCAAAGCACCCATCGTTGGTACGAAACCGATGGCGGAATGATGTTTCCTATGGCAAGACAATGCTTCTTGCAGGTCTACAATCTTTGTAAAAACTTTCATTGCTATGTATCTTCTAAGCGTATGCAAAATAACTGCTTTTTTCTTAAATAAGAAAGAATATCATTAAAAATATACCAAAAAGCAATGCCCCGAACTTCAAATAGCAAGCGTTACACCCTGTTTCTCAATGTTTTTTTGTACCTTTGTAGTCGGTTTTAAGAAGTGGGATGCAAGTTGTCCCAGCAAAACAAAGTCAAGTATGTCAAAAAAAATCTTATTCATTAATCAAGAGATAACCCCGTATGTTCCCGAAACGGAAATGTCTCTAATGGGCTACAATGTGCCGCTTAACATCCAAGAAGCTGGGTACGAGATACGTACGTTCATGCCTAAATGGGGAAACATCAACGAACGACGCGGACAATTGCACGAGGTGATACGCCTATCGGGTGTCAATCTCATTATCGACGAAACAGACCACCCACTGATTATCAAGGTGGCATCTATTCCTTCGACAAGAATTCAGGTGTATTTCATTGACAACGACGACTATTTCATGAAACGCCAAATGGCTCTCGACGAAAATGGGGCACTCTATTCAGACAACGGACAGCGCGCAATCTTCTTCGCAAGAGGTGTTTTGGAAACCGTTAAGAAGCTGCGTTGGAACCCCGATATCATTCATTGCCAAGGCTGGATGGCCGCATATATCCCTGTGCTTATCAAGAAAGCCTTCAAAGACGAACCCACTTTCGCCAACACAAAGGTGGTAACCTCGCTATTTAACCACGGCTTGGAAGGACAGCTTGGCCATAACTTCAAGAAGACTTTGGAGTATAAGTCGATAAAGGCCGCGACACTTTCCGAGTTCAACGCCGAGTTCGATTACAACGAACTTGAAAAGTTGGCCATTGCTTTTAGCGACGGTGTGATTGAAGGCGGTGAGGGAATAAAACAACAACTGCTGGATTATGCAGACAAGAAGGGCGTGCCCGTGTTGAAATATCCAGGTCAAGACTTTACCGAGTCTTATAAAAAGTTTTACGACACCGTATATCCCGAAAAGTAATATAGGCCTATCCCATTCTATACACTGAACGAACATGAACTTAAAAGCAATTATCCCTATCGCCTGCATGACCCTAGCCATTGTAGGTTGCGACGATAACACCGACACGTTGGGCGGCTCGCTCATCAAGGAAGGCAGCTTTGTTGTGGCCACCGACTCGTTTGCGGTAGCCAGTAACACCGTGGCCGTAGACTCGTTGTTGTCTAAAAACACCATCGCTTACCTTGGAAAAGTGCGCGATCCAGAAACAGGTTCGTACATTACGGGCGACGCAATGATTCAGTTGCACAGCCTGGCCAACCTTGGTTTGCCAGTTAAAGACAGCATCGTTAGCAAGCAAGGCAATGAGATTTACGCCGACTCGTGCGAATTGTTCTTACCTTTTGACAAGTCGTACGGCGACTCTACCGTGGTGACAACCCTCAACATGCGCGAGATGGAGAAACCCATGTTGGAGAAAAGAGCCTTTTATACCAACTTTGATGTCGAGGCTGGTGGCTACCTACGCACCTCAAACGCCATCAACAAGGATGTGAGCTACACACTTACCTCAGCTGCTGGTAAAACAAAAGGCATTCTTATCCGCATGAACGAACAATATGTGGCTAAAGACGGGACGCCTTATAAGAACTTCGGTACCTACTTGTTGCAAACCTACGACAAACATCCCGAATACTTCAAAAACACCTACACTTTCCTCAATAAGGTTCTTCCTGGTTTCTACTTCAAGTATAAAAGTGGACTAGGTGCAATGGCGCATGTAGAAGGTTGTTTGCTCAATGTGTTCTATCGTTCGAAGATAAAGGGCAAGGATTCTACCACTTGGGTTTCGTTTGCAGGAACAGAAGAGGTTCTGCAATATACGAAGATAACCAATACGGCAGACAACGCCGCATTGCTTAGCGACAGCAAGTACACTTATCTGAAAACGCCAGCAGGCTTTTTCACGCAACTTACTATCCCCGTAGACAAGCTGACGCAAGGGCACGACGGCGAGAACATCAACCAAGTGAAGTTAATGGTGCCTCGTGCCAATAACTACACGCAGAGCAAGAACGCACTTGATGCCGCCACAAACGTGCTACTGTTGCCCGTAGATAGTGTAGATAGTTTCTTTAAGCAAGACATATTGATGGACAACAAGACGTCGTACTTGGCTTCGCTTGTGGCAAACACCTACACGTTCGACAATATTGCCAACGTAATAAACGTGATGAAGAAAGCCGATCCCACCAAACCCAATTGGAATAAACTGGCAATTGTTCCTGTAACAGTCACCACTGTTACGCGTCAAAACCAATCGGGTGGCAAGGAAACGGTAATCACGAAGATTGTGCACAACATGTCGTTAACCAGCACCAAGCTGCTTAAAGGTACAGGTGTGCAGGGTAGTCCCATCAAGCTTAGCGTGATTTACACCAAGGTGCAATAACCCAAAGCTGCTAAGCGATGGCCGACAATTATATTGAGAACAAGAATCAAGAGTACGAGGAGCGGAAAAAGAAATGGCTGAAAAGCCAACAACGCTATCCCGTAAACTTGCCTGGCAACAGGAAGAAAACATAAACTGAGGCTACATTTCAAAGCAGGGCGCGCAACATAACACCCGCTTAGGAAACATGCCTACGTAAAAAGGAGGACCGAAATAAGCGTTTCCTCCTTTTTACGTTTATCATTTAATACAAGAAACCCTCATGGCAGTATCGTCTGTACAACTAGACTTGATGGAGTTTGTAGAACGAAACATACTTCCACGTTACAATCAGTTCGACCGCGCCCACAACATGGCACATGTTATGCGCGTAATTAAGCGTGCGTTGGTGTTGGCCGAGAAGATTGGAGCCGATGTTAACATGGCTTATGTGGCTGCTGCCTATCACGATTTAGGGCTTGAAGGTCCACGGGCCATACACCATATTACTAGCGGAAAGATACTAATGGCCGACCAACGCTTGCGAAAATGGTTTACCAAGGAGCAAATCGTAACCCTGAAAGAGGCCGTTGAAGACCATCGTGCGTCTAGCTCGCGCTCGCCACGAAGTGTGTATGGCAAGATTACTGCCGAGGCCGATAGAGATTTAGAGCCTGAAATGGTGTTCAGGCGTACGGTGCAATACGGGCTAACCAATTATCCAGAGTTGAGCAGGGAGGAACAATGGGAACGCTTTGAACGACATCTCACCGACAAATATTCAACTTCGGGTTATATCAAGTTGTGGATACCAGGTTCGATAAACGAACAATATCTTAACGAGATACGAAATATCCTGCCCAACAAAGTATTGTTGCGGCAATGGTTCGACCGCCTATTTGAAGAAGAAACACATTGAGAAATGATGTTAAGGCTGGTTCTAAAAACGGCCTAAAAAGTTATTTCTTGTTTGCTATATACCAATGTGCTGTGGTCGATGTAATAATGAATTACCTGTGAGAAGCAATGGTGGGTTTACATCGTTAAGGTTTCTAACACACAGGTTTCATATATTTTCTAACCCTATTTTTCATACTTCGTTAGGGCGAATTTCTTCAAGTTGTTTCGCTACAAAAGGGCTTGTAGTCGTGCTACAAGCAAGTTGTACTAGCACTACAAGCAAGTTGTACTGACACTACAAGCCAGTTGTAGCGACACTACAAAAGGGTTTGTAGCCAACCTACCAACTCTTTGCTAGGTAACGCTATGTATATTTTGCCATTTTTTAGGTGGTAAATTGCCCAACGATTATTTGGTAATATCGCTGAAAACGCTTACCTTTGCACAGCAAAAAGAGACAGATATGGGGGTTGTATCGATTTGATTGGGGTACTCTTCAAAATAAAATCGAAAACCGAGAAGAATTCTTTTGCTAATGGCGGGCCACGACCTTCGGGTTAGCTGTAAAGCCGGTGGATTACAAAGGCGGGGAACTCTCAAATCATGTATAGCTCAGAGTTTTCATCACATCATCGGTACGACCCTTTTTTATATTAGGCAGGAGTTTCTTCCTGCCTATTTTTTTAGAAGTTCGTGATTTGCATTATACAATTACAAATTAAAGAAGTTGCATTATGTTTTCAGGCATTGTAGAAGAGATGGCTACGCTTGTGGCCATGAAACGATATGAAGAGAATATCGACTTTACGTTTAAGTCTACCTTCACCAACGAGTTGAAGATAGACCAAAGCGTTGCGCATAATGGCGTTTGCCTAACAGTTGTTGAACTTGATGGCGACAACTACACGGTTACGGCTATGAAAGAAACCTTGATTAAGTCGAACCTCGGACTGTTACAGGTGGGCGACCAGGTGAACATTGAACGCTCAATGAAAATGAATGGCCGACTAGACGGACACATTGTGCAGGGACATGTGGACACTACTGCAACATGTACAGCGATGGAAGATGCGGAAGGCTCAACCTATTTTACGTTCGAATATGCTTTCAACCCCGAACAAGTGGGGCGCGGATATTTCACGGTAGACAAGGGTTCGGTTACAGTTAATGGCGTGTCGCTTACGGTGGTTAGTCCCACCGAATGCACGTTTAAGGTGGCCATCATACCTTACACGCGAGAAAACACCAACTTTTGCGACATCAAAGTTGGCTCGGTGGTGAACTTAGAGTTTGATATCTTGGGCAAGTACATCGCCCGCATGCAAAGCCTTTCAAACAAATAAGCTTGTGTTTACGGCTCGCATTGAGCCGTTATCGTACATAACTTCACGATTTATGGCCGTGTTCAAGCCCTGAAACAGCTGTTGTTATTTTTTGTTTCGGGGCTTGGGCTCGGGCAATTCTTTGTAAGTTTCCCTTACAATTTCGGCTAAAACCTCGTGATCTTCAAGGTCGGCAATGTAAAAGTAGTCTTTTGCTCCTGGATAGGGAGGGCGTAAATCAATGGATTTAAGTTTCTTTTTGCCAGCCTCGGTGGGCTTGATGTAAAGGCAATCATCGCACAATAGACCGAATATTTTGCCGTTGCAATAGATACCATAGTCGCCAAACATCTTCTTAACCGTTATTTCTCCTGCCGTAGAACATTGGTCTACTACGTACTGAACAAAGTCTGTGGTACAAGCCATGTGTGGTTTTGTTTTTAGTTATTGTGAGTGATGATGCCTTATATACCAGCTGACGTGTTGACAAGTTAAAGAGAGGATTCCCCTAATTAAGAACTCAGAGCACTCCGCTTTATATTGTAGTCACTTGTCAACACGTCAATCTGAACGCTTATTCCGCTGTATTGCTCGTCAGTTTTGCCTTTCACCGTTGAGATATACCTCGCGAATAACGGGCGTGGTATAGGCGTAGGGAATGAAGGCAATAGCGGGAATGGGGTGGGTGATGTAGAAGTTGGCCACCTTGCCAATGGCTATCGAACCATAATCGGCACTTAGCCCCATAGCGTATGCACCGTTGATGGTGGCCGCATTGAGTGCCTCTTCGGGTAGCAGTCGCATCTTGATGCAAGCCAAAGACACAACAAACTTCATGTCGCCCGATGGTGTTGACCCCGGATTATAGTCGCTTGCGATGGCAGGACCAAGGCCGGCACTAATCATTTTGCGCACGGGTGCGAAGGGTATGTTGAGGAAGAACGAGGTGCCAGGCAACGCCGTAGGCGACGTTTCTGTGCCAATCATTATGGCAATGTCTTCGTCGGTCATGCTCTCCAAATGGTCAACGGAGAGGGCATTGTGTTTAAGTGCCACCTCTACACCGCCACTTGGTGCCAGTTCTTGCCCGTGTATCTTGCCACGCATGCCGTGCTTGGCACCAGCTTGCAGTATGCGCCCCGTCTCTTCGGGCGTGAAAAAGCCCTCATCGCAGAACACGTCTACAAAGTCGGCAAGCCCTTCTGCCGCCACGGCGGGTATCATTTCGTTCACCACGAGGTCTACATAAGCACTTTGTCGGCCAGCATACGCCCTGCCCACAGCATGTGCACCAAGGAAATTCGATACCACTTTAAGTGGCGAGGTTTGTTTGATACGGCGTATAACGCGGAGCATTTTCAGTTCGTCTTCGGTGTTCAGGCCATATCCGCTCTTTATTTCCACACAGCCTGTGCCTTTGAGCATCACTTCGCGAACGCGTTTCATAGATTGTTCAAACAGTTCGTCTTCGCTCATTTCGTGCAGTTTGTCGGCACTGTTGAGTATGCCGCCGCCACGTTTGGCAATTTCGACATACGACAATCCGTTGATTTTGTCGACAAACTCACTCTCTCTGCTGCCTGCATTGACAATGTGCGTGTGCGAATCGCAGAATGATGGCATCACCGTTCCACCCTCGGCATCTACTCTTTTCACGTCGGCAGCAAGCTGTGGTAAGCTTTCCATCGAACCGAAGTCGGCTATTCTGCTATCTTTTATTAGCAGATAGGCGTTGTCTAAGGTTTCGAACTGCGCCATTTCGCTGCCTTGCAGGCGCAAGCGACCCTTGCGGTCGATGCCGCCAAGGGTCGCTATGTTATAGATTAATGTGGTTGCCATCGGCTTTTATTTGCGTAAGAACTGGATGGACTCTTCGATGTGGGGGTACATCACCACGTCTACATCGATGAAAGGAACAACCTTGCGATAGGCCTCGTGTACCTTCATCAGTTCGGGAGAAGACACAAGCGGGCGACGGAAGTCGAGTGCTTGGGCTGCATTGAACAGCTCGATAGCCAGCACGCGCTCGGTATTGGCCACCACCTTGCGTAGCTTAATGGCTGCATTGGCACCCATACTAACAAGGTCTTCTTGGTCTTGGCACGAGGGAATGTTGTCGATAGACGACGGAACTGCGTACGACTTGTTAAGACTTACTACCGAGGCAGCTGTGTATTGGGCAATCATAAAGCCGCTGCTAAGGCCTGGTTTGGCCACAAGGAAACTAGGTAAGTCGCGCAAACCCGATACCAAACGATAGATGCGGCGTTCGCTGATGTTGGCCAATTCGCTCATGGCGATGGAGAGATAGTCCATAGGCAGGGCGATGGGTTCGCCGTGGAAATTGCCGGCCGAGATAATAAGGTCTTCGTCGGGACAAACAGTGGGGTTGTCGGTAGCCGAATTTATCTCGGTGTCTATCACCGAATAGACGTAGCGCAAGGTGTCTTTCACTGTGCCATGAACTTGTGGCACGCAACGGAAAGAGTAGGGGTCTTGCACGTGTTGCTTGGGGCGCGCGATGAGTTGGCTGCCTTCGAGCAGTTGGCGGAAACGTGCAGCCGTTTCAATTTGTCCTTGATGGGGACGTACTGCGTGCACCGCGTGGGTGAAAGGCTCGATGCGACCATCGAAAGCATCGAGCGACATGGCGGCGATAACGTCGGCCCATTCGCTCAAACGCTGTGCGTTAAGCAAGGCCCAAACAGCTTGTGCGCTCATGTTCTGCGTACCATTTAGCAGTGCAAGTCCTTCTTTGCTGGCCAACTCGATGGGTTTCCAATTCATTCGGCGGTTCATTTCCTCGCCCGAAACAACTTCGCCGTTCATCTCCACTTCGCCAAGGCCTACCAATGGAAGGCTCATGTGGGCTAGGGGAACGAGGTCGCCCGATGCACCCAGCGAGCCTTGTTCGAGTATTACGGGGTAGATGTTGTTGTTGAACATGTCGACAAGTCGTTCAACGGTGTCGAGTTTGCAGCCAGAGAAACCGTAGCTTAGCGACTGAACTTTAAGCAGTAGCATCATCTTAATGATGTCGTTGGGCAGACGTTCGCCCACTCCGCATGCGTGCGACTTAATAAGATTAACTTGCAACTGCGACAATTGGTCTTTGCTAATAGACACGTTGCACAACGAACCAAAGCCTGTTGTTACGCCATAGATGGGATTTTCTTCCTTGGCAATGCGTGCATCGAGGTATTCGCGACTTTTAATGATGCGCTTGCGTGCATCGTCGCTTAGTTCTATTTTGTAGTTGTTATAAATAATTTCGCCGATTTTCTCAATCGTTAGATGGTCGGCAGAGATTTGATGTGTCATGATGTTGGTCGTGATATGGGGTTTAAAAATGAATGTTGTCAATCAATTCGTCGTCAACGAGGTTGGGCAGCGTTACCTTGAAGTGGGGCGTACGCTCCATTTCGCGGCTGATAGCATCCATCGAGCCTTTGTTTCTTGCCCACGAACGACGGCTTATACCATTGTTTACATCCCAGAAAAGCATCTGCCTGATGCGTTGGTCGCAGGCCTCGCTACCATCAAGTACCATGCCGAAACCGCCATTGATAACTTCGCCCCAGCCAACGCCGCCACCATTGTGAAGGCTTACCCACGTGGCACCACGGAACGAATCGCCGATAACATTCTGTACAGCCATGTCGGCACAGAATTGTGACCCGTCGTAGATGTTGCTTGTTTCGCGGAACGGCGAGTCGGTTCCCGAAACGTCATGATGGTCGCGCCCCAATACGATGGGTGCGCTAATGCGCCCTTCGCGTATGGCTTTGTTGAACGCCAAGGCTATGCGTATGCGTCCTTCGGAGTCGGCATAGAGGATGCGCGCCTGCGAACCCACAACCAATTTATTGCGTCCGGCCTCGCGAATCCAATGTAGGTTGTCGGCCAACTGTCCGTGTATGTCGTCTGTTGCTTTGTCCATCAGCTCGGTTAACACCTCGGTTGCAAGTTGGTCGGTTAGTTCGAGGTCGGCGGGCAAGCACGAAGTGCAGGCCCATCTGAATGGCCCAAAGCCGTAATCGAAGAACATGGGTCCCATGATGTCTTGCACGTACGAGGGATAGCGGAAGTGTTGGGCATCTTTCATGATGTCGGCTCCTGCACGGCTAGACATCAATAGGAAGGCATTACCATAATCGAAGAAGTACATGCCTTGCGCCGTAAGCTTGTTAATGGCTGCCACTTGTCGGCGAAGTGAGTCGAAAACGCGCTCTTTAAACATATCTGGGTCTTCGGCCATCATCCTGTTCGACTCTTCGAGCGACATGCCAACGGGATAGTATCCGCCAGCATAGGGGTTGTGCAAAGAAGTTTGGTCGCTACCTAAGTCTACCTGCACGTTATCTTTTGCAAGGCGTTCCCAAAGGTCAACCACGTTGCCAACGTATGCCATAGAAACCACACGGCGTTCTTCCACAGCCTTCTTAACGGCAGAAATCAGTTCGTCGAGGTTGTCATGCAGTTCGTCTACCCATCCTTGCGCATGGCGTTTCTCTGCCGCATGAGGATTAATCTCGGCCACAACACTTACCACGCCGGCGATGTTTCCAGCCTTGGGTTGAGCACCAGACATACCACCAAGACCTGATGACACAAAGAGTGGCATCTTGTGATTTTTCTCTTTGCCGAACACTTTGCGGGCTGCGTTAAGCACGGTGATGGTTGTTCCGTGCACGATGCCCTGCGGACCGATGTACATATAGCTGCCAGCCGTCATTTGTCCGTATTGACTTACGCCCAGCGCATTGAACCTTTCCCAATCGTCGGGCTTAGAATAGTTGGGGATAACCATGCCGTTTGTTACCACAACGCGTGGTGCGTTGGGATGCGAAGGGAACAATCCCAAGGGATGTCCGCTATACATCACGAGCGTTTGCTCGTCGGTCATCTCGCTAAGATACTGCATGGTGAGTCGATATTGCGCCCAGTTTTGGAATACGGCGCCATTACCTCCGTAAGTGATAAGCTCGTGTGGATGTTGCGCCACGGCAGGGTCGAGGTTGTTTTGTATCATCATCATGATAGCTGCTGCCTGCGTGCTATGGTGCGGATAATCGGTTATGGGGCGAGCGTGCATGGCATAACGCGGACGTAGCCTATACATGTAAATGCGGCCATAGTCTTTCAACTCTTGCGTAAATTCGGGCAACAGCTGTGCATGTAGTTCTTTGGGGAAGTAGCGCAACGCGTTTCTTAGTGCCAATTTCTTTTCTTCTGCCGAAAGGATGTCCTTTCTTTTTGGGGCATGACTTACGCTATTGTCGTAAGCTTGTGGTTCGGGCAGCACGTGGGGAATACCTCCACAGAGGTCTGCTTGAAATTCTTGAAGGGTCATAGTGGTTGGTTAGTTTTATTCTTACCTATTTATATATAAGGTGTAGCGGTTACACCTTGCGCACTGTTTAGCGCATAAAGGCGAAATGCAGGCAGGCAAAAAGCCCACCTGCAAACGCATTATAGTTTTGATTCTACGATGGCAACAATCTCCGTTTCGGCAGCATTGGCCTTTGCAATAAGGTTGTTTGCCTCGGCAATAAGTTTGTTGCTCACTTCTTTGTCGATGAGCGAACCGGCATTAATCTTCACGTTCATGCCTGCTCCCAGCACGGCAGCGCGAGCTGCCAAGGCACCAACCCCAGCATCGGACACGCTGTTGGGGTTGCCCGTTTCGGCCATAGCCTTGCACAACTCGAACACGCGGAACGACTCTTTCATCGTTTGCAGCGGCACTTGTGCGGCATAAAGCGTGGCGGCTTGTATGGCATCGGTACGTGCTTGCTTGTCGGCATCGGTCTTTTTGGGTAGTCCGAAAGCAGCCATAATGCGGTTGAAGGCCTCCGTGTCTTCGTCAACAAGATGCAACAAGTTGCGCATCATCTCCTGTCCCTTGTCTGCCCAGTGGCTGAACTCTTCCCAGCGGTCGTCCCATCCGGGCTTATGACTCGAAAGGTTGGCAACCATTGCACCCAAGGCGGCACCCAAAACGCCCATGTAAGCAGAGATAGTTCCGCCGCCAGGAGCAGGCGATTCGCGCGAGGTCTCTTTGGCAAAGCCCTCAACGGTGAGGTCTACCAGCTTTTTATTGCCTTCTTCTTCGCAAAGGTACTCAATCACTTTTTCGCGCGGATTGAATGGTTTGAGGTCGTCTAGTCCCATTGACTTAACGGCAATCTTGATAACATCTTCTTCGGGAATGCCGGTAGAACGATTTTGTTTTTCCAAGAAATACCTGCCTGCCTCAACGAGTGTGCGTTTGGGAATAAGTCCAACAATCTCTGTCCCTGTAACCCTTACCCCGCGATTTTGTGCGCAACGACACACTTCGTCGAAAGCAACGTGGAGTGGGGTAACGTCGATATTGGTAATGTTCATTGATACTTGGGCAATACCGTACTCATCGATAAACCAGCCAATTGCCTTTGTAGCTTTAAGCGTTCCTGGCTGATTGATGGTTTTTCCGTTCTCGTCTTTCTTGATTTTTCCTGTTATAGGGTTTCCTTCGCGAACGGGTCTGCCTTTCTCTCGCACGTCGAAAGCGATGGCATTGGCACGGCGTGTGGAGGTTGTGTTCAGGTTAAAGTTGGTTGCGATGAGGAAATTACGCGCACCAACAGCGGTTAAACCTGTACGTTGAACACGTTCGTCAACGGGGCGTGCGCCAAAGTCGGGTTGCTTTCCTTCGGTAGTTAGTTTCTCGGCGAGTGCTTCGTATTCGCCTTGTCGACATACGGCAAGGTTTTGTCTTTCGGGCGTAAAGGCTGCAGCCTCGTAGCAATAGCAAGGAATTTGCAGTTCGTCGGCGATGCGTTTGGCCAACTTGCGTGCCAATTCGGCACATTCTTCGAGCGTTATTCCAGCCACGGGGATGAGTGGCAGCACGTCTGTGGCACCCATTCGTGGGTGTGCGCCGTGATGTTGGCGCATGTCAATCAGTTCACCTGCTTTCTTCACGGCCAAGAATGCGGCCTCAACCACCACGTCGGGGCAACCCACAAAGGTTACCACCGTTCTGTTGGTGGCCTCTCCTGGGTCGACATCGAGCAGTTTAACACCTTTAACCTCTTTGATAACACTGGTTATCTGGTTAATGATTTCCATGTTGCGGCCTTCGCTGAAATTAGGCACACACTCTACAAGTTGCTTTACATTGTTCATGTTAGAATGTATCTGTTAAACGTTAGTATCAATATCGGTATTTTGTAAGACTAGCACAAATATATGAATTAATTTACTAATGCGTGCCTTTTTCGGGCATTTATTTGCCTAAAAAAGTGCGACTGCATGCAGCCGCACTTTTCTAATTGTTGTTATGTAGGCCTAAGGCATGTCGTTCTGCCTTACAATTCGTTTTTTAGCCAATCGTTTTGTTTTGCTATGCGCAATGTTATATTCAAATTGTTATGTGTTGAAAAGCGTTAATGAAACGACCTTTCTTTGTTTGATTGTTACTTATTTGGCCTCGTTTATGCGTTCAAGTGTAACGAGCATCAATTCTAGTTTATTGGCATTGCCGTTTTTCCTTATACGGAATGTAACGCTGTTGGTTTGTCGTGTAAGGTCTATGTCGCCAACGTGTACTTCACGTTTCTCTTCATTCTTGTCACCTTTTGTTGAGAACCAATCGGCAATAAGGTTTTGTCTCTGCCATATCTGTACGTCAGCTCCATGACTGTTCGACTTGTAGTTGAGCAGTAATCTGTATTTACCTTCTGGCACATCGTCTAACGACAGCTTAACAATACCATCGCTAGGTGTGTCAATGGCTAAGCCTTTCCCAAATACGCAAACAACACCCTGCCCCAACGTGATGTTGAATTGTTGGGGGAAATAAATGTGCTTTGTAGGTGAGTAAACAGTTCGGGCTTCTTCTGTGGGTACCATGCGTTTGCTAGTCGGGGTGTTGGAATAGTAGAAAGCCAACGAAGTGTAGTTTACGGGGAAGTCGTTGTTTTGCGGGCCGTGTTCCATGCCATGATAAATATGATGTTCGAAAGGCATCTTATCGTTGAGGAACCATCGGTATCCGCCCGTTCGGGCCATCGGTAGCGAGTAGTCGAGCGAACCATGTAAGGGCAGACTAACGCCTCGGTCCCACCGGTCTAGTTGGGCGTACCATCCTCCATTAAAGTAGTCTTCCGACCCCGTACCATGTATTCTCATCTTTCCGTCTACGTAAGTGCTGTCGTCGCCTTCAAAGAATAGCGTCATTCCTGGTCGAAGTCCTTGTGCCGACAGTATGGTACCTACGTAATGACCCTTGCCCTCTGTTTCAAGGAAAGTATGATATTTGCCTAGTGGCGTTATCTCGTTCCGCCAAGTGCAGTAGAGCTTTCCTTCCTTTTGGGGATTACGTTTGTTACTAGTAAAGTGTACCTTTATGCGCGCTGTGATGGGCGATTGTTGGCTGTTACGTTTTTTATAAACTAAACTTAGCTTGGCAGAGTTGTCGTATGGCATGGGTAGATAGCAGTAGTTGGCGGTTTGCTGTCTGCCAGCTAATAGGCTACGCATGGCAGGTTTGCCGAAAGCGTAACCGAAGAAGTCGGCTAGTGGTGCATAGATGGCTTCTAATACCTCGTCGTCCCATTTCGCCGACAAGATAACGTCTTTATTCTCGCCTTCGAAAGCAGTCCCAGCATCAATCTCAAAGCCAACTATTCTACCTCCTTGGTTGCTCTCGAAGAAGGGTTTGGTCTCACCGGGTTGAATGGTGACGGTACGTTCTTCTGTTTTAAAATCCGCCGAAGCACCCATTGCAAAGAGGTTGGGAGAGTAGGGCGCGGCCGTCCAGAGGTTTTCAACAGAGCGAATCTGTTCCAATTCTGCTTTTGAATTTGCTTGTGGATTGAAGGTTTCCAGCTTCATTCCATCTAGTTTGCGGTATTCCACTTGAATGAATTCCAACTTTGGACCATCGTATAATATCTTGCACGACTTGGCATAGGTGATGGGTGTGTAGCAGAAGTAGCCACCTATTTCGTTTCCGCAGATGGGCTTGACAAAAGGAAAAACCTTTCCAGAAAATAAGTCGGAGAACTTTATTGATAAGCTTGGCTTCTTTTGTCCATCAAAATAAAAGTACAGCATATTGTCGTTAGGAGTGGGTGTCCATATACGTTCGATAACCCCTGGCCCGTTCATTTCTGCGATGACAAGCTTTCCACCCTCCTTGCGAAGATAGGAATAGGTTCCGTCGAACCCGTCATCATTGCCGTGCTTTCGGTCATAACTCGAAAAGCTTTCTACATAAGTGCCCGTCCGATACTCGGGAAGAAGGTCTATTCGTTTTAGCGAATGTAACTCGTCCGTCCACTGATAGGGTCTTTGCGACCATGCTTCAAGTGTGGGGATAATTGCCACAAAGGCCAGTATCGCTGTTCTTATCTTTATCATGAAGTGTTGCTTTTGTTTTTAATGATTTAACTTTTTGATGGCTATTTCTCGCAAAATGTGTTTGCGAACGAACATCCCCCATCGCCCTTTCATTATGTTAGTAAGGGGCGATGGAGTGATGCTTGCTTAAAGGGAGTTCATCTCAGACGATGCCCTTCGGGAGTGATAATCATGGCATTTATTCCGAAGAACCCAGCCCAATGCGTGTTGGTTGAGCCCATTGAAAGTTCGATGTCTATTGTTCCGTCGTCTTTGGGTTCTATTCCAGAAACAACGGCCATCTTGTCTGTGTTGAAATCGTTCACAAGTTCGGCTTCCCCCTCGTTCTTTCCTATTACCTTATACTTCGTGCAAGTTTTGCGATCGTTGATCGAACCATAGAAGTAGAAGGTGTATTTCATGCCCTTGTTGAGATAGGATAACTTGAAAGCACCTTTTGGAAGCTTTTTGCCGTCGCACCAGAACATGTCTATACATGCCGTTTTGGGCAGGCCTAGGTTGTTGGTCAACTCTCGGCGAACCAGATTTTCCTCTGGTTTAGAGAAGTGTGTGGTAACCGCAAAGTTGAAATACGTGCTGTTTCCAGCCGAGTCTAGCAAGTTGGCTAGGGGTGCATCGTAGTTATGTTTATAGTTGTTAAAGGGAGCGGGTGTCTCAATAGGCCCGAAATCGATATAGATTGGGCACTTCAACACGAACTCGTTAGGCCCTTTCTCTTTGAACTCGGTAAGCTCCGTCACCTCTTGTAAGTTGGTTGCCGCAGCGTGGGCCGCTGTCTTAGCTAGCTTGTTGTCGTATTGTGAGAGTGAGGGGTTGAGGTAGCTTAATGCGGAAACATCAGTAGAGAATAGCGTTTCGTACCAAGACAAGGCAGCGATATAACGTCCTGTGATGGGGTCTAGGTCGATATCGTCTTTTAAAACTTTATCGCCAAGGTAGGAAGTTCGCCCGTTTTGTATGGCAGTTCCTGTTGGTATCACCATGTCGACATGCGGTTTCCCCTGCATTACGGCATTGGTTATGCTGTCAAACATTTTCTTTTGGTCGTTACCATAAGATGCAAAGGTGGGATTACGTGCAGTTTTGGCGTAGGCCCAAGTTTGATGTAACAATACCTTGCCGTTAGGATTGGTAGCCAAAGATTTGATTGCTTGTGCCAATTGGGGCAGAAACGTCTGGTATCCATTGGCCATTCCCGCCATTTCGGTAGCCTCTTCCAGTGCGATGAAGTCCCAATTCTCTTCTTCAATCACCTTCCGTAGGTCTTGATCCTTTTGCGTGTTGGAGTTCCCTTCTACTGAAACACGCTGATAAGCATAGCTGTTTGATTCTTGCTTAATATTGTTCAAGTGTGTTTTGAAGCTGGCTTGTGGAATGGAGAGGTTGCAAATCACGAGTTTTTTACCTGTGGCTGTTGCCATTTGGCTAAGTAATAGTGAGTTGGCATCAATAGCTCTGCCGCATCCAATGGTTAACAGTCGCATCGGAGCTTCGCCCTCGGCCACATTTACGTCTGCGTAATATTTTAGTCGATGGTCGCTTGTCTCAACTTTTACGACGGTTTTACCTGGTGCTAACGCTTTAATCAGCCCCTCATGTCCTGCTCGTTGTTCCACTTGGGCCACCTGGTTGTTTTCCACTTCCCACGTTAAGTTGTAGTTTTGCCCATCGTTTGCATCAACCAATGCCCTTATAATAGTTGTTTCTCCTACATTCAAGTTGAATGATGGCTGGCTAATGCGCACATAGTGGCTTACGTCCGGGCGCACCTCTTCTTTGTCTGCGCAGCCCGCAAACAAGGTTACCGCAAGGCACAACGCCTGCAATAAAATGGTTTTATGTCGTTTCATCATTTCTTGTTTTTAATATCCTGTGGGTTGTCTTAGCTTCACATTGATGTCCATTTGCTTTTGGGGAATAGGCATCAAGTACATCTTTTTAGTAAAGGTACGAGGCTTCCAAAGCGTTCGCTTATAATAGGCGTTAGGGTTATTGGCATCGTCGCTGGCCATTGTACCATTCCTATTCATGCCCCAATAGCTGTGGTTGAGATACTTCTCTGCCAATTTCCAGCGGCGAAGGTCGTTTAGGCGAATGCCTTCACAGTTAAACTCCACACGTCGCTCTTGTTGGATTGCCGCCCGCATCTGCTCTTTACTTAGTCCTTGGGGCAAGTTGGGAAGTCCTGCCCTTTCTCTGATGAGGTTTACATAGTGGTATACGTTTTCGTTAGGACCGTCTTGCGACTCATTCAAAGCCTCTGCATACCCAAGGTATGCTTCTGCAAGGCGATACAAGATTCCTGGTTGATAGCTATATTTGTTATCTCGTGGAAAAACGTCGAGCGATACTTGCTTGCGAACGTTGTAGCCCGTCCAGGGTGCATCGAACGATTTACTGGCATCTTCGCCCACTCCTTGAAGGTTGTTTACGCGCCTGTTAACAACGTTGAGCCATTCGTTGTTGAAGATAACCGACACATAGAAACGAGGTTCGCGGTTGCAATACATCTTATACGTGCCAGGAAGCGTTACAGGACGGTTGCCGTTGGCGTTGTCGTAGGTAGACGAAGGACCACCTCCTGGCCATTTGGTGTGTCGCATCTCGTTTTCCGATGAAAATCCTTTTTCCGTATATCCTGAGTTTCCGTTAATTATTGGTGTCCCATCTTGACCATAACCATTGATGGGCATCTCTCCGTTAGCCATGAAGAATGCGTCTACCAGCTCTTGCGTGACACCGAGCGCGCCGTTGCCCCCTATGCCTTTTGGCAAGTGATGTCGTTGCCAGTTTTCCAGATCCTTATTATGTGCACGTCCGAAGATAATCTCTTTGTTGCCGTCTGAGAACCTTTTGAGCGACATGTTGTAATAAGACATAAAGGGATCTATCGTTCCGTCGTCGTTATATTCGTAATATAACTTGTGTCCTGCTGCTTCGGCGGCCTTAATCAGCTCGGCATGTGCAGCGGCTGCACGTTCCCATTTTTCTTTTGAGAAGTTCTGATTGACGAGGTTTTGCCCGCTAACGTTTTTCCATTGCGCATAATCGGTGTTTCCATTAAACAACGGACTGGCTGCTAACAACAATGTTTTTGCCCTCACGGCTAAAGCCATTATAGATGTGGCGCGCCCCCAATCCTGGTTGTTTTCATAAACAGCGGGAAGATGTTTAGACACATCGAGCAATTCTTTATCTATCCAATCCACCACATTGTCTACGGGTGTTTGTTCCAACATCATCTCATTTGCAGGTTCAGTTGGCGAAACTAATCTGCCCGGCGCAAAAGGTATCGCACCATAGGCCTCTACCATCAGTGAGTAATAATAGGCATTAAGAAATCTTACCTCGTTCTTCATCTGCTCCACATAGTCCTGTGTGAGTCCTTCGCTGGGTATCACACGCACATTATTAAGGAATATAAGTCCAGTACGTATGCGCTTAGGCAATTCCACCCAGTAGTTGGCATTCCAGGTCGACGAGGGGTTCCAGTTGCCTGTTGTGTAGGCATAGGCCTCGTTCCATCCATAAGGCGACCACTCAATAGGTATCACCATGTCGTCGCTCATGATGTTGTAGCCCTGGTTAGTCATGTATCCCCACATGGGGCTGGGTATGCCTGCATAAACGCTTGCAAGCCAGTCCTCAGTGCGTATCTTGTCCGAGAATACCATTTCCATATTCAGTTGGTCGTCGGGGCTCTTGTCTAAGAAGTCACAACCAGTCAGGCTGATGAGCGAGCATCCCACAACCGCAGTCGCTATGATTTGTTTAAAGGTTTTCATATTTGTAACTTTAATTGCTGAAATTGAATGAAACACCAAGCGACACCGATTTCATGACGGGATATTTAAGTCCGTCGTTACTGCCGATTTCGGGGTCCCACATTTTAAACTTAGAGAAAGTGAGAATGTTGTTGCCTCGCAAGAAAATTCTACACTCGCGTATCTTTGCGGCATGTGTCCACTGTTCGGGTAGTGTAACACCCACTTCGATGTTCTTTAATCTGAGGAAGCTCATATCTTTAAGCCACCATGTAGATGGTTGTTCATTATTCTTGTATGTTGTTGTGCTCATCCTTGGCCAAAAAACATCTTGTCGCGGGTTGGCCTCAGTCCATCTGCTGTCGATGTTCGACCAGATGTTGCCTGCCCCAATTGATGAAGCGGGAAGCCATGTCTCACCGCCAAGTATGCGATGCGTTTTGCCTACGCCCGAAAAGAACAGGCCAAAATCGAACATCTTGTATCTTAGTGTTGCGCCAAAGCCATATACCAGTTGTGGGTCGATTGTTCCCCCGATGGCTGTTTGGTCCAAGTCGTTTATCTCGCCGTCGTTGTTAAGGTCGCAGTATTTGATGTCGCCAGGCCTAAGACTACTTTCGGCACTGTATCTTTGAGTGGCAATTCCTTGTTTAAGCTTGCCGTCCGCTTCGAAATCGTCTTTTGTGAATAGCCGTTCAGCCACCAATCCGAAGAGTTGAGAAACCGGCTTGCCTGTTTTCGAGCGGTATGTGCCCTTCACTGCATCGGCTTCGTCTATTTCCACAATCTTGTTGTGAGCATAGGTTAAGTTGGCCAATGCAGACACTTCCCAATCCTTACCGAAACGTCTGCGGAAGTTTAACGACATGTCCACACCGCTATTGTCTACCTTGCCATAGTTAGACCATGCAGCATTTATGAAGCCAGCTTCGGCAGGAACATTTGTTCGTTTCATAAAGATGTCGCTACGCCTTTCCTTAAATAGGTCCACGCTCAATGTTATGCTGTTGGCCAATAGCCCAACGTCAAAGCCTAGGTTTGTTTTCGTAACTTTCTCCCATGTCAGGTCAGGAACGCCAACATCTCCCTCGGCACGTCCTAGGCGGTGAAGCAATCTGTCGCTGCCGAAGTAGTATTCGCCATTGTTGGCAATGGTTGATAGGTAGGCAAAACGCCTGCCGTTAATGTTGCTGTTTCCTGCCAATCCCCAGCTGGCACGTATTTTAAGCAGCGAAAGCACCTTGGTTAGCCTTTGCATAAACTTTTCTTGCGTTACAATCCAACCTACTGCCACGGCGGGGAAGAAACCAAAGCGCTTTCCTGGCGCGAAGTTCTCAGACCCATTATAGCCAAAGTTAAACTCTGCCACGTAGCGGTCATCGTAGGTATATGATGTTCTCCCGGCAAAACCTTGCGTGCGGAAAGGCAAGAAAGAGCCGTCGTCAAAGTTCTTGTGGTTGTATAGCAACATGCCATTAACGGCGTGCTTGCTGCCGAAAGTCCTATTATAGTTTACCGTAGCTTCCACATATACGCTTTGGTTACCCCACTTGGCGTCTTTGGCATAACCTAAGAAGTCTTCACCATTGGCTTGGATGCTCGTTATCAGGTTTCCTTCGTAATCTCTGCCTGTTGCAGGGTGGTAATAGTCGGGATTTTTAGCGCGGGTTACACTGTTAGCCGAGAACTTATCGAAGGCATAGGTGAGTTTCAAGCGCAGTCCAGGCGTAACGAATTTCAAATCTTGTTCAATGGAAGTTAGTGCTTCAACATTGCTGTGGTTCAAGCGCTCGTAACCTCTCTGGGTAAGCATTGCCCACGGATTTTCCTTGTTAATTATTCTAGGGATTTTCCCATCTGCATATACCACAGGGTGTATGTAGGGCGGAACACGCATGGCATAGTAAAAGGCTCGCGAGTCTGAAATGTCGCCCGGCGGTGCGTTGCGCGATTGCAGGTAGCCGCCGATGTTGATGCGTAGAATGGTAGAGCTTGTGATGTTGATGTCTACATTCGACCTCACGGTGTATCTGTCCACCTTCAACGACGAGTCCCAAGCCTTGGTCTTGTCTCTCGCCAGGATGCCATTCTCATTATAGTAGCCGGCAACAAGGGCGTATCTTAGAACATTCGAACCCCCATTCACGCTCAAAGTGGCGCGTGTGTTGTCGGCGTGGTTCTTTGATATAACATCCCACCAGTTTACGTCGGGATACAGTTCAGGGTCGGTTTTGTCGCGATAGTTTCTTAGTGTGGCCTCGCTTACGTATGGTGCCATTCCGTCTTGGCTGTACATTTCGTTTACCAGTTCTAGGTATTTCACACTCCCAACATACTGTGGTATGCGTACGGGTTGGCTTAGGGCATGTTCAAAGCGCACGCTGACCTGCGGCTTGCCTATACTTCCTCGCTTGGTTTCAACCATAATCACGCCGTTGGCACCCCTTACGCCATACACTGCACTTGCTGCCGCATCTTTCAGCACCGAGAACGAAGCCACCTCGTCGGGGTCGATGTCGTTAATCGAACGTTCTATGCCATCGATAAGTACCAAAGGTTGCGTGTTTCCGGCAAAGCTGCTGATACCTCTAATCCAAAAGTCGGAGTTGTTATTCCAAGGGTCGCCGCTTCTTTGAACGGCGATAATGCCAGGAACCATTCCTGCGAATCCGTTGCTCATCGAACGCGATGATACTAGATTGAGCTTTGAAGGCTCCAGATTGTTGATGGCACCCACAACCGAAGCCTTTTTTTGTGTGCCGTAGCCCACCACCACAACTTCGTTCAAGGCCGACACGTTCTCTTCCAACGCCACATCTATGACGGCAGATTTGGTTACGCGTACGGTTTTCTCCTTAAACCCCATGTAAGCGAAGCGTATTGTAACGCCTACAGTTGGAAGTTGAAGGGTGTAGGTTCCGTTAATGTCTGTGACGGTAGCCACCTGTGGGTTGTCTGCTTGAGAGACCGTAACCCCAATGAGGGCGTCTCCCTTTGCGTCGAAAACGCGCCCTGTAACCTTTGCTCCGCCTTGGGCTAAGAGCTGAGCTTGCATGAAGAAGATGCAAAGTAACAAGAGCAATTGGCGTTTCGGAGCTTGTCTGAACACATTAATTGTCATATTCTATAGGTTTTAATTGTTTCTGTCTTATCGTCCTTTACTTAAATGGTGTGTAGGTTTTGTCCATGCAGTGAAACTGCCAGTGGTTGATTGTTGTTTAAGGACAGGTCTTTGTTAAGGCTATCCTATGTCCCTTTTTTGCGGTTTGCCGGTTGTAAGAGGCTTGCCCATATTCGGTAGAAGGGCAGCTGGGTTGCTTTCAGTACTTCTCAATCAGTTTGCCCCTTAGCAATGCAGACGAAGCTTGTTCTTTGTCGATAATGGCTTTCACGGCAGTTAATGATGCGCCCACCAGTTGTTCTAAAGGCTGCTGAATGTACGTGATGGGGCAGTTAAAGAAGTCGAATGCGGGTGTTCCGTCAAATCCAACAAGCCTCAGGCCATTCGTAGGACAGCCTAATTCTAGCAGTGCATACATTCCCGAAAGGGTGATGAGGTTAGTGGTAAATATAAATCCGTCTGTACCTTTATCCATGCTTTCTTTCAAAAGGTAGGCCATGTCTGCTGTTGAAATGTCGGGTTCTATGCGGATGACGTTGCTTTGTGCACTCATGCCCTTGTCTGCCATAGCCTGTTCGTACCCTCTAATGCGTTCGTGCATGTGTATCAGGTCAATGTCGTAGGCCACGATGGTGGGTTGCTTGCTGCCTTTACCTAAGATGTAAGCGGTGGCTTGGCGGGTGGCTTCAAAGTTGTCGAGTGCCACATAGTTAATTTCCTGATGGGGAAAATACCTGTCGAGCAACACCAATGGTATGCCGCGCGGCACGAGCGAGCTGATAAATGTTTCTGAGTCTTGGCAAGGAACAACTATTAAACCATCCACACCGCGGGCAATAAGGTTTCTGATAGCTTGTTGCATCTTGTCTGCATTCTCGTCAGAACTGCCAAAGAACACGGTGTAGCCAAGTTTAGCGGCTTCGTCTTCGTAAAGTCGGGCAAGCGAAGCGAAGAATGGGTTGGAAATGTCTGAAACCACGATACCCAATATCTTTGAACAGCCGTCACGCAGACTGATTGCTGTGAAATTGGGGTTATATTGCAGGCGCTCGGCCATTTCCCAAACACGCTTAGCCGTTTCCTCACCTATGTGATACTCATTGGCTTTGCCATTGAGTACGAACGACACTGTTGTCTTAGAAAGCCCTAATGCTTCGGCAATGTCTTTTAATGAGCTGCGTTTGTGAACTGCCATAACTATACCGATTTAGTATTTGTTTTGCAAATGTAGGAATTAATTGTTGAAAGTCCAATATTTCAAACTTAAAATCAAGGGTTAATGCCCAACTTTAACATTTGCTAGTTTCCTTTTGGCTTTAAAAGAGTGTTAGGTGGAATGGCTGGCAGGCTACTAAAGCAGATGTTTTTTGCACCTTATACGCTGTATTTATGTTTCAAAAATACATCGGAGTCGTCTTGACGTTTAATACCTCTACAAATTGAGAGGAGTATAAGACAGGTCAACTCACGGGCTTATAAACCCACTAAAGCCCAATAACTCTCGAATACATCAGCTCACCAACTCACCAAATCGCTAACTCACAAGCTTACAAACTCATCAACTCTAAAGCTCATCAGCTCAAAACCTCACCAGTTCAAAATCTTAAATTATCGCCTTTTATTTTACAAAACTACTCTAACTTTCCTTTCATTCTAGCGAAGTTTTTGGTTGAAAAGTAGGTTAAAAGCCACTTTTTTTTACCCTTTCATGCCTTGCTACTTGTCTATTTTTAAGCATAGCACGTGCATTTTGCACCATTTAGCCTTTCTAGTTTGCTTGCCAACTCATGATTTTTGAGGCCCAATTACCCACTTTTAGCCACCAAAAACCTACTTTTTAATGGCTATTTTGCCCCTTCTGTCATGTATTTCATGGCTATAAAAGGTTTTGTTTATTCAACGGTTGTGGATGTTTATGCTAAATTGTCTTGCATTTAGCGGCAAATTGAACCGCATTTAGCACCAAAATACCTTGCGTTTAGCACCAAAACGCACTCCATTTTGCACCAAAACGCACTCCATTTTGCAGCAAAACGCATCCTATTTTGCAGCAAATAGCCTCGAAATAGGTGCAAATGGCAGCCTTTTCTAATAAATATCCATTTTGCCGCATGCAGATGCAAACCCCTTTTTGCATCAAAACAAACCTTCGCGAGAATCGATTTTTTGCGCCAAGGTGGGCGTTTGGTGGACGAAAAGGGCACTCATAATGTTAAATTTCTTACTAAAAACTAGACAAAGCCGATTTGCGGTGAACACGTGCGGGTGGACAACGGCGCGGAGGGTATTTACGCTTACGGCCGCTAGTGTGAGTGGTTGCAGTACATGCTGCTCGCGGACAATGGAAGCAGCATCATAGAAACGCTGACGTAATCGGCATTGACAAGTGGTTTTCAGCTTGTGTAGACCGCATTGAATAACTTCTGCCCGACAACTTTCTGATTCATTGCCACGTTATGGCACAGACAAATGGTGCAGAATTTCATATTTAATCGTTTCTTTGTTTGGCACGTCGTACATGAGTGGGGAGCTTTTCTTGGTTTTACAGCTCAACGGCATAAACTCCGCCCAATTTGTAGAAATGATAGAAGTCAAGGCGACTTCTATTTGATATTATGAGCTGATGACTTTATAACGTTATGACTATTTTGTTTGTAAGTTGATGAGTTGATGTGTTCGGGAGTTGTTGTCTTTTCGTGCGTTTATAAGCCAGTATACGGATTTGTCCAGTACTTCGCGCATGAGAGAAGCCTTTTTCAGGTGTTAACATCATAAAGATAACAAACACCTCTCTATTTATAGAAATATCAAAAGTCAAAACAACTTCGCTGCTGGTTTGTCAGTCTAGTAATTGTTAGAAGTAAAACATCTATAACTTAATGTCTTTTGCTAATGTTCTACATGAATGTTTGTTAGCCCATTATTGGCTATAAAAGAACATTTGTTGGTACAACTTGCGGTTTCTATAACGCAGGTTTGCTAACAATGGTTGTATATGTGTACCTCAATTTCTTTATCATTAAAAAATGTTTAAACCGTTGGGAAACCTAAATAAATGTAATACCTTTGTGAAAAAGGAGATAATCATGGAACGAATTACACTTGAAAACTTCGAAACGACGTACGTAGACCCAATCGAAGAAGAACGTATTGACAAATTTGTCTGTGATGAAATGGGCCGCCAAATTCATCGATATATAAAGGGAATGTCGGGTAGCAAAGACATCATGAACAAGTTTGAGGCACAACTTTCCACTTTGTCGATACCCGAAAAGGAAGTGGCTATTGCCAGGTATATCGACCTGAACAGGAAGGTTACAAGCGGACTCGACTTCAAAATCGTGCTAACGAGGGCTATGGCTAACTACTGCGACACGTTCGATTATTTACTAACGCTGGTTAACAATAGGCGAAAGATGGTGTATTACCTTAATCGCATCAAGTCGAAATACCTGCGCTATCACGAGGTTGTGGAGGTAAATGGCAAGTTTGGCATTAATGATAGTGACGGAAATGTGCTTGTTTCGCCCAAGTACGACTTCTTACGCCGTTGCTACACCTATGTAGACGACTTGTGCCTAATGCCTATTATCGCGCAAAAAGATGGTAAGATGGGACTTATTTTGCCCGATGGTAAAGATACGGTTGTGGCAGATTTTGTTTACGACGACATCTGTTTGCGTGACGAATACCCGTATTTTGAAGCGCACCAAGGCAAGAAGAAAATATTGTTGGAAACGAAGTAGGCTCGCAAATTGGCTGAACCTCTTCCGCGTTTAGCCTGCTATTGAGCCCTGCATACGGAGATACGAAGTGTTACCTAGGCTGTATGTTGCCCGCCTTAAAAGTGGGGGAAGGGCTTGATGTTCGATTGGTGCATCTTATTTGTTGGCCTTATTGTTCTGTGTTCGTCTCATGCAGAATGGTTTCACTTCTACCACTTTGTTTTCAGCTAAATGCAAAATTCATTAACGAAAAAGTAGAGCCCCCACTGATGGCCATGCTATCAATGGGGGCTCTAACAAATAAGGCAGCGGCGTTATAGACGTATGTGTTGCCTTTTGTGTCCTATTATTTCTTCACAGGTGCAGCTGGAGCAGGCGTGCTTGGTGCAGCAGGAGCTTGCGAACCAGCGCCAAAACCTGGTGTGGTGTTGGGGTTCGTGGTTTGTGTTTCGGTTGCCGATTTTTCGAGAACGCTCGTTTCAGCCAACGATTTGGGTGCAACGTATGCACAAACAACGCTAAACACAACCATAGCTATAGCCAATCCCCATGTGGTTTTCTCAACAACATCGGTTGTTTTACGTACACCCATGATAGAGTTTGACGAAGAGAATTGCGACGAAAGGCCTCCACCTTTCGACTCTTGAATGAGTACAATGGCAATCATCAGCACTGCTGCGATGACGATAAGTACTACAAAAAGACTGTAAATCATTTTCTATTTGTTTTTGTTATTTATTTTATTATCTATCTTTTGTTATTCATTGCCAACTGTTAGCAGGGCAGCTATGACGACAACTACTACAAAAAGGATAAAAATCACTTTTCTATTTGTTTTTGTTATTTATTATCAATTTCTCTAAGAAACGTATTTGGTCTGCAAAGTAAACATTTTTTTTTGGATAATTCAAATTTAGTCGCCTAATAATTTCAAGCGCCTTCTCAAATTTTCCTTGGCGAATGTATATCTTTGCCAATGTTTCTGTGAAATATCCATCACCTTCTGCCGCTGTTGACGTTGTCGTATTGTCTTCAACAACGGGCGTAAATTCGGGTTCGTCTTTCAGCTGTATCTTCCCTCCTTCATTAAAAATGAAGTTGTCTATGAGCATTTGCCCTTTCAGTTGTGGGGCCTCTTGGGGCTTTTCCTGTTCCTCCGACTCTATTTCGAGCAAATAAGACACATAGTCTATTGCGGCATCAGCAGGTGTAGGTTTGCGCCGACTTTTCTGCGTTTCCTGCTCTTTGTCTTCGGGCAGCGAGTCTAAGAAGTTGTCGATAAGCGATATTGTGCGACTCTCGTTGCCGTCGGTCTGCTCTTGCCGCGTTGTTCGGCGGTCTTCGGTTTTGAGCTTATAGTGTGAGGCCTCAATCATCTCGAACACCACATTGCGGTTGGTGAGATATACCGATGCGCGCCTAAGTTCCTCGTCGAAAGTGGGGTCGTGCAGAATATAAAGGTTTTGCAGCATCATCAACCTGGCTGGCTGATAATACGGATGTAGCGCAACGATGCTTCGGAGATCGTAGAGCGTCTCCTTGTCTAGCACTTCGGGATGATTGATAAGTTGCGTTAAATTCATCATTTGCGTTGGTTAGTTCCGTGGCTTTACCAATTGGCCACGGTGGCATTGAATATTTGGTCTGTTAGGTCTTTCACCATTTCCCTCACCAATCGCTCTTGTACGGCACTTAAAGGCAAGGTTGTCTCGTATGTCGCACTAGCGGTGAACTGGCGTTCAAAGTTCTCCTTCTGGTTCTTTGTGTTGGTGAAACGCACGTTAACCGTCATGGAAAGTTCCGTTTGTGCCGAATATCCTTCGCTCGACACCGACTTGTTGCGCTGCGAATATTGCAGAATTTCGCCGTCTATGCGCAGGTCACCATTTCGTTTAACCTGCGTTAGGCGTGTATGGTTGGCAAAGATGTCCTTCAATTGATTGTTGAACATGGGCGCCATAGGTCCCCACACGTAGCTGCTTCGGTTGGGAAATTCGGCAATCTGTATGGTTTTCGTCTTGCTGTAATCAATGCTGGCCCCGTTAAACTTGTACGAAACGGAGCATGCCCACAGCACGCAAGTGCCGAGTACGAGCGTTAATGCCAGCCTATTTACTGCTTTCCAATCCATATTGCTTTATTCTCCTATACAATGTTCGGTCTGATATGCCAAGTTCAATGGCAGCTTTTTTCCTGTTTCCTCCGTTCCTTTCAAGTGCTTTCTCCACCATTTGCCGGCCTAAGTCGTTTAGGTTTAGGCTTTCGTTGTCGGCCTCGTTTATCTCTTCGGCCTCAACAAACCCATTTGTAAGGGGTGCTTGTTGTGTCGAATGGATGGCGGCTAGGGTGGGGGATGTGTCGTAATTCTTCGTGTTCAATGCGGCGATAGACGAGGAGTAGCCAGGCAATTCTGTACCTAAGGCAACACCGTCGTCCAGTCTTTTTTTCAGTCCCGACACCTCTCTGCGTAGGTCGCTCACGTTGCCCCGAAGCTCGTAGAGTATCTTATAGAGCAACTCGCGTTCGCTTTCATACGAGTGTGAACCCGTTGAAGACATGGGCGCAAGCTGTGTGCTCTCTGGGTCTTGTGGGATGAACTTCTGCAAGTGCGTGGCGTCTATCTCGCGTTCGCGACTTAAAATGGATATTTGTTCAGTGATGTTTTTAAGTTGGCGCACGTTTCCTGGCCACTTATATTTCAGCATCAAGGCCTTAGCGTCTTCCGTTAAAGATATTTTGGGCAGCTTATACTTCTCTGCCATCTGCATAGCGAAAAGGCGGAAAAGCAAGATTATGTCGTTTCCGCGGTCGCGTAATGGTGGCATTTGTATGGGGATGGTGTTCAGTCGATAGAACAAGTCTTCCCTAAATCGCCCTTCGCTGATGGCTTTTCGCATGTTCACATTGGTTGCGGCTACGATGCGCACGTTGGTTTTCATGATGCGCTGACCGCCAACCCTGATGTATTCGCCCGTTTCAAGCACGCGAAGAAGCCTTGCTTGTGTGGCCATAGGCAGCTCGCCCACCTCGTCGAGGAATATCGTACCATTGTTGGCAACGCCAAAATAGCCCTCGCTTTCGCCAATAGCACCCGTGAACGAGCCCTTTTCGTGACCGAAAAGTTCGCTGTCGATGGTGCCTTCGGGTATAGAACCACAGTTAATCGCGAAATATTTCTCGCGTTTTCTGGGTGAGTTGTCGTGAATAACGCGTGGAATGATCTCCTTTCCTACACCGCTTTCGCCTATGATTAGTACCGACAAATCTGTTGGCGCAACCTGCATGGCAACGTCTAAGGCATGGTTCAGGGCATCGCAGTTGCCCACGATGTTATACCGTTGTTTTATCTTTTGTAGTTCCGTCGTATTCATAGGAGCAACAAAGTTACGAAAAAATAGCCGAAGAATGGGCAGAAATATGGAAGATTAACGAATTTCGGCATTATTGTTTTAAGTTTCTATGTCTGTTAGCTTGTAAGTTTCTGTGCCCTTAATGCCTTTAAATCTTCAAGTGCCTATAAGTTTGTGAACATTCATTTCGGGCTTTATAATCGTTAAAAAGCACGAAATCAGGCTGCTAAGGAGTTGACAACGACTTTGCAAATAAATCTATTTTTGCAGGTCGGCATTGGGAGTAGAGCGGTCGAACTTAATTAAAAGAAGTCCTAAGCCCGTAAATATCAGCTCTCTTACGCGTACAATCAATGCAACAAATATGCCCGAACTAGATGCTATCCCCAGCCCCGAAGCCGACATAAGGAATCCTCCTTCGCGACCGCCTAGCTGCAAAGGGATGAAGAAAAGCAAGTTAGCGAAAAGGCTGGTAAAGGCCAATATCAATATACATTGTATGTAATTGACATCGGGCATGATGACTAAGAGGATGAAATAAATTTCTAGTGCAGAGATGATGCGGCAGCTTAGTTCCAGCAATACGGCCGTAACGAAGGTGGCACGGTTTTGTTTGTGCAACGCAGAAATCTGTTGGTCTACGGTGTCCAGCTGCTGTTTGTTTCGCTCGATGAACGATAATGCCCACCGCTTAACAAATGGAATGTGGCTAAGTAGGCGCATTGCCCTGAACGCAAGGCCTTTGCGGTAGCCTATCATGAAGAACCAAAGCCCCAAAAAACAAAACACCAAGCTGGCCAGAACAATGGTTAGGTGCCCCAATGTGAGTGGCTGGGTGATGAAAAACAAGACTATCGAGACAAGCCAAAACCAAAAATGGCTGAAAATATGCGTCATGGCGTAGAGTATAACCGAAGAGGATGCCCGCTCGGTACCAATCTTTGGCGCAAGCGACATGATGCGATAGGGTTCTCCTCCCATTAGTCCGCCAGGTGTGGCGTAGTTTAAGGCGAACCCCGAAACGGTGACTTTGTACAGCCACCAAAAGTTAATGCGCTTGTCGTTTGTCGTTGCATGCGCCGTTTCTTGTCCTTGTCCGGCTTTGATAATGATGTACCATGCCGAAGTATTGAGTACGTACAACGCCATCCAAAGGGCCAGAACAGCAAAGAACCAATAGCCTGTGTGTTTTAATCCACGCCAAACCTCGGCAAAGTCTAGTTGCGTAACCATGATGCCGAGCAGCACCAAACCGAAGATGAAAAAACCGTTTTGATATTTCTTCTTCATCTTTTGTTATTTGGATTGCTGCTCTTCGTTGCTCTCTTTCTTTTTCGTCACGTTGAAACGCACCTTGTCGCTCTCGTCTCTTTTCTCGTGATAGAGCTTTTTCAGTGGGTTCTTAAAAGGCTGGTCGTATGCTTTCCTGTTCCTAAATACATCTAAGGCCAAGTAGATAGCATGCCTAAAAGCCATTTCGTTGCTTACGCCTTGCCCTGCCTTTACGTCTAACGCCTCATCATCGGTTGAGGTAACGACGGCAGAAAGTCCTGTGATAAGCCTTACGCCACCCTCGCACGAAAGGGCTTTAAAGGGAATCATGGCTTGGTCGTGATACATGGCTAGCACACTATCGAATGTGTCGAACTCCCTATTGCCAAAGAAACTGTCGGCTTGATAAGGGCCAAAGGCCGTGTATCCCTCGGCAATAAGTTGCTTGATGGCTGGCGAAATCACCTCTTGTTCTTCCTTACAAGGCTGGTCTTCCAATGTAGGGTTCAGTGCCAAGACAGCTACTCGCGGTATGGAAATCATGAAATCGCGGCGCAGCGAGTTGTGCAATAGGCGCACCGTGTTTTCTATTCGCTCTTTCGTTATTTCGTTAGCTACGTCTTTTATGGCCAATTCACCGGAAAGGGTAGTGATGCGCAAACATTCGTTGAGCCACATTTCTAGCGTTTCATTCGTTTCGCCTAGTTGCTTGGCAATGTATTGCGACAAGCTAAGGGGTTGTTCTTGGGCGGCGAAGAAGTGTTTTTCGCTTATCGGGGCATTTACAATGGCGTTTACAATGCCAGCCTTGCAATCGGCAACAGCCCTGTCTATGGCTTTGCGTGCTAAGGCAGCGGCAGCCTCGTTGGGCGTTCCAAACTCAATCTTTACCTCTTCGTCCGAGATGGCTAGCAAGTTAAGCCGTTCGGGTTTGGCCTCGCTGGCATGCTGAATGATAGAAAAATTAACGTCCAGGTTAAGCGCTTTCTTATGATAAGCCGCAACCTTGGGCGACCCATAGATGATGGGTGTGCAAAGTTCGAACATCTCTGGCGAGGCAAAGGTTTTGAAAATAAGTTCCATTCCGATGCCATTGGCATCGCCTTGGGTTATGGCTATACGAAGTTTATTGTCGTCCATAGGTTTTTACTTTGTTCTTTATTTATTGGTGTTCGCCGCTGTTTTCTCGGCCAGCAATCTTTTTTGCGGTGCTGAGAAGTCCGCAAGCGGCGAATATGTCTTGTCCTCTGCTGGCTCTGATGGTGGTGAACACACCGTGGTTGGTAAGATAATCCCTAAATGTCTCCATGCGTTTCTCGTCCGAATTGTTCAGGTTCACATTGGGTATTTGGTGAAAACGGATGAGGTTCACCCTACAATCCAGTCCTTCTACAAGCTTAACCAACTGCCGCGCATGCAGTGGCGTGTCGTTTAAGCCGCCAAACATGATGTATTCGAACGAAAGCCTGCGCTGGTGGGTGAAGTCATATTGCTTTAAAAGCTCAACAATCTCTTCTATCGGCAGGCCTTTTTCGGCCGGCATGATGCTTGCACGCTGTTCGGGTATGGGTGTGTGCATGCTGATAGCCACATGGCAATCGCTTTCGTCGAGAAAACGTTTGAGTTTACCTTTTACGCCTACACTACTTACTGTTATACGTTTCGGACTCCAAGCATAGCCATAATCGGCAGTTAGTATTTGCGTTACTTTCAGCACGTTATCCAGGTTGTCCATCGGCTCACCCTGACCCATAAACACGATGTTGGTCAGCTTTTGCCGTTCGGGTAGGGCGTAAATCTGGTTGAGAATGTCTTTGGCTGTTAGGTTTCCCTCAAAGCCTTGCTTGCCTGTTTGACAAAAAAGGCAGTTCATTTTGCAGCCTACTTGACACGAAACGCACAGCGTGGCGCGGTCGCGGTCGGGTATGTAAACGGTTTCCACAAACTTACCGCTCTCTGTTGGGAACAGATATTTTATGGTTCCATCCTTAGAATATTGTGCATCGATAAACTTCGCGGCACCTATTTCGTAGCGTTTTGCTAGCTTTTCCCTATTTGTTTTCGAGATGTTTGTCATCTCTTCGATGGTGTCCACATGCTTGTCGTATAGCCAAACGGCCATCTGCTTGCCTGCAAATGCAGGCAGACCGTTGTCTACGGCAATGGCTTTCAGCTCGTCGAGCGTATGCCCCAGAAGTGGAATCTTGTGGTTATCCATTTATATGCTGATGTATAATATGTTGCAACAATTGAAAAAATGCCATGCAAAGTTACTACAATTTCTTGGGATAAGCATGTTGAATGGCATGTTTTCTTACCTCTTCGGGCGTGCTGTTTGGGCATGAAAACCTACGTTAAGACCGCATTTTACCCCTGGTTATTGGTCAAATTGTCCCAACCAATGGTCAATCAACTTGCGGGCAAGACTAAGTTTTTCGGGTATTTGTGGCAGTTTGTTGCGATGAAACCATCCGCCTGCCGACAATTCCTCTTCTTGTAAGCGAAGGTTTCCGCCTTTATATCGCGCCGTAAAACCAGCCATCAGCCCAATGGGGTAGGGCCAAGGCTGACTGCCGAAGTAGCGCAGAGAATCTATTTCCAACCCAGTTTCTTCTCTCACCTCACGCACAACGGCCTCTTCGAGCGATTCGCCTGTCTCTACAAAACCTGCAATCAGGCCAAAGAAGTTGCCTTTAAAGTTCTTGGCATGCACCAACAACACCTCGTCGCCCTTATGTATCAACACAATAACGGCCGTAGCCAACTGTGGCCAGACTTCGTTTCCACAGCTTATGCAGCGTTTAGAAATGTTGGTGTGCAACTTCATCGCACCGCCACACACGCCACAGAACTTTGTTTGTGCATCCCAATAATTAATCTCGCGGCACTTCCCTGCCATGAGATAAAGATTGTTTGGGAGTTTATAATACGACTGCCTTAAATCGCAGAAGGTATAAGTGGCGGGTATGGTTGTTGCGTCGTCTATTGCGTACGTCTTTACGGCCATTCCTTCGGTCGTGCATTCCATCTCATGAACATCTTGCCCTTCGTTAATGGTTGTTGGCGGGTTATCTGATAAGGGAATGCCGAACGTATGGTCGTCAAGCTGTTCAAGTAGCAGGTTCGATTGCTTAAATACAAACCACAGGCTTTTCATTGGCTTTGAATTTATAGCTGTTGAGTTGTTAAGTTTATAAGTGGATGCGTTTGTGAGTTTGCGAGTTGATAAGTTGATGGGCTTATGAGGAGTTCAGTTTGATAAGTTTGTGGGCAGTTGGATTTCTCTAAAACTCAAGAACTCAAAAGCTCATTAGCTTATCAACTCATAAACTCACCAACTTATCAACTCACAAACTCAACAGCTTTAATTCCCGAAAATCAGTTTCCTATCTCGCTCAATGGCGGGCTTAGTCCATTCTTCTGGCACGAACTTCCAATTGTTATGCGCCTGGGGATTCATCACACCGGCCTTCTCAATCTCGTTCATCAGGTAGAAACGCTGGTCTTTCTCGCTCTCAAACACAATTCTGCTCTTCAACTCTGCGCGTGGAATGCCTGCCCCCTTGGTAAGCAACTCGCCACCGCCATTGCCTCGATAGCTGTTCATAGCCACCTTATACCAGCGGTTTTCGTCGAACGGCGTACCGTCGGCCATGCTCAATATCCTCACCTTTTGTCCATCGGGCTTGGTTACATCCACCTCGTAGATGATGCCGGCCGCACTATCGAAGTTAAATGCCAGATTCTTAAAGCCAAACCGTTGACGGTCTTGCTTGGCCCATTCGCTTATCTGCATGATGTGGTCGTCTGGCGATTTCATCGTATTTACCCACAGGTCGTAACTCATTTCCAAATGGTTGCGTATCTCTTTGCCCGTCATTTTAAGCACATATATTTGATTTTCGTATTTATATAGGTTGAACATGTCGCTCACATACACGTCGCCCTTGTTGATACGTGCATCAAACGATAGCGGAGCATTAAACGAAATGTCGGCTCCCGTTATCTTTAATTGCAGGTCGTGAATAAAGTCGGTGAAGGCTGCACTGCCAAAATAGCAGTCGCGCGTGTAAATCGTGTTTTCAAAGCGCCCAATCTTCCTGTTCACAAAAGCGTTTACACTGTCAATGTCGGCTTTGAAGTGTTGCACATACTTCTCGTCGATGGGCTGCCCTGTGATGTCTATCACGTCGCCCGTTATTTTCTTACTCACCACCTTACCCTTTGCTTTGCGTATGCTGATAGTAGCATCGCTCACCAGGTAAGCATCGCACGATGGGTCGAGGCACAGCACGTCTTTGCCTGCATTGCTCTTTATCCAACCAGCATAACGGGTGTGGTCGTGTCCGAAAAGAATGATGTCGAACCCCTCCACTTCGCGTGCTACCGTCAGCGAAGCGTCCTCATCATACTCTGGTGTGTGTATTCCGCCTTCGCGCCCACTATGGAAAAGGCCGATGATAACATCGGGTTTTTCTTTTGTTTGGATGTGTTTCACCCAATACTTGGCCGATTTAACCATGTTGTCGAACCGCAAACCCGTCCACAAACTCTCCTTTAACCAATTGGGGATAGCTGGTGTTAGCAATCCCAGTACGGCCACCTTCACACCATCGCGCTTAATGATGGTATAAGGATGAACATAAGGTTTGTTTGTTCGGGTGTCGATGATGTTGGCTCCCAAGATAGGGCACTTTACCTCTTTAATCCATTTATCATATACGGGATGCCCCGTTTCGATGTCGTGGTTGCCCACCGTTTGCGCATCATACCCCATGTAGTTCACCACCGATGCGGCCAAGTTGGGCATCGTGGGCTTAACAAAGTTGCAATAGTAACATGTGGGTTGACCTTGAAGAATGTCGCCGTTGTCTAGCAAGATAACGTTCTTGCCATACTTCTTGCGCATTTCGTTTACATACGAACTCACTCTGGCCAACGAGCCTTTCTTGTCGCGGCGGTTGATAAAGTCGTAAGGAAAGAAGCTTCCGTGTACATCGCTCGTCTGTATTACCTTGATTTCTACATTCTGAGCCTGCGTATATTGGGAAAGACTTAAACCTGTTAGGAGCATAAATAATATTTTTCTCATCTGTTTAAACATTTATAGCCGAATTGCAAAAGTACAAAATCTAATTAAAATACCCTACGAACGAGGCATAAATGTTCAGCAAAAGACCTGTTCTTCGCATGCTATATGCACGATAAGCTTGATTGTTGGCCAACTTATAAGCTAAGGAGGTGATGTCTAGCCCCCAATTTATAGTTTCCAAATAAGTTGCAAGTCGGCATCTGCCTGGTCTTTCTGTGTGGTAGAATGGGCGTTAGGTCTAGCCTTCGGAATATAAGAGCGGTGTGTATAACCCAATTTAGCCAAGAGCAGCAGGTGGCTGTTTATCGCCACTCGTCCCAATAATGCAGTCCGATAGCCCCTGCCAAAGAACGAGGGGAAAAGGAAATTATAACGCAATCCGCGTTCGTAGGTATAAATTCTTGTGTCGAAACCGCTCGTGTTGAAATAGCCAACAACAGCATCTAGCTTTGTTTTGGCCGTTTGCCAGCCACCGCTAAGGCTGGTCATCCATCCGCTTTTAAGGCCGTTGCCTTGTATCATTACACCGTCTGCCTGTATCTTGGCATGCCAATTATCCGCAGTTAGGCCATAGGCTAGTCGGCAACGGTTCTCCTTTTTGTCGATAACCTGATGGCTACCAGTCGCATTCTCTTGTTTTATTCTAAACCGATAGCGTGCCGTCCAGGTTGCGTTGCCACGTGCAAAAGTGGCAGTAAGCATATTGTCCCATGCTGTCGAAGCGGTGTGCACCCGATAACGAGGTTGCGGAAAATAAGCATAATCGCTATAAGCACTTACCAACCAACCTTGTGCCGGCTGCCAATTTGCACCAATGTACAAGCCACTTTCATTGTTTACGCGACCACCTTCGCTAAAACTCTGCGCCAAAAGTGCTTGATAACGATAGGAATAGAAACGCTGAACAAGCCTTAAATCCAATCTCGACGATAGGTAGAAGGAGAGCATGTTAATGGTGGCAAGTGCCTGTTTTTTGTCTATTGCCGTTTCGCCTGCTATTGTTAGCCGCCTGCTTAGATAGCCATAGTCAATGCCCACGTTATAGAATTGTCGGCCATGGGCGGCAAATTTGCGGAATCTTTGAGCCGTATCGGGGCGCAATTCGTGGTTAAATGCGGTGTACAGTGCCGTTAATCCGATGTGAAACCCATTGTGTAAGAAGTTCAAGTTTGTGCCTGCCACGCCTTGTAAGGCGTTGTGTTTGTGCGCCAGTTCGGTTTTGGTGCGGTGATAGCCTGTCTTCAATATCGTTTTTATGGCGTTTCCGTCTTTCGCTGGGGTTGTGTCGATATGCCTATACGAACCAAATAACGATAGGTCTAGCCCCTTAGCGAGGTTCACAGTGGCTGCCGCGCCTTGCAAATAATTGCCTTCCCACCGCGACGAATGCCCCCGAACATGCCCCGTTGTTCTACCTAATGTGGCTAGCGATGCCTGTTTGCCAAAGCCATAATCGTTGTTTATCACCAAGCCCATACCGAAACGAAGGCGATAACGGCCCACGGTAGCAGCCTTAATTCTGCCAAGCTTGCGCACCAATAGGTAGAAAGAATAAAAGTCGTAGCCCCCTTTGTTGCGATTACTGAAAAAGGGTTCGCCTGCATCTTGCGATGCCAATAGTCCTGCCTTGACGTATTCGCCAAGGTGAAAATCATATCTTAGCCAATGCCGAACATCGTAGCCCAAATGCTTTTTGCTTGCAGGCGACTCGCCCGTTAGTGGGAATTTCACTTCGGCGGCCACTTGGTGTTTGCCATACTTGATGATGTTGCGTAGGGTGGGGAAGGTTTGACGTTTGTCTTCGTCCACATAAACAAAGCATTGCAACAACAGTCGTGTGTCATAATCAATAGATTCTATCAAGGCCAATTCGGAAAGCGAGCGCATGGGAGCATAGTGATAAAGATATTCGCAGATGCCTTCCACCTGCTGTGCAGAGAGAAACGGCAGGCGTTCTAGGTCTTCGCGCGTGGCGGTATTTAGGTTTAACGCATGTGCTTGCAAATCGGATAGGGTTTCATACGCATCGGCGTTGGTCTCTTCCATCTGCTCGTTGTTCTCCAACCACCGCTGATAATATTCCTCCCATCTTGTTTCGTCCTGTGCCGACGTTGGGAGAAAGCATATCATAACAAGCAAAAATGCCACATAACGTATCTTCATGGATAGATTAAGTTGAATGTTTTTACAAAGTTAAGCATAAAGGTTTGAAATGTACGCAAAATAAGTTGTTTTTTCGCTTTCATGCTGATTTTACCCTGCTTAGTAAGGAAAATCAAGGCCAACATGTTCTATTACGCACACCCTTTATCCCCAATACGCTCGTTGAACCTCGTTTTCAATCTATATTTCAGTTATTTCTTTTTGTTAAAAATGGTGCTATTATTTTACAAAACACACCCTGTGTGGCACATCATTCTAGAAGAAATAAATGCTCTTAAGCATACATTTTGCCCCTATTTTCAGTTTTGTCGACTTCATTTTCGGTTCATTTTTAAGCATGTTGCCTTCATTTTGCACCATTTTGCCTTTCTAGTTTGGTTGCAGGTTCGTAATTTTTCATGCCCAAATCCACACTTTTAGCCCCTAAAACCCCACTTTTTAATGGATGTTTTGCCCCATTTAAGCCATATTTTAATGGAACGAAGAGGTTTTGTTTATGCCATTTGAGTGTATTTTTATGCTTTTCGCCTCCCATTTATCAGCATTTCACCTTGCGTTTTGCACCAAAATAGCTTGCGTTTTGCACCAAAATGCACTGCGTTTAGCACCAAAATGCACTGAATTGACCAGCAAATAGCCCCAAATGTGGTGCCAATTGTGGTTTTATGCAATCTGCATTCATTATGCCAACACTTTCAACTCACCCCTTTTTGCATCATAATCAACCTTCGCGAGAATTGAAAATTTGCGGCCAAACGAGCGACTGGTGGCAAAAAACTCACTCACGATGTTAAAATTTACACTAAAAAGATTACAATGCTTCACGTGAGTATAAGTTAACAAGTTGACGAGAGTACGAGTTGACCAGTTAGCGAATTAACAAGTTAAACGGCGCAGCCATTTTTTTCACCTTTTCACTTTTTCACCCTTTCACCTTTAAACCACCCTTTCACCTTTAAACGGCGCAGCCATCTTTTCACCTTTTCACTTTTTAACCCTTTCACCTTTAAACGGCGCAACCATCTTTTCACCCTTTCATCTTTTCACCCTTTCACCTTTAAGCGGCGCAGCCATTTTTTCACCTTTTCACTTTTTCACCTTTAAACCACTTTTTCACCTTTAATTTCAGCGTTTTTTCATTGTTTTTCGCTAACTTTGCCATTAATGAAAATGCGGCATGTAATCATTGTTTGCGGTATGTGCATTGGCGTTTCGGCCCAAAGCAAGACTTGGACAGCAACAGATACCCTGTTGCTGAACCGCATTTATCGCTACGCCGACAGTTGTTACGCACGCCCCATCGACACCACCTACTATTCGTACACACGTTATACCATCGACATTCTCCGTAAAAACATCTTGCTGATGGCCGTGCCAAACCTGTTCGATTTGGCTCGAAGTGGCAAACGACACTTTATGGGCGAGAGCATAAGGCGGCATGCGTATAACGGAAACGGTGGACATAACACGCAAACGCTGGTTTCGTACACCACACTTCCTCACAGCGAAAACATCCTTCCGCCTGCCATTAAGTATCTTTCGCCAAAGCTTTACGACGTTACCTTGGTAGACAAGTTTCTCTTGTCGCCCTTCAATAGGCACAACAAGATGTTTTACCAATTAAGGTTTTTGTCGCAAACAGACAGTCTGGTGTTGCTAAGTTTCAAACCCAAGGTAGACAATACGCAGCTGGTTAAGGGCAATGCCATCATAGACAGGCGCACGGGTAGGGTGATAACCTGCCATGCCGAAGGCGAATACGACATGTTGCGCTTTGAGTTAGACACCGACACGGGCGACAAAGAACACGATAAACTGGCGGTGAAAAGCTGCATCTTGCGCACCACCTTTAAGTTTATGGGCAACCAAATGGCGGCTACTTACCGCGTTAACTACGACCTTTCGCCCATTGACAGCGCGAAAGTGTACCACAGCAAACCTGCTTTTACTATCAATTTGCTACGCAAAGATAGCCTTACACGCATTGAAAGAGAAATATTTCAGCCCGTGTTTTTGGCTGATATACGCCAAGACACGGTGAGAACGCAACCCGATAGGCCACGTGGCATGTTCTGGCGCAAGCTTGGCGACTACTTGGTAGACCGCATTGGCAGCGACTTTGGCAAGTCTAATCAAGGCTATTTCCGCCTAAACGCTCCCTTCGACCCCTTTTATATGGAATACTCGCCTAGTCGTGGCTTTACTTACATGAACGATTTTAGGTTGGGCTACACCTTCGGTCCGCGCACATCTTTGTTCGTTCAGTGTAAGGTTGGCTATTTCTTTCGCGAGAAACGCGTTACGTTTTATGCGCCATTGGTGTTTTATTACAACCTCGAGCGCAACTTTTACTCGCGATTCGAACTGAGTACAGGCAACCGCATATACAGTTCAACCATCGCCGACCGTGTGTCGGAGTCGCTATTAAACAAGTTTTTCGACAGTGGTAAGGACTTATATCAGTTTACCGACCGCTATATGAAGTTCGATACCAACATTGATTTCTCCTCAAAATGGGGCTTGCGTGTTGGTTTTGTGTTTCACAAGCGTAAGCCATTAGACCCCTCGGCCTTCGAGCTTTTGTCCTTCCCTGTGGTATTTCGGTCTTTCGCTCCCTCCTTCGAGCTGTCTATACGTCCTTGGGGATGGAAAGGACCGATATTCACCATCGACTACGAACGTAGCTTAAGCCATGCGTTTAAGTCGAACACCTCTTACGAACGTTGGGAAATAGATGGGCAATACCTTCATCGCCTGCCCCGCCTTCGGGCCTTATCCATGCGCCTTGGCACAGGGTTTTATACGCAAAAGGGACGTTCTTCTTATTTTCTAGACTACTCCAACTTCCGCGAAAACACCATTCCAGGAGGGTGGAACGATGGTTGGTCGGGCGAATTTGAATTGCTTAACGCCAGTTGGTACAACGCCTCGAACTATTATGTGCGTGGTAACTTCACATACGAAACGCCGCTATTGGCCGTGAGTTGGCTGCCCTTGGTGGGGCATTACATAGAGATGGAACGCATCTATGTAAGTGCACTGAGCGTTAAGTCCTTGCACCCATACCTTGAATGCGGCTATGGCTTTACCACAAGGCTTTTTAGTGTTGGTGCATTCGTCTCAAATCGTAATTGGAAATTCGACGGCTTTGGCTTGAAATTCGGATTTGAACTGTTCAGACATTGGTAGAGAAAACATCGCAAACATTAAATTCCCCAAGAAAACATATAACACCATGCATACCCCATTAACCGTTTATAAGGCAAGCGCAGGTAGCGGAAAGACGTTCACTTTGGCCGTGAACTACATCAAAATACTGCTGAATAATCCGCATAGCTACCGAAACATACTTGCCGTTACCTTTACCAACAAGGCCACCGAAGAGATGAAGTTGCGTATTTTGAGCCAACTTTATGGCATTTGGAAACGCCTGCCCAGTTCCAAAGGCTATCTAGACAAGGTGACAAGCGAGCTAGACATCACCCCAGAACATGCCTCGCAACAGGCAGGAGTGGCTTTGAGCAACCTGTTACACAATTACAACTATTTTAGAGTTGAAACCATCGACACCTTTTTTCAAGCAGTTTTGCGGAACCTAGCGCGTGAACTAGACCTTACGGCTAACCTACACGTGGGCTTGAACGACACGCAGGTGGAACAGCAAGCCGTAGACAAACTGATTGAAGAGCTTAGCCCTAACAGCAAGGTGCTGAAATGGATAATGGAATACATCCAACAGAACATCGCCGACGATAAGAGTTGGAATGTGATTGGGCAGATAAAGCGTTTTGGCGAGAACATCTTTAAGGATGTTTATAAAGACAATAGGAAACAGTTGAGCGCGCTAATGGCCAACGAAGAGGCGTTTGAGCGTTACGTTAAGACTATGAGGGCACTGGCAAAAGAGGCCGAAAGCAAGCTTGTTGGCATTGGCGAAGGCTTTGAACAGCTGCTGGAAGAAAACCAATTGTCGGTTGCCGACTTTGCATATAAGGAGAAGGGCGTTTGCGGCTACTTCATGAAGTTGAAGAATGGGCAAGTGGAAGACGACAAACTGCTGACCAAGCGCGTGCTCGATGCCCAGGAAGACCCCAACGCCTGGGTGGGAAAGAAAGAACAAGACGGCGATGGACATGCGCTAACCGTGGTGAGAAACGTGCTGTTCGACTATCTGAACAACTCGGAAAAGCTGCGTAAGGAGCAGGCAAAACTTCTTAAATCGGCCAAGCTTACTTTGCGCCACCTAGACCAGCTGCGCCTTTTGGACAAGATAGAAACGCAGGTGCGCGAATTAAACGAGCAGTCGAACCGCTTTTTGTTGAGCGACACGCAAACCCTTTTGCACGCCCTGATACACGATAGCGACTCGCCTTTTATCTTCGAGAAGATAGGAACACAACTCGAACACATCATGATTGACGAGTTTCAGGATACAAGCACGGTGCAATGGGCCAACTTTAAGGTGCTTTTGCAAGAGTGTATGAGCCACAACCAATCGCAAAGCTTGATTGTGGGCGACGTGAAACAGAGCATATACAGATGGCGTTCGGGCGACTGGCGATTGCTGAACGAGATTGAAAAGCAATTTGCAGGCTCACCGCATGCCTTTAAAATTGAGCGAATGACGACCAACTATCGCTCGGAACGCAACATCGTAGACTTTAACAATGCCTTTTTCGAGGCGGCATGTGCCATAGAACAGCGCGAGTTGGAGGAGAAAAGTCCAACGGGAGCGCAGCAAATGCAGGTGGCTTATCAAGACGTGAAACAGCTGGTGCCCACTAGTAAGGAGCAGAAGGGTAGGGTTGAGGTGTGCCTTTTGAGCAAGGACGATTGCGAACAGCGTATGCTGGCCAAGGTATGCCACACGATAAAGACGCTGTTGGAGCAAGGAGCAAGGGCTAAAGATGTGGCCATATTGGTAAGAAACAACAATTCTATCGCGCTCATTGCCGACTATATGATGGTGCATTTGCCCGAAGTGCGATTGGTTTCGGACGAAGGGTTTAAGCTGCAAGCCTCTATTGCCGTGCAGATTATCATGGGTGCGCTGCGCGTTTTGGCCAATCCTGCCGACCGATTGCTGCAAGCCAACCTTGCCACCACTTATCAAACGCACATCTTGGGCAATGCCATTGGCGACCGCGAAATGCTTAAACGCGATGCAGATGTGGCCAGTTTTCTGCCCAAAAAGTTCTGGGACAACCACCAACAACTAATGGCCATGCCCATATTCAACATCGTGGAAGAGGTGTATCAGGCTTTTCAGCTAGAACGATTGTCGGAACAAAGCGCGTACATCTGCACTTTCTACGATAGGTTGAACAAGTTTTTGGTGGACAATTCGGCCGACCTAAACGCCGTAATCGACGAATGGGAGAACGATATGAAGAACCGTGCCATACAAAGTGACGAACTTAACGGCGTGCGACTACTTACCATTCATAAGAGTAAGGGACTGGAATTTGCCCATACCATCGTGCCTTTCTGCGACTGGCAGTTGGAAAGAACGGGCGGAACGCTATGGTGTCAGCCCGACGAACCGCCGTTTAACGCCTTGCCGCTGGTGCCCGTAGACCTCTATCCCAAGCAATTGATGGGGTCGGTTTACGAGAAAGACTACCTACACGAGCATCTGCAAACGATGGTAGACAACATGAACTTGCTGTATGTGGCGTTCACAAGGGCAGGCCGAAACCTCTTTGTGATGGGCGAAAAAGATAAATCGGGCAGCCGTTCTACCGTTATAGGGCAATGCCTTGAACAGCTAACGGGCGTGTTGCCAGGCAGTACGCTTGAAACAACAGCCGAAGAAGACTTGGAATTTAAGTACGGAACCTTATCCATAGACACGGCGGAGGAGAAGGCAAAAAGCACAGCAGACAATGTATTTAACACCATTCCATCGCCATTTACCTTTGATGTGCGGGTGTACGAAAGCCAAGCCCAATTCTTACAGAGCAACAAAAGTTCGGAGTTTATCGGAGGTGAAGACGAAGGCTCTCAACAAAACAACTACATCAAGCTGGGCAGCGTGCTGCACGCAGTGTTTGCACAGATACGCACATTAGCCGATGTTCCAAGTGTGTTAAGGCAGTTGGAGCAAGACGGTGTGCTATACGATAGCGACCTAACCAAAGAAAAATTGATAGAGATGCTGAACAAACGCTTTGCCGATAAGCGCGTAAAGGAATGGTTTTCGGACGGTTGGCAACTGTTTAACGAATGTTCCATACTATCGGTAGATCCCGTTGCCAACGCAGTTGTTACGCACCGACCCGACCGCGTGATAACAAACGGCGAGGAAATGCGGGTTATCGACTTTAAGTTTGGCAAGCCCAAGGAAGAACACCACGCACAAGTGGCCAGCTACATGGCCTTACTAGAAACGATGGGATATAAGCGAGTAAGCGGCTACCTGTGGTATGTTTACAGTAATAAGATTGAGGAAGTGAAATGAAAAAGACCTTTTTAGAATACGTTGCCGAAGACTTGTTGAAGAAATTTGGCACAGACCTGTCGCGCGTAACGCTTGTTTTCCCTAACAAACGCGCATCCTTATTCCTTAACGAGCATTTGGCACGTATGGCAGATGGCCCGTTGTGGAGTCCTGTTTACACCACCATCAGCCAGTTGTTTCGCGATAGGAGTGCACGAATAGTGGCCGACGACATCAAGCTGGTGTGCGACCTCTATCGCATTTACGTTCAATGCACAGGCTCGACCGAAACACTCGACCACTTTTATGGTTGGGGAATGCTGATGCTAAGCGACTTCGACGACATGGACAAGAACCTGGCCGATGCCGCAGACGTGTTTAGAAACTTGAGCAACATTCACGAACTGGACGACGTTTCGTACCTGACCGACGAGCAACGAGAGGCACTGAAACGCTTTTTCAGTAACTTCTCTGACGATTATAACTCGGAGTTGAAGAAACGTTTCTTGCAGTTATGGCAAAACTTTGGCGACATATATAATAGGTATAACGCCCATCTGCAAGAAGAAGGGCTGGCCTACGAGGGAGCGCTTTATCGCGAAGTGGCCTGTAACGAGAACGTGAGTTTCGATGCGGATGCTTACGTTTTTGTGGGTTTCAACATGTTGCAGAAGGTAGAACAGAAACTGTTTGCCCGACTGGAAAAGGCTGGTAAGGCCAAATTTTATTGGGATTTCGACCGCTATTATATGGAAGGGGCCAACAACGAGGCTGGACATTACATCCGTCAATACCTCGATGCCTTTCCCAACGAGTTGTTTAACCGCGATGAAGAGATATACAACAACTTCCGCCAAGAGAAAAAGTTGCAGTTCGTGTCGGCCTCCACAGAAACCATTCAGGCTCGTTTTGTGGGTCATTGGCTGCAAAACGACACCTTTGTGCAGGCAGGACGAAAGACGGCTGTGGTGTTGTGCGACGAGAACTTGCTGCAAACCGTGGTGCATAGTCTGCCGCCACAGGTTGAGAGCGTGAACATCACCACGGGCTTTCCCTTGGCGCAGTCGCCCGTTTTTTCGTTTGTCAATGCGCTCATCTCCTTGCAAACCGCCGGCTACACCAAGAGTTCGGGGCGTTATAGGCTACAATATGTGCGGCCAGTGCTTAGGCATCCATATAGCCTTTTCCTCTCGGAGAATTGCAGTAAACTGCTGGCCATGCTCGAAGAACATCACACCTATTATCCGTTAAGGCAAGACTTGGCCACGGATGAAGGCTTAACCTTGCTGTTTGCAGATCTGGAAGAGGGCGTTGCCGACGTGCAAACATATCATGCCAGACTGGTGGAATGGATGTTGCAACTGCTGAAATGTGTGGGCACGAGCACGCAAGAAACCAACGACCACCTAATGAAGGAGGCCATATATAGGATGTACACCTTGTTTAACCGCTTGCACGAGTTGATTGTTTCGGGCGACCTCTCCGTAGACTTGATAACTCTGCTGCGATTGATTACACAGCTGGTGCAGGCCACTAGCATTCCTTTCCACGGCGAGCCTGTTGTAGGTTTGCAAGTAATGGGCGTACTAGAAACCCGCAACTTGGATTTCGACAACATCTTATTGCTGTCGTGCAACGAAGGTAACATGCCCAAAGGCGTTAACGACGCCTCGTTTATTCCCTATTCGATACGCAAGGCACACGGGCTTACAACCGTAGACCACAAGGTGGCTATCTATTCTTATTACTTCCACCGACTGTTGCAACGGGCAAAGAACGTCACCATATTATATAACAATTCAACCGAAGACGGACACACGGGAGAGATGAGTCGCTTTATGTTGCAGATGCTTGTTGAGAGCGGTCATCAGATTGAACGACTATCGTTACAGGCCGGACAAACGCCCAATGTGTTGCAGCCGCATGCCGTTAAGAAAACGCAAAGCATCATGGAAGAGATGCTGAAACTTGAAAAGCTGTCGCCAACGGCCATCAATCGCTATTTGCGTTGTCAGCTATTGTTCTTCTATAACATTGTGGCAGGATTGAAAGAAAGTGACGATGAAACCGACGATATTGACAACAGAACCTTTGGCAATATCTTCCATAAAAGCTCTCAGCTAATTTACGAGCAGCTGATGGATGCCAATTCGGCCGTTACCGATCGCGCCATTAAAGATTTTCTTGCGGATAAGTCGGCCTTGCAGCGCGTTGTGGATAGGGCGTTTAACGAAGAGTTGTTTAAGGTGTCTAACACCAATCAGCGGCCAGAATACAATGGTTTGCAGCTGATTAACCGCGGAGTGATTATCTCTTACTTGAAGAAACTGTTGCAGATGGACCTCGCCTTGACGCCTTTCCGCATATTGGCGATGGAAAAACAGGTGTATAACGACGTGCTTTTTCATGTAGATGGCGAGCAACACCCCTTGAAAATAGGCGGTTATGTAGACCGATTAGACGAAGTGGACGAGGGCACGGGGAAGGTAATCCGCGTGGTGGACTACAAGACAGGGCGGAAACCACAGGCTGGTGTCGCTGCTTTTGAGGACATATTTTCAGGCGAGAAGGTGACGAAGAACCACGCCGACTATTATTTTCAGACATTTCTTTATGCTGCCATTGTGCGCGATTCGGCCTTTTGGAATGCGCAGAAACTGCCCGTTAGTCCTGCCTTGCTGTTTATTCAGCAGGCATCTGCCGAAGAAAACGACCCCGTGTTGCGGCTAGGCAAAGAACGTGTAGACGATGTGGCCGCATATCGCGATGAGTTTTGGGCGGGTTTGCAGTCGCTCTTAGAAGAAATTTTCGACAAGGACCGCCCGTTCGAGCCCACCGAAGACAGAGAACGATGCACGCGTTGCCCCTATCGGCAAGTGTGCTATCAATAGGAAAAGTTAATTTAACCCAAATCAGTTGTTTGGTAAAAGGCAGAAAGACGGCCTTTAATGAACTGATTTGGGTTAAAATGTTTGAAGTGCGCCTAGCATCGCAGACACTTACCTCTTTGGCAGCGCTGAGCCGCTAAAGCTGACGGAGATGCAGCGCCTATTGCAGTCATCACAACTTTCCAATACATTCCTTCTTCTGCATCTCCTGCTTCATTGGTAAACTGGAGCATGGTTCGGGCAACTTCTGGAGATACTTTACATTGGGGCGTAGGTGATGGGCATCAGTCCATTGATTGTGGTTGTTGTGCCTGTTAACTTGCTTCGCGATCAGTACAATACATCTTGTAGTGGCAGTACAAGCATCTTGTAGTCTCAATACAAGCATCTTGTAGTGTCAGTACAAGCCTTTTGTAGTGCCGCTACAAGATAGCTTGTATTGATGTATGTGTACGTTGATAAAAGCACATTACTTTCAAAACCAAATCTCTTTGTCGATATATGCGTACGCAAAAGGTTGAGAAAGGAGTATGAATGCAGGTGTCTTTTACTTCATAATATGCTAAAAGTTTTAACACAAACCCTTATTTTACGATGTGAACAACGATTATTGCAGAGTGGTGTAAAATTCCGTTTATTTAGGTTTTGTTATTCATTCAATTTCCCTTACCTTTGCACTATCCAAACATAAGAAACCTATTTTATGGCAACGAACATATTCAAAGGACTGGGCATAGCCCTTGTGACACCATTTAAAACGGACGGTTCGATAGACTATGTGGCATTGAAACGACTCATCGAATACCAAACGGACAATGGTGCCGACTTTCTTTGCATACTTGGCACCACAAGCGAGAGCCCTTGCTTGGATCAGGAAGAGCGTGCCGAAATTAAACGTTTCGTTGTTGAAGTAAACCAAGGAAGGCTGCCCGTGCTGATGGGCTGCGGTGGAAACAACACCAGGGCCGTAGTGAAAGAGCTACAATCGTTCGACCTTCGTGGGGTAGACGGCATACTGAGCGTTTGTCCTTATTATAATAAGCCTTCGCAAGAGGGGCTTTATCGGCATTTCAAAATGATAGCCGACAATTGTCCGTTGCCCGTAGTGTTGTATAACGTGCCAGGTAGAACAGGCATTAACTTGAAGTCTGAAACAACCATCAGGTTGGCAAACGATTGCCGTAATATCGTTGCAGTAAAAGAGGCGGGCGGCAGTTTGGAGCAGGTGGACGAGATAATTAAGAACAAACCATCCCATTTTGATGTGCTGAGTGGCGACGACGCACTAACCTTCCCCATGATAGCTAGTGGGGCGGCAGGTGTTATTTCGGTTATCGGCAATGCCCTGCCACGCGAGTTCTCGCGAATGATTCGCTTAGAGTTTAACGGCGAATACGAGCCTGCCCGCAAGATACACCACCGCTTTACCGAACTATATAGCTTGCTTTTCGTAGACGGAAACCCCGCAGGTGTTAAGGCCTTGTTGCACGAGATGGGTTTCATCGAGAACGAATTGCGTTTGCCGCTCGTGCCGACACGCGTGGCAACGGTTCAGAAAATGGCCGCGATATTGCAGGAAATGCGCATCTAGGTGGACGGAATACGAAATGTTTTTGCCGTTTTACTATCATGTAGGCTGGGCAAGAATAACATGGTACAATCCCGTCCTGCACCTTTGTTTGAAATGGATTCTACATGTAGGCCAGGGCAAGAATAACATGGTACAATCCCTAATAGCTTGCTTTAATTGCGGCTTTCAATGAACTAGATGTCGCGGAGTTGGCAATAAAAGGCTAAACAACACATCAGAACATCCGCTAATCGGCTATTTTGTTGCGTACGCTTTATAACGTTTCTTTAATTCTTGTGCATATCGTTTTTTTATCGTACATTTGCAGTTTAGGAAAAAGAGACCAGTGTAAGCCCTGTGCCATGCTGGTTATCATTATATATATATTGCGTTTATAAACAAATAAATTATAATCATTGTGACAGAGACTAAGTATATTTTCGTAACGGGTGGAGTGGTTTCTTCGCTGGGCAAAGGTATTATCTCCTCGTCTATTGGCAAGCTCCTCCAAGCAAGAGGGTACAACGTTACCATTCAGAAGTTCGACCCTTACATCAACATCGACCCCGGAACGCTCAATCCTTACGAGCATGGCGAATGCTATGTCACAGTGGATGGGATGGAAACAGACCTCGACTTGGGACACTACGAACGCTTTACAGACATCAAGACCACCAAGGCCAACTCGCTAACAACGGGTAGGATATACAAGGCCGTTATTGATAAGGAGCGTAGGGGCGATTATTTGGGCAAGACCATTCAAGTTGTTCCCCACATCACCGACGAGATTAAGCGTAACGTAAAGCTCTTAGGCGAGAAATATCACTATGATTTTGTTATCACCGAGATTGGCGGAACGGTGGGCGACATCGAGTCTACACCCTTCCTCGAAGCCATTAGGCAATTGAAATGGGAGTTGGGAAAGAAAGCCGTTTGTGTGCATCTTACCTACATTCCTTATCTAAAAGCCGCCCAAGAGCTTAAAACCAAACCCACACAGCATAGCGTTAAAGAACTGCAAAGCGTTGGAATACAGCCCGACGTATTGGTTCTGCGCACCGAAAAGACCCTAAACGCAGGCATCTTGAAGAAAGTTGCAGCATTTTGTAACGTAGATTTAGACTGCGTTGTGCAAAGCGAAGACCTACCAAGCATATACGAGGCACCTGTAAGAATGCAAGAACAAGGGCTGGATGTGGCCATCTTGAAACGCATGGGCGAGCCTGTTGGCGAGAAACCTGCACTTGGACCTTGGCGTAAGTTCTTGGAAAGGCGCAGGCAAGCCACCGACGAGGTGAATATTGGACTTGTTGGCAAGTACGATTTGCAGGATGCTTACAAGAGTATTCGTGAGAGTTTGTACCAAGCAGGCACGTATAACGACCACAAAACGGTGATCACGTTCATCAATTCGGAGAAGATTACGAAAGAGAATGTGGCCGAAAAACTGGCAGGCATGGATGGTATCGTTATCTGTCCGGGCTTTGGACAGCGTGGCACAGAGGGTAAAATTATCGCCGCCCACTATGCTCGCACGAACGACATGCCCACTTTTGGCATCTGTCTGGGTATGCAAATGATGGTGATAGAGTTCGCTCGCAACGTGCTTGGCTACGAAGATGCCAACAGCAGAGAGCTGGACGAGAAGACGGAACACAACGTTATCGACATCATGGAGGAACAAAAAAACATCACCAACATGGGCGGAACGATGCGTTTGGGAGCCTACGAATGCGTGTTGAAACAGACATCGCGCGTGCTAGACATCTATAAACACGAACATATACAGGAAAGGCACCGCCACCGTTACGAGTTTAACAGCGAGTATCAAAAGGAATACGAGCGCGCAGGAATGGCTTGTGTTGGTAAGAACCCCGAAAGCGACCTCGTTGAAATCGTGGAAATATCGGGCCTAAAATGGTATATCGGTACGCAATTCCATCCCGAATACCAAAGCACCGTGCTCAATCCGCACCCCCTCTTTGTAGATTTCGTTAAGACGGCAATAGCAAACAAAAAATAATTACAATATTCTGATTATCTCCCGTAAAATAGCGTTGGGCAGCAGCCGTTGGTTATGCCTGGCGATGACAGAACGGGATAAATGGACAAGACATAATGAATAAAAACAATCTTATCGGTTTCATTCTCATTGGCTTAGTGCTTATTGGTTTCAGCCTCTGGAATCGTCCTTCGGAGGAAGAATTGGCTAAGCAACAGCAAAAGGAACTGATTGAAAAGAAAAACAAGGAAGAGCAAACGAAGGCTAAGGCTAAGGCCGATGCCGCACGCGCACAAGCCCTAGAACAGGCTACCACGGACACAACTGCCCTTTTTCATAAGGCCCTGGTTGGCGAGGCCAAGCCCATCGTGTTGAAGAACAGCAAGCTAACGCTTCAACTCAACACCAAGGGCGGTGTGGTAGATAAGGTTATAATAAGCAACTTTACCGATAGAAACGGACATAAAGACCTTACCTTGTTTCAAGGAAAAGACCAAAGCCTTAACTACACATTCGCAACTAAGGACGGATATGTAAGTACGGCCGACCTGTTCTTTACGCCTTCAGAAGTTACCGACACCACCGTTACCTTCACAGCCGAAGCGGCAGCAGGCAAAACACTTACCATTAAGTATGTGTTGGACAACGAATATATGCTGCACACAAGCATCTCGGCTACGGGAATGGGCGGAATACTCAACCCTTCGGTTAATACAGTGGACATTAATTGGCAAGAACGTTGCGCACAACAAGAGAAAGGATTTACCTTTGAGAACCGTTATGCGTCGTTAACCTACCACAAGACGGAGGGCGGAACAGACTATTTAAGCGAGAGTTCGGAGAAAATAGACGAGGTTATTGAAGACAAAATAGATTGGGTTGCTTTCAAAAACCAATTCTTCTCGGCTGTTATGATTGCTAAAACCGACTTCGGCACGAACGCCGCGTTGACGAGCATTCCGCAAGAAAAGGGTTCGGGCTACCTCAAACAATATCAAGCTAAGCTTAAAACAGCCTTCGACCCAACGGGCGCACAGCCCACACAGCTCGATTTCTATTATGGTCCTAACGACTTCCGCTTGCTCCAAAAGATGGAAAGTCAAAGTCATTTCGACAAAGATTTGGAGCTTGAACGACTTGTTTACCTGGGTTGGCCGCTGTTCCGCATCATCAACCGTTGGTTCACCCTCTATGTTTTCGACTGGTTAACGGGGCTAGACATCAACATGGGTGTGGTACTTATCCTCATTACCTTGCTCTTGAAGTTCATCACATTCCCCTTGGTGAAGAAGAGTTATCTAAGCTCGGCCAAGATGCGTGTGCTTAAACCCAAACTAGAAGAGGCCACCAAAGAGTTTAACAAGCCCGAAGACCAAATGAAGAAACAGCAGGCTATGATGAGCGAATACGCCAAGTATGGTGTCAGTCCGCTTTCTGGTTGCTTGCCCATGCTTATACAGATGCCCATTTGGATTGCGATGTTCAACTTCGTTCCCAATGCCATCCAACTTCGCGGAGAAAGTTTCTTGTGGATAAACGACCTCTCTACTTACGACCCCGTGTTGGAGTGGGGACACAACATTTGGCTCATTGGCGACCACCTGTCGCTCACTTGTATTCTCTTCTGTTTGTCTAACGTGCTCTATTCGATAATGACCATGCGCCAACAGCGCGACCAAATGGTTGGTCAGCAGGTCGAACAAATGAAGATGATGCAGTGGATGATGTACCTCATGCCGGTGATGTTCTTCTTCATGTTCAACGATTATTCGTCAGGACTTAACTTCTACTATTTCGTCAGCCTGTTCTTCAGTGCAGCCATTATGTGGCTCTTGCGTAAGACCACCAACGACGAAAAGCTGTTGAGTATACTGGAAGCCAACTATAAGGAGGCACAGAACAACCCTCAGAAACTTAAAGGCCTGTCTGCTCGCCTGCAAGCCATGCAGCAACAGCAACAAGAATTGCAACGCAAACGCGAGCAGCTTGGCAAGAAGTGAGCCGAGTGAACAACCCCTAATTCAATTGATACAACATAACAAGCGAATTTAAAGCATCCGACGGATTATGGTTTGTGCCTTAACGAGCGCACAACTGTAATCCGTCTTTTAAAATAAGGAATTAAAAGCACTAAAACCTATGAAGAAATCTCTAGCCCTGGCGGCAATGGCTTTGTTGGCTGTCGCGCCGCAATCAATTGGCCAAACCATGATCGGTAAAAACGAAATTACTTTAAAAAGCGACCTTATGACGCCTGAGGCCCTTTGGGCAATGGGGCGCATCGGTGGGGCACAAGCCTCGCCCGACGGTAAGCTCGTTGTTTATCGTGTGGCTTATTACAGCGTGCAAGAAAACAAGGGACATCACATGCTCTTTGTGTCTAATGCCGATGGAACAAATAAAAAGCAACTCACTACAACGGCCGACAACGAAACCGACGCCGCGTGGATTGAGAACGGACGCCGTATTGCGTTTCTAACAAAAGGCCAGCTGTGGAGCATGAACCCCGATGGCTCCGACCGAAAGCAACTTACGCGCAGTGCCACCGACATCGAAGGGTTTAAGTTCTCGCCCGATGGTAAGAAGGTTATCCTTGTTAAGTCAATCAAATATACAGGCGTTATCCAAGCCAACCCTACCGACCTTCCCAAGGCCACAGGCCGAAAAGTAACCGACTTGATGTATCGCCACTGGGACCATTATGTTGAAAGCATACTGCATCCCTTTGTGGCCGACGTTCAAGCAGATGGCATAACCGAAGGTAAGGACATGTTGGAGGGCGAACCATACGAATGCCCAATGGAACCATTTGGCGGCGTTGAGCAATTAGCATGGAGCCCCGACTCTAAGACTATTGCCTATACTTGCAGGAAGAAAACAGGGCGCGAGTATTCCATCTCTACCGACTCGGATATCTATTTGTACGAACTGGCAACAGGAAAAACAACCAACCTTTGCAAGCCTGCCGACTATAAGGCACCTGCCGTAGATGCTACCAAATCGTTGAGAAACCAAGCCGTGAACCGTCAAGCCAAAGATTATAACGTGGGTTACGACGTTAATCCCCAATTCTCTCCCGATGGCAAGTACGTGGCTTGGCAAAGTATGAAGAGAGATGGTTGCGAAAGCGACCGCAACCGCCTTTGCATTTATACGCTTGCAACGGGCGAGAAACGTTATGTTACCGAGTCTTTCGATTCTAATGTAGACGATTATTGCTGGGCAGCCAACTCGCAAACCCTCTATTTTATCGGTGTTTGGCACGGCTGTGTAAACATGTATCAAACCAATTTGGCTGGTAGAGTGATGCAACTCACAGAGGGCTGGCACGATTACGCCTCGGTTCAGTTGTTGGGCAACACGGGTAAGCTGCTCGCCATGCGCCACAGCTACTCGCACCCCGACGAACTTTTCGTTGTTACACCTTCAAAGAAAGAAAAGAAATCCGACGTAAAACAGATTACCGACGAGAACAAACACATCTTCGATCAACTTGAAATGGGCAAGGTTCAACAGCGTTGGGTTAATACCGTAGACGGCAAGAAAGAATTGGTATGGATTATCCTTCCACCGCATTTCGACCCCAACAAAAAATATCCCGCCTTGCTTTTCTGCGAAGGAGGCCCACAAAGTCCCGTTAGTCAGTTTTGGAGTTACCGTTGGAACTTCCAAATCATGGCTGCCAACGGCTATGTAATCATCGCCCCCAACCGTCGTGGCTTGCCTGGATTTGGTTCAGAATGGAACGATGAAATATCAGGCGATTGGACTGGACTCTGCATGAAAGACTACTTGTCTGCCGTGGACGATGCTGTTGCCAACTTGCCTTTCGTAGACAAAGACCGTCTTGGCTGTGTAGGCGCTAGCTTTGGAGGATTCAGCGTTTACTACTTGGCCAGTCATCACGACAAGCGTTTCAAGGCTTTCATCTCTCACGATGGTGCCTTCAACCTCGAAGCCATGTACACCGAAACAGAAGAGAATTGGTTCTCAAATTGGGAATACGACGATGCGTACTGGAACAAAGACCAAACGGCCAACGCCAAACGCACATACGAAAACTCGCCCCATCGCTTTATCGACAAATGGGATACGCCCATACTTTGTATTCATGGCGAGAAAGATTATCGCATCAACGCCACCCAAGGCATGAGTGCATTTAACGCTGCACGTATGAAAGGCATCCCTGCCGAGCTGCTTATCTTCCCCGACGAGAACCACTGGGTGCTGAAACCACAAAATGGTGTGTTGTGGCAACGCACGTTCTTTGAGTGGCTCGACCGTTGGTTGAAAAAATAAAATGAGCGTGGTGAGTTGACGTTAACTTACAAACAAGTAACAAACCAATTTGTGAATTTGTGAACTTATCAACTTATAAACTCGTCAACTCACCCACACAGCAACAGAAAACATTAATATCGAATAATTGTTAATATCTATGACAACAAACAACACCACAACAAGCACCTTACGCGATTCAGCAGCAGCACGCTGGACTGCCTTGTTGCTATTGGCAATGGCCATGTTCTTCGCGTACATCTTTATGGACATCTTGTCGCCAATTAAAGACTTGATGGAATCCACACGTGGATGGGACTCTACCGCTTTCGGCACATACGCAGGTTCGGAGACCTTCCTCAACGTCTTTATTTTCTTCCTCATCATCGCAGGAATTATCCTCGACAAGATGGGCGTGCGTTTTACGGCCATCCTTTCCGGACTCGTTATGCTTGCAGGAGCTTGCATCAACTGGTACGCCGTAACCGAATCGTTCATGGGTTCTTCGCTTGAACGTTGGTTCTCGGATAACCTCAACTATATCCCCTTGTTCGACGAACTTGGCGTATCTCCTTTCTATGCGGGCATGCCGGCCTCTGCAAAATTGGCCTCCATTGGTTTCATGATATTCGGTTGTGGTGCCGAGATGGCAGGTATAACCGTTTCGCGTGGTATCGTAAAATGGTTTAAAGGCAAAGAAGTGGCCTTGGCAATGGGTTCAGAAATGGCTTTGGCAAGACTTGGTGTAGCCACCTGTATGATTTTCTCGCCCGTATTCGCCCGCATGTTCGGTCGTGTAGACGTTTCTCGCTCGGCCGCATTCGGTCTTATCTTGTTGATGATTGCCTTAATTATGTTTGTGGTTTACTTCTTTATGGATAAGAAACTAGACGCACAAACAGGCGAGGCCGAAGAGAAAGACGACCCCTTCCGCATCTCAGACATTGGTCAGATACTCCGTAGTCAGGGCTTTTGGATTGTTGCGCTACTCTGTGTGCTATACTATTCGGCCATTTTCCCCTTCCAAAAGTATGCCGTTAACATGCTGCAATGCAACCTAACCTTCACGCAACTGGCCGAAGGCGACTTCTGGGCATCCAATACGGTTACCATTATCCAGTATTTTGTGATGATAACCATTGCTGCCACGGCTTTCACCAGCAATTTCAGCAAGAAGGCATCCTTAAAGTATGGTTTGCTACTCGTTTCGTTAGTATTCCTTGTAGGCTACTGCTTTATTGCTTACAAGCGTCAATCGGCCGAGGCCATCTTTGCTGTATTCCCATTGTTGGCCGTAGGTATTACCCCCATCTTGGGCAAGTATGTAGACCACAAGGGCAAGGCTGCCTCCATGTTGGTATTGGGTAGTGTGCTCCTTATCGTATGCCACCTTACATTTGCCTTCGTTCTCCCCATGTTTAAGGGCAACGAAATTGGCGGTGTAACTCTTGCTTTTATCACCATCCTTATTCTTGGTGCTAGTTTCTCGTTAGTTCCAGCATCGTTGTGGCCATCGGTTCCCAAGTTGGTAGACAGCAAAATCATTGGCTCGGCATACGCGCTAATCTTCTGGATACAGAACATCGGCTTGTGGCTCTTCCCTTTATTGATTGGCAAGATATTGAAAGCCTCTAACCCCGACATTGTTCAAAGCCTTGAAGCAGGAACCCTTTCACCTGCAGAGGCTGCAACGTCTTACAACTACACCAACCCCCTGCTCATGCTAGCCATGTTGGGCTTGGTGGCTCTTTTGCTTGGCTTGTACCTTCGCGTTGTAGACCGCAAGAAGGGCTATGGTTTGGAAGAACCTAACATTAAGCAATAAACAACTTGTTTTGTTTAGCATGCTTATATGTGTATGTGCCTTGTTTGGCATAGTTTACACTATATAATATGGTGGCTGAACTCCTACAATTGGGGTTCAGCCACTTCTATTTATAGGCAGGTTCTAAAAATTACTTTTGTTGTATTTATAGCTTTTAGCTAAGCAGTTTTTGCTTACTTCTTGAATGAGCATAGTGGACTTTGCTTTCTGAAAGAGAAAGCAAAAACTGCTTAGATAAAAGCAAAAGAGACAGTGAAGAGTAATAGAAGGTACCAATAATTGAATCTTTGCCGTTTTTTTAGAACACGCCAATAGTCAAACAGAATTGCTTTTGGAATATTGTTGTAAGAAGAATGCAACAGGTTGCGTAGCACACGGCATTGATACGACCTTACTCAGAGGATAAGGATAACTTTTGTTTATTTACGATGTACCTATGCTTTGCACATCCATTTCTTTGTTTCACATCAGTACAAGCCCCCTTGTACTGACACTACAAGGTGCTTGTACTGCCACTACAAGACGCTTGTACTCGCAGTACAAATAGTTTTTCATAATGTATTGACAACAAAGCGGCGGTGTACAACCAGCATTCCAAAATAACTCTTCTTGTCTATGAATTATTGTCCGTTTGCTTTGCCGACAGTAGGAAAGCGCGTTGCAAATCCAAATTTGTTTGACAATAAATGGCGTACACGGTTTCTTTTAGGCTTTGTTTTAGGCAATGTTGCTATTCTCTGTCTACGAGAAAATCCCCACTTTGGTGAGGGCTGATTTGTCCTAACCGAAGTGGGGATTTATGTGAAGAAGCCGTTAATGAGCTACATTTAACGATAAAATAAGCTAAGTTGTGACACACAAAACGAGTTGTGGTTGCGAATTTACTTTATCACCTTAACCATGTTCAGTTCTGTAATCTTTCCGTCGGGGTTCACTTTGGCCTTGATGCGATAGTTGGCCTCGGTTTCTTTGTCCTCGTCTTCGCGCTCAATTTTTTGTTTAGCAGAGAAGTCAACGCTGTATTCGTACTCGTCAATGCCAATTTCGCGTTTCGTAATCTTCATGTCGTTGTTGGCACGCCATTCCATAGCCGTGATGTCGTCCTTATATATCTTGTTGAGGAAAGCAATGACATCGCTTTTCGAGGCGTTGCTCTTTCCAAGGAACGAACTTATGAAATCGCTGAAATTAGAAGTTAGTCCTTCGTCGTCGCGGTCGTTAATGCTACGGAACACACTACGGAACACCAAAGCAAGCATTTCTTTTTCTTTCGGCGTAATGTTTTTGGTTTTGGCCACATTCAAGCTGTTGTTAGCCTCGTCGATATATACGCCGTTGGGGTGTTCGGTAACATATAGGTTGTAAGCCTCTGCCGTATTAGCCTTTTTAGCCACCAACCAGTCAAGCGAGTCGATCTTGCGTTCCGCCTCGGCCTTGTGCATGCTGTTGGGATACTTGCTTAGATAATCGGCCAAAGCCGTCTTCGAGCCGCTCACCATCGTGTTGGTCCAGTCTAGTTCGCTTTGTTTAAGTTGGGCTAGCTGTTGGCTAATCTTGTCGCGGTGCATTGGGTCTGCATCTCTGTAATTGTTAAGATACGATTCAAGCACAGCGGGGTCGTTGCTGTTAAGGGCATATTCGTAGGCTTGTTGCTCCTTGTTTCCGGATGAACCAAAGAAAAAGTATGCGCCAATGCCGATGAAGAGCAATGCAACCACTGCGATAAGAACAATGGTTAAGATGTTTTTATTTTGTGGTTGTTGAGCACCAGGAGGTGGCGTTTGTGGAGGAACTTGCCCGTATGGAGGCTGCTGTGTGTTGCCAAATTGCGGCTGTGGCCCATTAGTAGGCTGCGCCGGCTGTGCCTGATAGCCGCTTGGTTGCTGTGTGGGCTGAGTTGGCTGTGCCTGATAACCGCCTGGTTGCTGTATGGGCTGCGCCGATTGTCCTTGATATGCGTTGTTGGCAGGTTGGTTGGCTTGCGATGGCGCGCCTTGGGTGTTGCCATATGGGGTTTGTTGCTGTTGGGCAGCAACAGGGGTAACCGTTGGTTGTACATACGCATTGTTAGACGACTGTTGAGGAACATTGTTGTCTGCTACGCCAGCAGGCGGTGCCGGCGGAACAGGCGGAACAACGTTGTTTTGCTGTTCATGTTCCATGGTCGAAGCATTTGCCGTGCGGTGATGGCAGTGGGGGCATTCGGCTTGCTCCTTAAAGTAAGCCTCTCCGCAAACGGTGCATTTAATAACTTCGTTTTCGATTTTCGCGCCGCACGAAGGGCACGATGGTGCTCTGTCACTAACTACATGACCGCACTCCGGACATTTAATCATTGCCATATTGTTTTCCTTTTATGTATTGTTTGATGATAATTGGTTAGTGGTGGAAACGTATTTCGCGCAAACCGTGGTTTTTAAGAAACCTACTCTTGTCTACAAATCCGTTGATACCGTTAATTCTTCCCTTTCCAGTATACTGCCACATGGTGATGTCACGTCCGTCTTTAAGTTCGGGTTCGATGGCGTTGTATTGGGCAATCATTAGTGGATAGCCGTCTATCGCGCCCTGCATGTGGGCGTTGTAGAAGTTGGTGAAGGTGTAGATGAGCGGCTTTTGCTTATACGCCTCTTCCACAAGCGTGATGAATTTGGTAAGCGAATCGCGGAATTCGGGTGTCGGCAATCCGCTCTTTGTCTCTACGTCAATCATTGGTATAAGGTCTTGGTCGCCTGGTCTACATTGTGTCATGAAGTTTTCCAACTGCTTAGTGAGGTTGGTTTTGGGTCTGAAAAAGTGGTACGAACCCACTTTCAGGCCATATTGATGTGCCAGTTGTATGTTACGTTCGTATCTGGGGTCGATGCGGTCGCCCCCTTCGGAGGCTTTGATATACACATAGGCCATCTTCGAGTTCTCGCCGATGACTTCCCAAAACACTTGCCCTTGATAGTGACTGATGTCTATGCCGTGTATGTGGTTGCAAGTGTCTTCGCATTGTATGTAGTATCCTTCTTGTGCATTAGCCAAAAACGGGCATAATGCGCATGCCAAAACGATAAGTAATTTCTTCATAGATGCAAAGTTACAAAAAGTAGTTAGAGTTGCTGTATTATAATGGCATTATTCTTCCAATTCCGAAAGATTTTTAGCAAATTTATAGGTAAGATTGCTAATTGTCTCTATCGGTGCGTATAAAAGATAGTGAAAACTGCGCCTCATGCTTTGTTTTATCGCCCCCGAATTGGCGTGCAGCCACAGCGACTTGTCTTGTTTAAAGTCCCACTTGTCGCTCGTGTCTTTTGCTGTGCGCTCAATCGATTTGAGCGTAGCTTTCTTGGCATCGGCCATTATGCGCTTGGTGAATGGCACTTCGTCTTCTTCGAAACCTAAAAGCAGTATAAGTATGCTGCCTTGGAATTGAGCCAAGGTTTCGATGTGCAGTTTGTTGAGCCAATATTCTAGCTTAACGAAGTCTACCTTATGGCCCTTTGTTCGAAGATACATGCCCAAATCAACGATGCCCCTTAACACCACACCCTTGTTAAGCGTATCTTCCACATTGTGCACAATGATGTTAAGCGCATGCAAAGTTTCGATAGAAGTGTCCATCGCATGTGGCTCTTCTTCTCGAATAGCTTTCAAACGGTTATTCAAAAACTTGTTCGAAAGTTGCGAACTGGTGTATGCCTCGTCTAAAGATCGTTGGGGATGCGATTTTAAGTCGTGCAAGATGGGTTGGGGGATATGTCGCACGTTTTGGTATTGCTGCTTGGTGTAACCTTCTAAGGCAAATTGCAACACATCGTGAACACCCATCATGGCAAACAATTTGCGCCATTTATAGGCCGACATGGGTTCAACATGGTGCATCTGTCCGAATGCACCCGTTTGCAACAATGCGAAAAAGTTTCTCTTTATAACGTCCATCTCTTTGTTAGCTATACTTCTTAGGGTATCTGAAAACAATGGCCAAGATGGTTGCAAGGCCAATGGCAAAGGGATAATAGAGGTAAGGCACGATGTGCGCAGGATTGATTTTAGCCAAGCCTGCTGCCATAAGTAGCTGCGCGCCGTAGGGGATGATGCCCTGAATGCAGCATGACATGGTGTCGAGTATGCTGGCACTTTTGCGGCTGTCTACGCCATAACGCTGCGAAATATCTTTGGCTATGCCGCCCACAGTGAGGATAGACACGGTGTTGTTGGCCGTGCATACGTCTACCAATGCAACGAGCAGGGCGATAGTTCCCTCTGCTCCGCGTTTGCCCTTGATGCGTGCCGTAAGCTTGTTGATAACATAATCTACACCGCCATTCATACGGATAATTTCTAAAAGGCCACCTGCCAGCATGGTGATGATGATGAGTTCGCCCATGCCCACGATGCCTTCGCCCATCGAATGGAACCATCCGAAGAGATCGTAGGCACCGTTCCAAATGCCGATAATGCCCGTCATGCCAAGGCCAAGTGTAAGTACGGCCATCACGTTCATGCCAAAAATAGCCGTAACGATAACCAATACGTAGGGTAAGATGTTGAGATATTGTATGCTTGACGGGGCGTGTGTGCTTTCAACGCCAAAGCCCAAGAAGGTGTAAACGGCGACGATGGCAAGTGCAGCGGGCAGAACGATGTAGATGTTAACGAGGAATTTGTCTTTCATTCGGCAGCCTTGCGTGTTGGTTGCGGCCACGGTTGTGTCGGAAATGAACGATAGGTTGTCGCCGAAAAACGAACCGCCCACAACTATTCCGGCCACAAGTGGAAGACTTACATCCGTGCTTTGGGCAATGCCAACGGCAATGGGGATGAGTGCCACTATGGTTCCGACGCTTGTTCCGATTGAAAGCGAGATAAGGCAGGCCGCAAGGAAGATGCCAGGAAGTAAAAGATTGCTTGGAAGGGCATTGAGCGTGAAGTTTACCATCGCATCAATGCTGCCCATCTCTTTGGCTGAATTGGCGAAAGCACCAGCCAAAACAAATATCCACAGCATCAGCATCATGTTGTTGGTGCTGGCCCCTTTGCTGAACACGTTTATCCGTTCGGCCAAGGGTTTGCCCCTTGAAGTGGCAATGGCGTACATGCTCGAAATCATGAAGGCCACCGTAATGGGTATCTTATAGAAGTCGCCCGCTACAATAGACGTGACGAGATACATCACGATAAACACGAATAGCGGACTTAAAGCCAATAATCCTTTTTTGTTTGAAATATGGTGCATGTCTGTTGTTTGGTTTGATGCGAGTCTATGGCACGCCTTCTTTTGACGTTCTTGTTATCCTGTTGCTCGCTTATGGCCGTTAGCAGGATGTTGCTTTGTAACGGCTAGGGTAAATATGGGGGCAGTGCTAGGATGGGGAAGCGTGGCTTGTCTTGTTCCCCATCTCTTTGTTAGCCCCGTATTGTTATCTGTGCTGTGGTTGTTTGCAAAGCCACGTTGCTTGTGCTTTATGGACAATGCTGGTGTTAGTTGGGCCTTTTCTCTGTTTTCGCACATTTCTCTTGCCATACGCCTTCGTGCGCGTTTATGGCTGTGACTTATTATAAACGCATTTGTTGGGTGGGCATCCTTAGAGTTGCGTTCTACGATAAAAGTCCACGTTCTCTTTTGTGAGCAGTTCTATGGGCATGTAGTTAATGGGGTCCACCTCCATTTTAAGTACGATGGCCTGAAACAAAGTTTCAACGCAGGCATAACCCTGCATGTAGGCGTGTTGGGCTATAAGAAACGAGATGCTGCCTTGTCTTAGGCACTCCGCATTCTTGCCCACCATGTCGTAACCCATTATCTGTACGTTGCGCCTATTGGTTTGAAGTAAGAACTTACCTACGATATGTGCCTTTGAGTTGAAGGTGATGCAATGGTGCACATGTGAGTTTTGCGTGAAGAAATCCTCCAATATGTCGGCATATTCGTGCTTACCCGTTTCCAACGGCAAGTTAACGTCGGTGATTTTAACTTTTGGAAAATGGTCGTTCATGTACGTTCTGAACCCAGTTTCGCGGTTTTCTTGCTGCTTACTCACCACTTTTCCGTCTTTGGTTTGCTTCACAATGGCTATTTCGCTTTCATTGTAAGCAACCATCATGAGCATTTTTGCTGCGAAATATCCGCTAGCAAGGGAATCTTGACCATAGAAAGAGAGCGGTTGGAGGTCGGGCATGTACGAGTCGAGCATCACAAATGGGATGTTTCGCTCGTGCAGCTTGTCTGTGAATGTGCGTGTATTTTCTAGCTGTGCAGGCACAACAATTACGCCGTCGGGATTGAGTGAGAGGCAATGGTTTACTTGGTTTACGAAAGTTTCGGCATTGAACCGGTCGTAGTATATCACCTCAACGTTGATGTGGAAGTCGCGCCTTACCTCGGCTGCCTTCATTGCTCCCTCTTCAATCTCTTCCCAATAGGCCTCCGATTCGTGCTGAGGAACGAGAAGATAAAACGTGTACGACTTGTTATAGGCTAAGGCACTGGCATACATGTTGGGTTGGTAGTTAATCTGTGCCAATACCTTCTCAACCTTTTCTCTGGCTATTTTCGAAATGTTAGGACGGCCGTGAAGTACCCTGTCTACTGTTCCTACCGACACGCCGGCCATCTTTGCTATATCCTTAATCCTTATTTTGCTGCTCATGTGTTATGCTGTAATCGAAGACAAAAATACAAAATATCTTGCTAATAGTCAACTGCGTAAACGTTTTTTCGCTGTCAATGCCTTGAAGAGTGCGCGTAATGGATAATTATTTGGAAAATATGAACTATTTTTAAGCTTAATCGTGCATTAGCATCTTTCTCCTAATCTTCTTCTAGTGACATACATTAGTTGGTTAAATTCGGTGCTATTATTTTACAAAACACCACCAGGCGGGTAGCCACTTCTAGCGAAATTTGAGGTGTAAAAGCAGGGTCTTTGGTGCATTTATCACGATAACCCACTTCATTATTTGCCTAATTTTAAGCACAAAACTTACATTTAGCACCATTTTGCTTTTCTATTTAGCCGTCGGAACAAAGTTTTTCGATCCCAATTTACCAATAATTAGCCTCTAAAAATGCTGTTTTTGTTGTGTGTTTTGCCCCTTTTGAGCCTCTTTTTAGCACATCGAGTAGCTTTTGTTTATCTCTTAGATGTGGATATTTATACATCTTGCCTCGCACTTTGTAGCATTTAGCCTTGCGTTTAGTACCATTTTACCCTGCATTTTGCACCATTTTACCTTGCGTTTAGCACCAAAATGCCTTGCGTTTAGCGGCAAAACGCAGTGCATTTAGCAGCATATTGCACTTCATTTTGGTGCAAATAGCCCAAAATTAGGTGCAAATTGCGGTTTTATGCAATGGAAATCAATTTTTAACCATGCACATGCAACCCCCATTTCGCTTCACAAACAACCCTCGTGAGAATTGAAAATTTGAGGCCAGGTTGGCGAGTGATGGCAAAAAACGCACTCACAATGTTAAAATTTATGCTAAAAAGATTACAATTATTGATGAGGGCAGGATTTAATGAGTTGAGAAGTTGACGAATTGATAAGTTGAACAGTCAATCAGTTGACGAATTAAGAAACGAGCAAGGCGCAGCCATATTTTCACCTTTTCACCTTTTCACCCAAATCGGACATTAGACCGCTTATCAAATATTTGAGTTGTTTGCATTGCTTCCTGTCCATCTTTCGTTTGCTTGTCGGCATCTTGCCTGTCATGCGCTCTTGACGTAGCCTGCTCCGCCTTCAAGTGTAAAACAGGCAAGATGTTCAACAATACACAAAATCTGAACAGGCTCTAATGCCCGATTTGGTTTTAATCTTTTCGCCTTTAAAACATCCTTTTCTCCTTTGCAAATAAAAAAGAGGACACATATAAAATGTGTCCTCTTTCTTTATGGATTGTGACTTGTTTATTTCACTTTGTCTACAATAGCTTTGAAAGCTTGGGGATTGTTAACCGCGAGGTCGGCAAGCACCTTACGGTTGATTTCGATACCGGCCTTGTGCAATGCTCCCATGAGGGTAGAGTAGGTCATGTTCTCCAAGCGAGCGGCTGCGTTGATACGCTGAATCCACAATGCACGGAACGTACGCTTTTTGTTTCGGCGGTCGCGATAAGCGTAGGTAAGACCTTTTTCCCAGGTGTTTTTGGCTACAGTCCAAACATTCTTTCTGGCACCATAATAACCCTTTGTAAGCTTTAAAATTCTAGTTCTTCTTGCTTTAGAAGCAACATGATTGACTGATCTTGGCATACTTTCTTCTTAACTTAAAAATGTTTGACTAATGTTTAACGCAAGCAAAGCAAGTCGCGAACCTGCTTCATGTCTGCACGATCAACGAGAGTTGAGTGAACCAAGTTTCTCTTTTGCTTCTTTGTCTTCTTAGTCAAGATGTGACTGTGGTAAGCATGTTTCCTTTTAACCTTACCCGTACCGGTGAAACGAAATCTCTTCTTTGCGCCGGAATTTGTCTTTACTTTTGGCATTTTTTTGTTGTTTATTTGTTATTTATATATGGTGGCAACGCATATACCCGGCGTTACGCACCTCTTTTTTTTGTCTTTTGTGTGGGCTTTGTTTTGCGCTTGTTTATTCTGCTTGTAGCTTTTTAAGCACGTCTTCGCCGTTCTTGGCGTTAGCAAACAGTCCGTTGTCAGTGCTGTTGGTTTCTGTTTCAGCGTTTTTGCTTTCGTTCTCACGCTTTTCTCTATCCATCTTTTGCTGACTTTTCTTCACTACGCCTGTTTTCTTGGGAGCGATGTAAAGGAACATCTTCTTGCCTTCGAGTGCGGGCATCTGCTCTACTTTGCCGTATTCTTCCAAGTCGTTGGCAAAACGTAGAAGCAAAACTTCGCCTTGCTCTTTGAAGAGAATGGAGCGTCCACGGAAGAAAACGTAAGCCCTAACCTTGTTGCCGGCATCCAAAAATTCCTTGGCATGTTTCAGCTTGAAGTTGTAGTCGTGCTCATCGGTTTGCGGTCCAAACCTGATTTCCTTCACTTCCACCTTCACTTGCTTGGCTTTCATTTCCTTAGCGTGCTTCTTTTGCTGATAAAGGAATTTGGAATAATCGATGATGCGACAAACGGGAGGTTGTGCGTTGGGTGATATTTCCACCAAGTCCACTCCTTGGCTGCGTGCCATGTCGAGTGCTTGACGGGTGGGCATAACAGTGGAACCGCCTTCGTTTACGATGCGTACTTCCTTCGCGCGTATCTGCTCGTTTACGCGATACTGGTTCTTTATTCTTTCATTCTTCATTCAACAATATTATGATAAGCGGCTGCAAAAGTACGATTTTTCGCGCAACAAGCAAAATAATTCATTGATTATTTTACAGATACGTGTTCTTTTTCCTTCCTTGTTAATGTACTTTCACAGAATGGAGGCGGTGAGGGGGCGAAGTGGAGGAATACATAAACCGACTTATGGGCGTAGCTTTCGCAGGTGTGTTGCGGAGGCTAGGCCATAAGTCGGTGGTTTGGTTTATGAGTTGAACAGTTGGCCAGTTAACCAGTTAACCAATTAACCAGTTAACAAGTTGACCTGTTAACGAGTTGTTATGCACGTCTTTAATCGTTGGGATGGATGTCGGTAGCAGCCAATTGAGCGGCCACTTCGTCGTTGATGCGTTTAGCAAACTCTTCCATCGACATCGTGGCTTGCTCTCCACCGCCTTGCTTTCTCATCGAAACAAGTCCTTCGGCTGCCTCTTTTTCGCCGACAACAACCATGTAAGGCACGCGCTTAATTTCGTTATCGCGTATCTTACGGCCGATTTTCTCGTTGCGAACGTCGAGCGTTGCACGAACGCCAACGCTGTCTAAGTACTTAGCCACACGTTGTGCATAGTCGTTGTACTTCTCTGATATGGGCAGAATGGCCACTTGGTCGGGGATGAGCCACAACGGGAAGTGTCCGGCGGTGTGTTCAATAAGAACTGCCGTGAAACGTTCCATCGAACCGAAAGGCGCGCGGTGAACCATCACGGGCGTTTTCTTCGTGTTGTCTTCGGCGGTGTATTCCAACTTAAAGCGTTCGGGCAGGTTGTAGTCTACTTGTATTGTGCCCAACTGCCAGCGACGTCCGATAGCGTCCTTTATCATGAAGTCGAGTTTAGGGCCATAGAAAGCCGCTTCGCCATAAGCAATCTTTGCATCGAGCCCTTTTTCTTTGCAAGCGTCGATAATGGCCTGCTCGCTTTCTTCCCAAACTTCGTCAGAACCAATATACTTCGTGGTGTTCTTCGGGTCGCGCAAACTTATTTGCGCCTCAAAGTCGTCGAAATGGAAGATTTTGAATACGGCCTGGATGATGTCCATCACGCGCAGGAACTCGTTCTTAACTTGTTCGGGGCGGCAGAAGATGTGGGCATCGTCTTGTGTAAACGAGCGAACGCGGGTAAGTCCGTGCAACTCGCCACTCTTTTCGTAACGGTAAACCGTGCCGAACTCTGCGATACGCAGGGGCAGGTCTTTATACGAGCGGGGTTTCCATGCAAATACCTCACAGTGGTGTGGGCAGTTCATGGGTTTGAGCATGTACTCTTCGTCTTCTTCGGGCGTATGTATGGGCTGGAACGAGTCTTTGCCATAGTGCGCATAGTGCCCCGAAGTTACATAGAGGTTCTTACTGCCGATATGTGGGGTAATTACTTCTTGATAACCAAAGCGTTTCTGTATTTTACGCAACATGTTCTGTAAGCGCAGGCGGAGTTCTGTTCCTTTCGGCAACCAAATGGGTAAGCCTTTGCCCACACGTTCGGAGAACATGAATAGTTCCATTTCTTTCCCAATCTTGCGGTGGTCGCGTTTCTTGGCCTCTTCAAGCATAACAAGATACTCGTCAAGCATCTTTTTCTTGGGGAACGTGATGCCGTAGATACGCGTTAGCTGATCCTTCTGAGCGTCGCCACGCCAAAATGCACCGGCCACACTCGTGAGCTTGATGGCCTTAATGGGGCCAGTGGACATGAGGTGAGGGCCACGGCAGAGGTCGGTAAACGCTCCTTGTGAGTAAGTAGAGATAGTTCCGTCTTCCAAATCGAGGTCAATATGTTCGCACTTATATTCCTGTCCGTCTTCCTTAAACTCTTTCAGGGCATCGGCTTTAGACACTTCGCGACGTACGATAGGCTCGTCTCTCTTGGCAAATTCGCGCATCTTCTCTTCTATTTTAGGGAAGTCGTTCTCGCTGATGGGCGTTCCGTCTTTGGTCATTACGTCATAGAAGAAGCCGTTCTCTACGGCAGGACCAAAGCCGAACTGAATGCCGGGGTAGAGCGCTTGCAAAGCTTCGGCCAACAGGTGAGCCGACGAATGCCAGAAGGTGTGTTTGCCTTCCTCGTCTTCCCATTTGTAAAGCGCAATCGTTGCGTCTTCGTTTATGGGACGGTTAAGCTCGGTAGTCTTGCCGTTTACGCCAATCGACAGCACGTCGCGCGCTAAGGCTGGCGAGATGCTCTTTGCTATTTCCAAGCCGGTAATGCCTTTTTCGTACTCGCGGATGGAGCCATCCGGAAATGTTATCTTTATCATATACCTTTTAATTTATTGTCGTTTTGATTGCAAAAATACGATTTTCTTTTTACATCAAGCACAGATTTTTTCAAAATATACCATGCTTTGGGCATGGTAAGGAGTTACTGATAGTGTGTAAGCACCTAAAATTCGCTTGTGAAATGGAACTTGATGTGTTCGAAATCTTGCTGCGCCATGCTCAATACGTAGCCCGAATCGGCCAAGAATACGTCGCGCCCTTCGCGGTCTTTGGCCATATATTGGTACTTGCGTTTTTTGAAATTCTCCAGTTCTTTGGGGTCGTCAGACTCTATCCAGCAGGCTTTGTGCAGGTGAACTGGCTCCCAACGGCATTTAGCGTTATACTCATTTTGAAGTCGATACTCGATAACTTCGAATTGAAGTTGACCTACCGTGCCGATGATTTTGCGCCCATTGAATTGGTTGACGAAGAGTTGTGCCACACCTTCGTCCATCAATTGTTCGATACCCTTGTTTAATTGTTTGGCCTTCATGGGGTCGTCGTTCTCGATATACTTGAACATCTCTGGCGAGAACGAGGGCAAACCGCGGAAGTGTAGCAACTCTCCTTCGGTTAAGGTGTCGCCAATCTTAAATATTCCGTTATCGGGTAGGCCGATGATGTCGCCGGCATAGGCCTCGTCGATGGTGCTTTTGCGCTGCGCCATGAACTGTGTCGGACTGCTGAAACGCAGCGTTTTGTCGAGTCGAACGTGCCGATAGGGTTGGTTTCGCACAAATTTACCACTGCATATCTTGCAGAATGCGATGCACGAGCGGTGGTTGGGGTCGATGTTTGCCGTTATTTTGAAGATGAACCCCGTAAATTTCGATTCTGTGGGCTGCACTTCGCGCTCTTCGGCCATAGTGGGTTTGGGGCTTGGCGCAATCTGCACAAAGCAATTGAGCAGTTCTTGAACACCAAAGTTGTTGAGTGCACTACCGAAGAACACGGGCGCAACATGCCCTGCACGATAGTTTTCCACGTCAAATTCAGGGTAAACGCCGTCTACCAGTTCCAAATCATCGCGAAGTTTCTGTGCATCTTGTTCGCCAATGTGTTCGTTTAGTTCGTCGCTATTTACGTCTACCTCCACCTTTTCGGTAACGCGTTGCTTGTCGGGCGTAAACAATTGCAGCTGGTTTTCGTAGATATTGAACACCCCTTTGAAACGTTCGCCTTGGTTGATAGGCCACGAAAGAGGCCTAACCTTTATTTGCAGTTCCTCTTCCAACTCGTCAAGCAGGTCGAAAGGGTCGCGTCCTTCGCGGTCCATCTTATTGATAAAGATAATCACGGGAGTGTTGCGCATTCGGCAAACCTCCATTAGCTTGCGCGTTTGTGTTTCTACACCTTTGGCCGAATCCACAACAATGATGGCCGAATCTACCGCTGTTAGTGTGCGATAAGTGTCTTCGGCGAAGTCTTGGTGTCCGGGTGTGTCTAGGATATTCACCTTATAGCCTTCGTAATCGAACTCCATCACCGAGGTAGAAACCGAGATGCCACGCTGTTTCTCAATGTCCATCCAGTCGGATGTGGCCGTCTTTCTTATCTTATTGCTCTTTACAGCTCCTGCCACCTGTATCTGTCCGCCGAACAACAAGAACTTCTCTGTGAGTGTTGTCTTACCTGCGTCGGGGTGAGAGATGATGGCAAAGGTTCGTCTTCTTTCTATTTCAGTCATTATTTACAATGTTCTTATTCTAAGTTGACAAGTTAACGTGTTAACGAATTGACAGAGCCGTTGTTCAGTTTACAGCCCCATTATTTTGTTAACCGTGTTCATTTCGGGATTAAAGTTTGGCTATACACTTGGCCAACGACTCCTCCCAATGTGGTATCTCGATGCCGTACGCAGCCTTAATCTTCGTCTTGTCGAGCACGCTATATGCAGGGCGACAGGCTGGGGTGGGGTATTCGGCGGTGTGCAAAGGCGATACTTGGCAAGTATTAATTCCCGATAGGCGATGTATGCTCTTGGTAAAGTCGTACCAACTTGTTACGCCTTCGTTAGAAAAGTGGTAAACGCCAGGCTTAATGCCTTTGTCTATGGCTGTCATTATCACCATAGCAAGGTCGTGAGCGTAGGTTGGTGTGCCCACTTGGTCGAAGATAACGCCCAGTTGTTCGCGCTCTCTTCCAAGGCGAATCATTGTTTTCACAAAGTTGTTTCCAAACTCGCTGTACAGCCAAGCTGTTCTTATAATCATGGCGTTGGGGCAGAGTTTACTTACGGCCTGTTCGCCTTCCAACTTCGTTTGTCCATAAACGCTATTGGGGCAAGGCTCGTCTGTTTCCACGTATGGCGTGTGCTTAGTGCCATTGAAGACATAGTCGGTAGACACCTGTACCATCCATCCGCCGCGTTTGCCCACTACCTCGGCTAAGAAAGCGGGTGCCTCTGCGTTTAGTTTCCTTGCCAGTTGCGGGTCGCTTTCGGCCTTATCTACGGCCGTATAGGCAGCGCAGTTTACGATGCCGCCAATCTCGTTCGTCTCAACAAAGCGTTCGATGGCGGTTTTGTCGGTGATGTCTAACTCGTTAACGTCGGTGTTAAACCACGTGTGTTGTGCATACCGCGCTTGCAGCAGCTGTATTTCGTTTCCTAGTTGGCCGTTGCAGCCAGTAGTCAAAATGTTCATTTATGCAGTGGATTATGTTTATTCGTCTTCAAAAACCAGTCCTTCGCGCTTGTCTTTCTGATAATAGTCAGCAAGCATTCCCACAAAGGTGGTAATCTCTTTGATGGCTGTCATGGTGTCGGGGGTAATCTCCTTTTGTTTCAACCTCAGCAACATCACGCCGTAAAGCGCATCAAGACATGTTTCAATCTCGTTCACTTGCTTGTCGCCCTTGTTGCGCAGTTCAACGATGAAGGGCAGCACCTTATAATATGCCGTATTGTAAAAGGGAAACTTGGTGCTTTGCATCAATTGGTTATGTAGGTCCATCAGGTCCTTAACGATGATGGCGTTAATTTGCAGATGTCCCCGTTCGCGTTTCCCTTCCTGGTTCATCATACGCACAAGGTTGCCGTACCAGTCGAGCATTTCTTCTTTTTGTTCGGTGGTATAGTCAAACTTGTCTATGTATTCGTGCCTGATACGTTGCAACGAACAGCCGTATGCGCGTATCAGGTCTTCTATTTGCCACATATATAATATGTATTCGGCAATGCTTTTTTCTCTTAGTTGTTTGGCGATGTACATTTATTGATGTTTGCTAGGGATGAATAGGCCACTCCTTATTATATAAGTAGGGGCATAAACGGCTACGGGCGGGTGGTACGCGTCAGTATTCGAAAGTGTAGAGATTGAATATCGTGCCGATGAGGAATATCACTGAAAAGATGATAACCACGCTGCCGATAATCTTGTTGATGAGTACAATTCCGCCTTTATCGAACTTTCCACGCACTTTGTCGATAAGCCAAGTAAGCCCGAACCACCATATCAGTGCGCCCAAAACAATGCCTGTATATCCGCCAACCATCAGCCACGGCCTGTTGGGAACAACAAAAGCAAACTGCGCGAAGGTGGCCATGAAGAGGAAAATGATAAGTGGATTAGAGAAAGTAACGAGAAAAGCGGTTATGCCATTGTGTATCAATGTGCCCTTACCCTTACCGCTGTAATGCACTTTCTTGGTGGGATTAGACTTGAAACAGTAAATCCCAAATAACATCAGCAGTACACTTCCCGATATTTTAAGGGCGAAAAGCGTGCGTGGAGCGGTGATGAGATCCATGATGAAACTCATACCATAGCCAGTAACCAAGGCGTAAATCATATCGCTTACCGCCGCACCAATGCCTGTGATAAAACCATACCATCTGCCTTTGTTCAGTGTTCGCTGAACACAAAGCACCCCCACAGGCCCCATCGGGGCAGAGGCAATAAGACCAATAAGTATTCCCTTGAATACTATGTCTACAATATCTATATGAAAAGGTAAGGGCATAACGGATGCAAAATTGCAAAAAATATGCGAATTGAGCAAATTTTCAACTTATAAGTTTGTGTTATTCCATATTTTTCATAACTTTGTCAACGCTTAATTTAAGGCTAAATACAAGGTACAGACCAAAAGATGGTGCAACATGGCCATCATAAGGGACAAGCCTTTAAGCCTATCATCGACGAAAGCAAACAATTATTACTAAACTAAAAAAATAAGGACACAACATGAGTGGACAAGAAGAACTGAAACCATACGTGATTGGTTTAGACTTGGGTGGAACGAACTCTGTATTCGGTATCGTTGATAGCCGAGGCGAAATTAAGGCCACTACGGCCATTAAGACACAAGCTTACACAGACGTTGAAGACTATGTTAAGGCATCGCTCGACGCATTGCACGTTATCATTGAGCAAGTAGGTGGTATTCAAACCATTAAGGCAATGGGCATCGGGGCGCCTAACGGCAACTACTACAAAGGCACGATAGAGTTTGCTCCTAACTTGGCTTGGGGACACAATGGCGTTGTTCCTCTTGCCGATATGTTCTCCAAAGGGCTCGGCGGCATCCCCGTTGCGCTTACCAACGATGCTAATGCTGCCGCCATTGGCGAAATGATTTATGGCGTTGCGCGTGGTATGAAAAACTTTATCGTTATTACGCTAGGTACGGGCGTTGGCTCTGGCATTGTTATTAATGGACAAGTGGTGTATGGCTGCGACGGCTTTGCAGGCGAGTTGGGACACGTTATCGCCCAAAGAGAAGGTGGACGCAGCTGTGGTTGCGGTCGCTTTGGTTGTTTGGAAACCTATTGCTCGGCAACGGGTGTGGCACGTTCGGCACGCGAATTTTTGGAGAAAACCACAACTCCCTCTGTACTTCGCGACTTGAAACCCGAAGAAATTACATCGCTTGATGTATCGCTTGCCGCTGCGAAAGGCGATAAGTTGGCCGTCGACGTTTACGAGTTCACCGGCAAAATGCTTGGTGAGGCATGCGCAGACTTCGCTGCATTCTCGTCGCCAGAGGCATTTATCTTCTTCGGCGGACTGACCAAAGCCGGCGATTTGCTGATGAAACCGCTTAAAAAAGCATACGACGAGAACGTATTGAAGATTTTCAAAGACAAGGCAAAGTTCCTCATTAGCGGTCTTGAAGGCTCTTCGGCTGCCGTTCTTGGCGCAAGTGCCGTGGGATGGGACTTATAAATAATGCTTGCTTGTTAAGCAATATTGTTATTTAGATCTCTAAGTAGGTGAGCTTTTAGTTTATGAATTTTCAGCTTTTCGAGTTTAACGGGCGGTGGGTTCGTTAGTTTTCAGCTTGAAAATCAATTCGACTCAATAACTAAAAGCTCACCAACTTTAAAGTATATCCACTAAGAAAATCCAATAGCCTACAACCATCAACGCATGTTGGGAGTAACGGCATTCTTGTTGTTTAGTTGTGATAGGCTAACTTAACAAGGCAACTTGTTAACTTATTCGTTCTTTAACCTATCAACCCGATAACCTGTCCGCAAGCTAACTTGTCAACTCGTTTTTCCGTTTAGGTGTTATAATCCAAAAGGATGAGTTTTGGAATTAAATGTCTTATGCGCGAATTTGCACATGAACTTACTAACGCCCAACAGCTCCCCCAAAAATCAATTTGCCAACACACTAGCCCACAAGCTCATCAACCCGCAAACTCATCAACTCAAAAGCCTATCAACTCTAAAATTTAAAATCTTATCTTTTATTTTACAATTTCGCTCTAATTTTCGCTCCGTTCTAGCGGAAATACAGGTTGAAAAGTATGTAAAAGTCTACTATTTATGACCTCTTGTATCTTGGTACTTGTCTATTTTTAAGCCTATAACCTGCATTTTGCATCATTTTGGCTTTCTAGTTTGGTTGCCAACTCGTAATTTTTCAACTCCAATTACTCGCTTTTAGCCCCTAAAAACCTACTTTTAACGGCTATTTTACCCTTTTTAGACATGTGTTTCATGGCTCTAAAAGGTTTTGTTTATGCTATTACTGTGGATGTTTATGCGTAATTATCTCGCATTTGGTGCCAAATCGCACTGCATTTAGCACCAAAACGCCTTGCGTTTAGCACCAAAACGCATTCCATTTAGCACCAAAACGCACTGCAATTTGCACCAAAACGCACTGAATTTAGCAACAAATAGCCCCGAAATAGGTGCAAATGGCGTTTTGTTTAAATAAATATTCATTTTGCCGCATGCGCATGCCAGCCCTTCTTTGCATCAAAACAAGCCTTCGCGAGAATCGATTTTTTGCGGCAAGGTTGGCGATTGGTGGACGAAATTGGCATTCATAATGTTAAAATTATGACTAAAATATAGACAAAAGATGATTGCATCGTATATGCACGTATGGCTGTGGCGTGGAAAACATGTAGACTTGCGAGGGCCAGTGTGGGCGGTTGCAGGTCATGCTGCTCGTGTACAATGTCAACAGCATCATGTAAACGCATGAGTAATTGGGCATCGACAAGTGGTTTTCAGTTTGTGGAGACAGCATTGAATAGCTTCCGCCTGATCACTTTTTGAGAGGAGGCCATGTTTTGCCACAGACAAATGAGGCCGAATTTGAGATTTCATCGTATTTTTGTCCGTCACTTCGTACATGGGCGCGTGTTTATCTTGGTTTTACAGCCCAAAGGCAAAAAACGCTCAACTTATAGAAATACCAAAAGTCTAAACGGCTTAAATGCCTATTTGCTGTTTGATATAAGTAATGCGTAATAAATGCTAGGGGCTAGAATGCTTGATTATTTCAAATAGTAATTACCACGGCTTTAATAGGCGTTAATATGATATTCGCGTATGTTAAATTGGGATAAAGAAAGGTGGTGATGTTGCAGTTTTCAAATATTTGCGCCTATATTTGCAAACGGAAAGCTAAGACAAGACAAAAATAGTAATTTAATAAAAAAGAAAGAAACAATGAAAAAGTATTCACAGTACCTCATTGGCGGATTATGCTTGCTTTCTGTTGCATTCTCTGCCGGTTCATTTATGAAGGTTAATGCCGCATCAGCATCTCCGTCGATGCCTGCACAACCTGTAGACCTTACCTTTGCCGCAGAAAAAGCACTGCCCGCCGTTGTACATATACGGTATGTTCAAAACTCAAAGGTTCAAACCGTAGAAGTGGAGAGCGACCCGTTTAGCGACTTCTTTGGCGATTTTTTTGGAAGTCCAGGACGAGGCAATGGTGGAAAACAAAAACGACAAATACAAACCCCGAAGCGCGAAGCAACAGGTTCGGGTGTTATCATATCGACAGACGGCTACATCGTTACTAACAACCACGTGGTAGAAGGTGCCGACCAGCTAACTGTAACAT